>Ga0307440_1000813_pt1 | contig 15442 bp, 17 predicted proteins | sample SalMarWE160410MG_FD_202150 | JGI IMG/M metagenome (GOLD analysis project Ga0307440, IMG submission 202150) | Salt marsh sediment microbial communities from the Plum Island Ecosystem LTER, Massachusetts, United States - WE1604-10 | ecosystem: Environmental > Aquatic > Marine > Intertidal zone >... | reverse complement strand
TCGCCTGGGTCAGGCCAAGGGGCAGAGTGATGACCGCAGAGACGATGATGAGGTTCCAGCCCCAGAAGGTGAACCAAGCGAGCTTGTCGCTCCAGAGCCGTACGCCGCAGGTGCGCTGGACGGTGTAAAAGGCCGTGGCCATCAGGGTGCACCCGCCGAAGGCGAAGATCACGGCATTGGTGTGGAGGGGCCGCAGCCGCCCAAACTCAAGGTAGGGGATATCGAGGTTGAGCGCCGGCCAAGCCAGCTCAGAGGCGATGTAAACGCCGACCGCAGCGCCCACCACCAGGTAGACGACGGCCATGACGGTGAACCAGCGTACAACATCGAAGTTGTACTTCTGTTCCAGTCCAGCTTCCATAGAACCTCCCCGAAAACCTGGGAAAACAACACCTGTTTGCGAGCACCCCTGCCCTTTTTCTGAGACGCCGACTCCCCTCGGCGTAGCCGAGTAATCAAAAAGGATTGGTTGCGAGTTGTCAAGGCAGCGGATGCCTTAACCTCAGGTGACAGATAGAAATCTGCGCGCCTTTCTGGGGGAGCGATGGGGTCAACAGCCCGCGACCGGGGGGGTGCAACTAGGTGACAACGCGCCCTATTTGAAGAAGGCGTCCAGGGAGAAGCCCTCGGCCTCCAGGATGTCGCGCAGCCGCCGCAGGGCGTCCATCTGGATCTGACGGACCCGCTCGCGGGTGACGCCCAGCTCGCGGGCAACATGCTCCAGGGTGGAGTGATCGTGGCCGTGGAGCCCGAAGCGGCGTTCCACCACCTCCCGCTGTTTTTCGTTGAGCTTCGCCAGCCAATGGTCCAGGTTGGACTGGATGTCCTGGTCCTGGATCCTGTCGGCCGGATCGTGCGCCCCATCGTCCGGCAGCATGTCCACCAGGGGCTTGTCCGCGTCCTTGCCGTAGGGGGTATCCACGGAGGTGATGTGCTCATTGAGGCCAAGCATGCGTTTGACCTCCCAAATCGGCTTGTCGAGCAGCTCGGCGATGTCCTCCGAGGTCGGCTCGTGGTCCAGCCGCTGGGCGAGACGCCGAGCCGCCTTGAGGTACACGTTGATCTCCTTGACGACGTGTATTGGCAGACGCACCGTCCGGGTCTGGTTCATAATCGCCCGCTCGATGGTCTGACGGATCCACCAGGTCGCATAGGTGGAGAATCGGAAGCCGCGCTCCGGATCAAACTTCTCCACCGCACGGATCAGGCCCAGGTTCCCCTCCTCGATGAGGTCCAGCAGTGGAAGGCCCCGGTTGAGATATCGCCGGGCGATCTTGACCACCAGGCGGAGGTTGCTGACGATCATGCGCTGGCGCGCCGCGTTGTCCCCGCCTTGCGCCCGCCGCGCAAAGAAGACCTCTTCCTCCGCGGTGAGGAGCTTCGAGCCGCCGATTTCGTTCAGATAGAGACGAGTGGCGTCGAAGTCGCCGTCATCGGCGGCGAATTGACTCGGCGAGGGCTCGATCGAGTCAGCCTCTGAAGAGACCTCCTCAATCCCTGGAGTGCTGTCGTCAACGTCGACCTCGACTGTGTCCTCCTCTTCGTCCGCGCCGTCGTCTCCAAGCAAGTCGAGGGCATCGCCGTCGAGCTCACCATCAGTGGCCAAGTCCGGTCGCTCCTCGATGCTTGCCATGGGAAACGCCCTCCGCAGCAGGAGACCCGATCAGGTGGAACCGGGAAGGTAGCGCAGCGGATTGACCGGCTTGCCGTTCTTGCGGATCTCGAAGTGCAGGCCGTAGCCACCACCCGGGAGCTGCCCCACCTCTGCAATGGGCTCTCCGCGGCTCACCTGGTCTCCCTCCTTCACCAGGAGCCGGCGGTTGAAGCCGTACGCGCTCAGATACTTATTGTTGTGCTTGACGATGATAAGGTTGCCGTATCCCTTAAGTCCACTGCCGCTGTAGACGACCTTACCGCTTTCCGCCGCCAGGACCATCTCACCCGCCTTTCCGCTGATGCGAATGCCCTCGTGGGTACGATCGCCAGGACGGAAAGTCTGAAGCATCCTCCCGCGCAACGGCCAACTCCAACGTAGTCCGTCTTTCGTCGCGACCTTGGCGTGCTTCTTGGCCGCCTGGTGCGGCTTCGTCCGCGCGGAGGGAAGCGACTGCGTCGGCCGCTTTTCGGCCACTCGGGTCTGCGCAGGCCTTGGCACCGGCTCTTGTGGTGGCGCCTCCCGTTTGGTCCTGGGCTGTTTACCCGGAGGAACGATGCGCAGGAGGCTTCCGGCATACAGGTGATATGGCGGTTTGATCCCGTTCCAGCGGGCGACCTCGTGGTAACCGAGCCCGCGCCGCAATGAGATGCGGTAGAGTGTCTCGCCGGGAAGTACCCGATGGTAGCCTGGGGGGACCGGGCCGAATCTCTCCCGGCTTTCCACGGGGGCTGGTCCCAGGGAGGTGCAGCCCAGCAGAAGGGCCGAGATCGCCAGGAGAGGCAGGAGCCGCCAACCCTGCCATCGGGCCATTGCTCCCAGCCCGATGCGGTAGAGACAGAGCGTCTGATGTGACCCCGCGCGGCCCGGCTGATACCTCATTCCTACCCTTACAGTCTATTGCCGCGATACCCACATCGGCCTGACCCCCTGTAGAGGCTGTCGCAAAGGGCGACAACCTAAGGGGCGGGAAATCCCGATTTTTTGGCCCCGCATCGCAAAAGCCCACGGAGGGGGCTTTTGCGACACCCTCCTGTAGGGCGACATCGAACCGGAAAGCTCCAAGCCCATCAAGCCATCCCGCTGAGAAGAGGCACGAAGGTCACTGCTTCGAGCAGCTCGCGCTCGTAGCCGGCCTCCGTCCGGGTGACCCGCACCAGCGCCTGGGTGCTGCCCCGGCCGATTGGGGCCACCATAGACCCGCCGGGACTCAGCTGGGCCACCAACACCCGGGGGATGCCCGCCGGTGCGGCGGTGACCAGAATGCCGTCGAACGGCGCGTACTCCAGCCACCCGAGGGAGCCATCGCCGTGGCGCAAACGCACATTTCGGAGCCTGAGCTCCTTGAGCCGGCGCTCCGCCTCCCGCAGCAGGGTCCCCACCCGCTCGACACTGTAGACCCGCCGGACCAGGGTGGCCAGCACGGCCGTCTGAAACCCCGACCCAGTTCCCACCTCCAGCACAGTGTCCGGCCGCCCCCGCTCCAGCAGGGCCTCAGTCATGCGGGCAACCGTATAGGGTTGGGAGATCGTCTGTCCATGGCCGATGGGCAGCGCGCAGTCCTCGTAGGCCCGGCTCGCCAAGGCCTCGTCCACGAACAGGTGCCGGGGTACCTGGCGCAAGGCGTCGAGCACCGCCGAGTCTCGCACCCCAGCCTTGTCAATGCGCCGGATGAGACGCTCCCGGGTCCGCTGGGAGGTCATGCCGATTCCGTGCACCAGGGTGGCGGCCGTCACTGACATGCGTCAAGCCATCGCCCGAGGGGCTGAACTGCACTGTGGCGCGTCAAGTCTACCTGCAGCGGCGTGACGGAAACGAAGCCGTTGCGTAGGGCGTGGAAATCGGTACCTGGCCCGGCGTCCTGCTCCGGCCCGGCCGGTCCGACCCAGTAGACAGTGCGCCCCCGCGGATCCTTCGCCGGTGTCACCGGCTCAGCCTTGTGCCGGTGTCCCAGACGGGTCGCGGCGAATCCCCTGAGCTCCTCATACGCCAAATCCGGAACGTTTACGTTCAGGATGATATTCGGCTCGAGCGCCTCGCGGGTCAGATTGCGCACGAGCAGCGCCGCGACCCGACCGGCCGTCTCCAGGTGCTTCGGCGCTTGCGCGTCCACCGAGACGGCCATGGCCGGCAACCCCAGGAAGCGCCCCTCCGTCGCGGCCGCCACCGTCCCCGAGTAGATCACATCGTCTCCAAGATTGGGCCCGTGATTGATGCCCGCGACCACGATATCCGGCTCATGCTCGAGCAACCCCGTGATGGCAAGGTGGACGCAATCCGTCGGCGTCCCCTCCACCCGCAGATATCCGTTCTCCGCCCGATCGGCCCTAATGGGAACCGTCAGGGTGAGAGAATTGCTGGCCCCGCTCCGGTCCCGGTCGGGCGCGACCACCGTGACGTCCCCGAGACCGCTGAGTGCCTCCGCGAGCATCCGCAGGCCGGGAGACTGATAGCCGTCGTCGTTGCTAATTAGAATTCTCATCGCGATCTGGCGCGCAGTCATCGCCCACGCACCCCTCGCCTTCCTACTGCCACGGGGATGTCTTCCCTCCCGGCGCCGCAAGCCTAGCGATGATACTGGAATCCGGGACCACCGACACCCCGGGGCTTTTTCGGCACGTGACGCAGATCCGCCATTTCCATTGTTACGGTCTTCGCGCCCCCTGCATTGGCCCCTATTACCATGTCGGCAATCACCTTGCCCCAAGGGTCAGGACGCGAAAGGTTCGTAACCTTGGGTATACTCCGGCTTATGGGCCGCCCCCGGCGAGGCGGGAGCCCCACGGGCAAGCTTGGTGGCCGAATTCCGCGCGCACCCACCCGCGCGCGTGGGAGTCATCGCGAATAACGCCATGAGCAGACAACCCCACGACTCCGAGACGGCGCTCTTTCGCCAGGCCATCGGGGATGCGGCCCCCATCGCAACCGACCAGGCGGAGCCGTTTCACCGGCGGCCGCCTCCCGTTCCAATCCGGCAGCCGCAGCACCTGCTGGAGCAGGAGGATCGGGCAACCCTGTCGGAATCCGAGGTCGAGACTCCCGAGTATCTGCTCTTCGCCCGGCCCGGGGTCCAGAAGCGGCTGATTGCCGACCTTCAGCGCGGCTACCTGCCCATCGACCTCGAGGTCGATCTCCACGGACTTACGGTGGTGTTCGCCGAGCGCGTCCTTGATGAGTTTCTGCGCGAGTGCGCCCATCAGCGGGCGCGTTGTGCCCGCATCATCCACGGCAAGGGCTCCCGCTCAACCGAAGGCCCGCCGGTCCTCAAACGCAAGGTTAACTACTGGCTGCGACTGCGTGAGCAGGTCCTGGCCTTCACCTCGGCGACCCGGCGCGACGGTGGCGCCGGAGCGCTCTATGTCCTGCTGCGCAACCCGGCGAAAAGTGACCGACCGAAACGTCGGCGCCGCCCCTAAGAGACCTCCGGCCACTCCACAAGCTCCCGCAGCAGGCTCGTGGCAAATCCACCGGCGGGGAGCAGGAAGGTCGTCTCCAACGCCCGCTGGGCGAATGCGAGATCGGAATCCTTGGGCCGCAGGCGAAGCGCCCGGCGTTGTTGGCGGAGCCCCGCCCGGGCGAGCCCCGCTGTCCACGCGGGGAAGCTTCCCGCCACAGCCAGCTCCAGGGCTGCGACGGCACCGCTGGTGCCGATCTCCCCCGCCCCCCAGAGTGGACCGGTCGGATCGAGGTCGAAGTGCCGGATGCGCGCGAGAATATCCTCGTCCGGCGCCTCCGCCAGGAAGTGGGAGCCCGTCCCCGCAAGCTGCATGCGCTCGCCGGCGAGGGGTCGATCCCAATCGCCTCGCTCCACCCGCACGGCAAGGACCTCGTTGAAAAGCTGCGAGCGGGCGGCGGACAGCCAGAGCCCCCGCAGGTGGCGGCTTGCCCGCTTCACCTCCCCTGCGAAGAGGGCGCGGGCACCATCCAGGTTCCCCTCCCCCTTGCCGAAGCGCTGGGGGCCGAAGTAGTTGGGTGCCCCCCGCGCATGAAGCAGCTCCCAACGGGCCCGCAGGGAGCCCGCATCGGCGCTCACATCCCGGATGCGAATGACGAAGCGGTTGCCCTTCAAGGCACCGCGGCGAAGCTTCCTGCCGTGGCGGTGGCACTCCAGCAATTCCACCCCCTCCGCCTCAAAGGCGCTCCAGTCGGGGCGATTGCGCGGGGTGTGCACGGAGAACCACTGGGTGGCCAACGCATGCCGGTCCTTGAGTCCGGCATAACCGACCGCGGATACCGGCACACGAGCGAACCTGGCCAGACGCCGGGCCACCCATTCGGTGTTCGCGCCTGCCTTGCGAATCCGCAGGAGCGCGTGCTCACCTTCCCCGTCCGGGGAAAAGCCCAGGAGCTCCTCGACGCGGAAGTCCTCCGGGTGCTCCTTGAGGCGACCCCGACCCGGCGTCGGCCCGGAGGCCCTAGGGAGCAGACGGAAGGGCCGCCATGCCGGCTGCGTCATTCCTGCAGCAGGGCGACGGCGAAGGCCGCAATGCCCTCCCCCCGCCCCGTGAACCCCATGCGCTCGGTCGTCGTGGCCTTGACGTTGACGCGTGCGTCCAGGCAGCCCAGGTCCCCCGCGAGGACCTGCACCATAGCCGGGATATAGGCGGCCAACGTCGGGCGCTGGGCGACGATGGTAAGGTCTACGTTGTGCACCGCAAGACCGCGATCCGCAAGCGCCGTCATCACCCGACGCAGCAGGATGCGGCTATCGATGCCGGCGTACTGACTGTCCCTGTCGGGGAAGTGGCGCCCGATGTCTCCCAGCCCGGCGGCACCGAGCAGGGCATCGCAGAGGGCGTGGATTGCCACATCCCCGTCGGAGTGCGCCTCCAGCCCCTGGTCGTGCTCCACGACGACGCCCGCGAGGACGAGGGGGCGTTTCGGTCCAAAGCGGTGTGCGTCGATCCCCTGCCCGATCAGCATAGGCGCCCCTGCTGCTGCAGATGAAAGCGGGCCAGGGCGAAGTCCTCCTGGCGCGTAACCTTGATGTTGTCGGCGTGCCCTTCCACCATCACGGGCGCGAGACCCAACAGCTCCACGGCGCTGGCGTCGTCCGTGACCAACTGATCCGCCGCCATGGCCTCGCGCAGGGCGCGGCGCAGCAATCGAAGCCGGAACATTTGAGGGGTGAAGGCATGCCAGAGGTTTTCGCGCGGGACCGTGCGCGTCACCTCGCTTGCCGCCCCCACCTGCTTCATGGTGTCCCGCACCGAGATGCCCAGGAGCCCCCCCACCGGATGATCCTCCAGGACAGAGAGCAACCGGTCGACATCCTCGCGGCGCAGACAGGGTCGCGCGGCGTCGTGCACCAGGACCCAATCGGACTCGGCGGCGAGGCCTGCCAGGGCCTCAATCGCGTTCAGGACCGAATGGCAGCGCTGCCGGCCCCCGCTTACGCGGGTGACCCGGGCCTGGGCCGCGAACGCCATTTGCTGCCAATGCGGGTCCGCAGGGTCCAGAGCCACGACCACCCCCTCGATCCGCGGATGCTCCAGGAAGAGCTGGAGCGAATACTGCATGAGGGGCCGACCGCCTAAGTCCAGGTACTGCTTCGGAATCGTGCCGCCGACCCGGCGCCCGGCACCTGCGGCAGGCAGGACCGCCCAGAAACGCGCTCCACCGTTCAAGGCTGTTTCTTTACTTTCCGCGGCTCGATGATCTGCAGGAAGGTCTCCCCTTGCTTGATCATACCGAGATCCGTGCGCGCCCGCTCTTCCAGGGCCTCCAGACCGGAGTGCAGGTCCTTCACCTCGGCCTCCAATACCTCGTTTCGCGCCTGCAGCTTCACCAGCGCCGCCTGCTCGGCTGCGATCTCCTTCTTCAGGTCATGCACCTCAGCAAGGCTGCCCCGCCCGATCCAAAGTCGATACTGCAGTATCACGAGGACGACCAGAAGGATTGCTGCAAGCCAGCGCATGGATGATGGTTGCCGAGACGGCCTCACTCAGGGGGCACCGGCCGGTCAGTCAGAGACCGGTTTCCAAAAAACCCCGGCGCTTCACCAACCGGTCCAGCTCCACCAGTGTCTCCAGGAGCTCCCGCATCCGCCCCAGCGGCCAGGAATTTGGCCCATCGCTGAGGGCCGAGTCGGGACGGGGGTGGGTCTCCAGGAAAAGCCCCGAGATGCCCGCGGCTACCGCGGCACGCGCCAGCACGGGAACGAACTCGCGCTGCCCGCCGGAGCTGTCGCCACGTCCGCCGGGGAGCTGCACCGAATGGGTGGCGTCGAAGACCACTGGACACCCCGTCTCCCGCATCACTGCTAGCGACCGCATGTCCGACACCAGGTTGTTGTACCCGAAGGACACACCCCGCTCGCACGCCATGATGCGGTCGTTGCCGGCTGAGCGCGCCTTCTCCACGACGCGGCGCATGTCCCAGGGAGCGAGAAATTGACCCTTCTTGATGTTCACGGGCCGACCCTGACCCGCCACAGCGAGGATGAAGTTGGTCTGACGGCAGAGAAAGGCGGGGGTCTGCAGCACATCGACCACCGCGGCCACCTCCCCCAGGGGCGTGTCCTCATGCACGTCAGTAAGCACGGGGACGCCGATACGCTCCCGAACGCCCTCCAGGATGCGCAGCCCATCCTCTATCCCGGGACCGCGGAAGCCCTTCAGGGACGATCGGTTCGCCTTGTCGAAGGATGACTTATAGATGAAGGGAAGTGCCAGCTCGTCGGTGAGCTCCTTGAGGCGCCCCGCCGTCTCCTGGGCCAGGGTCTCGCCCTCCACCACACAGGGGCCGGCGATCAGGAAGAGGGGATGATCGAGCCCAACGTCGAAATTCAGAAGCCGCATCTATGCTGCCTGGCCTTCCGCCAGCCGGCGCTGGCTTAAGGCAGCGGACACGAAGCCGCAAAAGAGGGGGTGACCGTCCCGGGGCGTCGACGTGAATTCCGGATGGAACTGGCAGGCAATGAACCAGGGATGATCCGGGATTTCGATGATCTCCACGAGCTTGCCATCCAGGGACCAGCCGGAGAAACGAAGCCCGGCGTCCATCAGGACATCCAGATAGCGGCCGTTGAACTCGTAGCGGTGGCGATGCCGTTCGCGCACCTGGGGCTTGCCGTAAACGCTGCGGGCCAGACTCCCCGGCTCCAGCCGGCAGTTCTGTCCGCCGAGCCGCATGGTTCCCCCGAGCTCGGCGGTCTCATCCCGCAGCTCGGTCTGGCCGGCGTCGTCCCGCCATTCCGTGATCAATGCGATGACGGGGTGCCCAGTGTCTGGATTGAGCTCGGTGCTGTGGGCTCCTTCGAGGCCGGCCACATCGCGGGCGTACTCGATGACGGCGACCTGCATGCCGAGGCAGATGCCGAGGTAAGGTACTTGATTCTCTCGTGCGTAGCGCACCGCGGCAATCTTGCCTTCGACCCCCCTTTCGCCGAAACCTCCCGGCACCAGCACGGCATCCAGCCCTTCGAGGCAGCCGACGCCCTCCCGCTGAATCTGCTCGGAGTCCACGTAGACGATGTTGACCTTGGTGCGCGTATGGACCCCTGCGTGTGCCAGGGCCTCCGAGAGCGACTTGTATGCCTCGGTGAGGTGCATGTATTTCCCCACCATGCCGACCGTCACCTGACTCTCCGGGTGATCGAAGCCTTCCAGCACCCGCAGCCACTCGCGCAGATCGGCGGGCGGCACCGTCAGGCCGAACTGGCGCACGACCAGGTCGTCCAGCTTCTGCTGGTGAAGCAGCATCGGTATCCGATAAATGTTGTCGGCGTCCACCGCCGAGATGACAGCCGCCTCCGGGACGTTCGTGAAGAGAGCGATCTTCTTGCGCTCGGCCTCGGGCAGGTGCTGCTCTGCCCGGCAAAGAAGAACGTCAGGCTGGATGCCGATGGAACGTAGCTCCTTTACCGAATGCTGAGTGGGCTTGGTCTTGATCTCCCCGGAGGTGCGGATGTAAGGCACCAGGGTCAGGTGCATGAACAGGCTGTTCTCGTGTCCCCCCTCTACCCGCATCTGGCGGATAGCCTCTAGGAAAGGAAGCGACTCGATGTCGCCCACCGTGCCCCCGATCTCCACCATGGCGATGTCCGCCTCGCCCGCGCCGAGCTGGATGCTTTGCTTGATCTCATCAGTAACGTGGGGGATGACCTGCACGGTGCGCCCCAGGTAGTCGCCCCGGCGCTCCTTGCGGATCACGCTCTCGTAGATCTGACCGGTCGTGAAGTTGTTGTTCCGCCCCATACGGGTCCGCAGAAACCGCTCGTAGTGACCAAGGTCCAGATCGGTCTCGGCGCCGTCGTCCGTGACATAAACCTCCCCGTGCTGGAAGGGGCTCATGGTTCCCGGATCCACGTTGATATATGGATCCAGCTTGATCATGGTGACGCGCAATCCGCGTGCCTCCAGGAGCGCTCCCAGAGACGCGGAGGCAATGCCCTTGCCGAGCGATGACACAACGCCGCCCGTAACGAAGATGAACTTGGTCATAAGCAAGGGTTCGAGGCAAAGAGGGTCCGGCTCGGACGCGGACAAACTATCAAATAACGGGAATGCCCTCAATGTTGCCACATGCTTCACATTCCCGTTTTGTGCTCCTATACTCTCGTCCGTTCGTGAAAGCGAATATCTCTCTGCGCGGCCGCCTCCGCACGACTTTCGGCCGCTGATCAGAACAAGTCCTGAGTACCCTCTAGAAAAGGAGCGTCAGACTATGCAGAAGCTTGCCAAAGTCCTGAGTGTTGCCGCGATCGCCGGCGCCGCCGCCTTCTCCGTACAGTCCGCCCAGGCCTGGTGGGGCGGTCCGGGCTGGGGGGGTCCGGGCTGGGGCCATGGTGGCAACGACTGGTGGAACGACATGATGGGAGACGGCTACGGCGACTTCAACCTGAACATGTCCGGCGGCGGCCGCGGCTGGGGCCGCGGCTACAACCGCTATCGCGATTACTACGGCTACGGCCCCTATGGCTGGGGTGGGCCCTATGGCTGGGGCGGCTACCCCGGCGGCTGGGGTGGCTACCCCGGCTGGGGCGGGTATCCCGGCTACGGCGTCCCCTATGCGGCGCCCGCCGCCCCTGCCGCTCCGGCCCAGACCCAGACCAAATAAAGTCCGCTCGGGCCCATCCGGGTCGAGAAAGGCCGCGCAGTCAGCGCGGCCTTTTTTTCGCCGGTCGAAACACCCGGGCGCCACACCTACGTCTAGCGCGACCGCCTTCCCTGCGGGCGGCGGCCGGCCTTACTTGATCCAGATCAATCGAAGCTGCAGAATAGCTGAAGCCTGATCGGGGATCGCAACGTTGTCTGAGCACAAGGTCATTTCCTTCGAGACCATGCGGGTTGCCTGCCGAAGCTGCACCCTGGCGACCCTGTGCCTCCCGGTCGGTCTGGCCCCAGAGGATGTGGAGCGGCTGGACGACATCGTCAAGCGCAGCCGCCCTCTGCATCGGGGTGACCATCTCTTTCGCAGCGGCGAGCGGTTCCGCTCCCTTTACGTGGTGAAGACCGGCTCGGTGAAGACCTACTCTCCCGCCGAGGAGGGCGGCGAGCAGGTGCTGGGATTCCATCTGCCGGGAGAGGTCATCGGCCTGGACGCCATCGAGAAGGAGGTCCACGCCTGCTCCGCCAAGGTCCTGGAAACCTCGGCCATCTGCGAGGTGCCCTTCTCCCGATTCGAGGAGCTGAGCAACAGCATCCCGTCGCTGCAGCACCAGATGTACCGCCTGCTGAGCAAGGAGATCAGCCAGGATACCGAAATGTTGCTGTTACTCGGCAAGAAGAGCGCCGACGAGCGGCTGGCGACCTTCCTTCTCAGCATGTCCAGACGGCTGCGAAAGCGCGGGCTGAGCGCGACTGACTTTTACCTCAGCATGTCCCGTCACGAGATCGGCAACTATCTCGGCCTGGCCGTGGAGACGATAAGCCGTCTCTTCACGCGCTTTCAGGACGAAGGTCTGCTCAAGGTCGATCGCAAGCACGTTCAGCTCACCGACCTGGAGGCCCTGGAGGAGGTTGTCTGCGGAGCACCGTCCGACCACCATCAGCGGCGCATCACCTAGCTTCCCGCACGGACCACGGCGAGACCGGCTGTTTGCCGCGCCTATTCGGTGCCACGGTCCCGGGAGTGTGACCCGCACATAGGCCACCTCGGCCGAGCCCCCCTCAGGCCTGCGAGCTCAGCCCTCGCCCCCCGTCTGAAGCCAGATGCATACGCCGCCGCTTGCCTGCTCGATTGCCCGCAGCCGTGCCTGGTGGGCCCCAAGCTCCTGATCCGCAGCCCGGACCACCCTGAGGCGCGGGCGATCCGCCGGGAGGCGGCGTATGCCGCCGAGATCCGGGGTCCGTCCCGCCTCCCCACGGGAGGCCAAGGACAGGCTTACCTGTCCGCCCGTCATCGCCAGATAGACATCGCCGAGGATCTCCGCATCGAGCAAGGCACCGTGAAGATCCCGTTGGGAGTTATCCACCCCGTACCGCTTGCACAGGGCATCGAGGGTGTTGCGCTGGCCAGGGTGCAGGGACCGCGCCATCACCAGCGTGTCGGTGACAGCGCAGAGATCCGCGATCCGCGCAGCGTTGCCCCCGCACCGGGCCAGCTCGTAATCAAGGAACCCTACATCGAAAGGGGCGTTGTGGATGATAAGCTCGGCACCTTTCACATAACGGATGAAGTCGTCCGCAATGTCCGCGAAGCGGGGCTTATCCTGGAGGAATTCGTTGGTGATCCCGTGTACCTCCGCGGCCCCCTGATCGATCTGCCGATCCGGCTGAAGATACTGATGGAAGTTGTTGCGGGTGAGCCTGCGATCCACCACCTCGACGCAGCCGATCTCGATGATCCGGTGTCCTTCCCCGGGCTCGAGGCCGGTGGTCTCGGTGTCAAGCACAATTTGGCGCATAACAGATCCCCCGTTTGTTTCCCGACCTGTTCCCGAAGGCGGAAAGTCTGGACCGGGTCCGTATACAATTGGGCGGCTGGCCATGTCAAAGGTCCGTCCGATGCCCGACGACTTTTCCGCACGCGCAGCTGAGCTAGTGGAGGCCGGACGCTTCCTCTTCCAGCGAGGGATGGTCCCTGCCACCAGCGGCAATCTCTCCGCCCGGCTCGCGGATGGGTCCCTGGCCGTCACGGTATCGGGGCGGCACAAGGGGCGCCTATCCCAAGCGGACATCATGCGGGTAGACGCCGATGGACGCCCCCTGGACGGGCGACGTCCGTCCGCGGAGACCCTGCTCCACTGCCAGATCTACCGGCGCATGGCTGCCACAGGGGCCGTGCTCCACCCCCACTCGGTAAGCGCGACCGTCCTTTCGCGTCTTGCGAACGAGGCCGTGGTGCTTACGGATTACGAGCTGCTCAAGGCACTGCCAGGCGTCGAGACCCATAACTGCAGCCTCACTGTGCCGATCTTCCCGAACGATCAGGACATCCCCCGCCTGGCAGCAGCGGTGGAAGCCTGGATGGACCGGAACGGCTACTTCCCCGGCTACTTGATTGCGGGCCACGGGTTTTATACCTGGGGGAGGGACGCGGCCGAGGCATTGCGCCACGTGGAGGCGTTGGATTTCCTGTTCGAATGCGAGTTGCGGATGCGGGAGTTGCGACAGCTATGAGCGCCTTGACTATCTATCGAGAAGACGGCACCCCGACCGGCGAGACCCTCCGTGAGCACCATGCCATCGCGGAGATCCTTAAACCCCTTTCGGTGCGCTTCGCCCGCTGGGCGGCTGACCGCCCCCTGAGCGTCAACGCCGACCAGCAGGAGGTCGTCGCCGCCTACGCAGAGGCGATCGAGCAGCTGAACGGCGAGTACGGTTTCCAATCCATCGATGTGGTGGCCCTGCGCCCGAGCCATCCGAAGAAGGAAGAGATGCGGGCCAAGTTCCTAAGCGAGCATACCCACTCCGACTGCGAGGTGCGCTTCTTCGTGGACGGCCGGGGCATCTTCTATCTGCACGTGGGCGGCAAGATCTACCTCGTCCTCTGCGAGAAGGGCGACCTGATCTCCGTGCCGGCAGAGACGACCCACTGGTTCGACATGGGAGAGAACCCGGATTTCAAGTGCATCCGATTCTTCACCCTGCCGAACGGCTGGGTCGGAGACTTCACCGGGAGCGATATCGCCGGGCGGCTTCCGACCTTCGACCAGTATGTGGCCGGGCTGTGATCCGCGCCCTCGTCACCGACATCGAGGGCACCACCTCTTCCCTCTCCTTCGTGAAGGACGTGCTCTTCCCCTATTCTAGGGCCCACATCGGCGCCTTCCTCCGGTGCCACGCGGAGGAGGCCGAGGTTGCCCCGCTCCTCGAGGAGGCCCGGGCCGAGGCCCGTGCCTCGCGGCTGGAGCTCGGACAGCTCATCTCAACGCTCGAGCGCTGGATCGACGAGGACCGCAAGGTCACCCCGCTGAAGGCGTTGCAGGGACTCATCTGGGAAGCGGGTTACCGGGAGGGAGCCTTCCGCGGTCACATCTATGCGGATGCGGCGGCCGCCCTGCGGCGCTGGAAGAAGGCCGGGCTTGCGCTCTATGTTTACTCCTCCGGGTCAGTCCGGGCCCAACGGCTCCTCTTCGCCCACACGGACTACGGCGACCTGACCCCCCTGTTCTCCGGCTACTTCGACACCCGCACTGGGGCCAAGGGCGACCCGGTGTCCTACCGCCGCATCGCAGCCGAGCTGGGGTTGCCGCCTCACGATCTCCTCTTTCTGTCGGACGTGGAGGGGGAGCTCGACGCCGCCCGTACCGCCGGACTGAAGACGGTCTGGCTGGTCCGAGGGGGGAGGCGGGATCCGCAGGCCCCACACCGCCAGGTACGGGATTTCTCCGAGGTCGACCCCCACTCCGTCTGAAGATCAGCGGCCCTCTCTCAGCCCGAGAGTTGCGTCGATGAGCGGCCAAAGGCAGTGGCGGATTCCGCCTCGATGAACACCCGTTTCACGAACGGGTAGGCCGCCTTGATGGAGCAATCCAGGTCGGCGATCGCATGCTCGACCTCCCCCACCTCCAAATGATCAGGGAAGTCCAGGCTCAGGTTGACCAGGATAAACTCCGGTCCCATGTGCATGGTCAGCACCTCGTTCACCTTCTCCACCGCCTTGGAGGCCGCGGCAAGGCCGCGGATACCCCGCACTACATGTCGGCTGGCGGCCTCGCCGATCAGGAGGCCCTTTGTCTCGTAAGCCAGCCACGCGGCTGTTGCCCCCAGGATGACACCGATCAGCAAGGCCGCCAGCCCGTCATGCAACGGATTGCCCGTGACCTGGCTGAGGACCACCCCTGCCAGGGCCACCAGCAGGCCCAGCATGGCAGCGGAATCCTCGAACAGCACCACAAAGATGGTGGGATCCTTGCCCCGACGCACCGCCTGGGCGTAGTTCAGGTCCCCCTTGGCGCGGGTGAACTCTCTGACGGCCACGCTCCAGGAACCCCCTTCGAAGAGCAAGGCGAAGCCCAGCACGACGTAGTTGACCACAGGGTTCTCCATCGGCTCCGGGTTCAGAATGTGCTTGATCCCCTCGAACGCGGATACGCCGGCCCCCAGTCCAAAGATCAGGATGGCGACCACGAAGCTCCAGAAGTAGACCTCCTTGCCGTGACCGAAGGGGAACTCCTCACTCGGGGGGCGCTTGGCCCGGGCCAGCCCGTGGAGCAGCAACCCCTGGTTGCCGGTGTCGACGACCGAGTGGATGCCCTCGGAGAGCATGGCGGAGCTGGGCGTGATCCCGGCGGCGATGAACTTCAGAGAACCTGATCTCGCCCGGTGATACCTGCGCTGGTTTAGGTCTGAAAAATCCTGCGTTTTCAAATAGGATCTGGCCGCATGAGCCCGCGGACGC
>Ga0307440_1000812_pt1 | contig 15466 bp, 15 predicted proteins | sample SalMarWE160410MG_FD_202150 | JGI IMG/M metagenome (GOLD analysis project Ga0307440, IMG submission 202150) | Salt marsh sediment microbial communities from the Plum Island Ecosystem LTER, Massachusetts, United States - WE1604-10 | ecosystem: Environmental > Aquatic > Marine > Intertidal zone >... | reverse complement strand
GCTTCTGTGTTACTTAAGTCGACCGGCATAACATGCCACTGGGTCCGGGGGGCACACGGTGCTACGTAACATATTGATGATGGCATTGATGCTGTTGGTGGCCGCGCCCTGCTGGGCGGTGGCAGCCCCGTCTGTTGCCAATAAAACTGCCTCCTCTCAAGACGATGATGCGATTCCGGACGCCATGAAGAGCATGATGAAGGCACCAAAAGTGGACTATCAGCACCTGCGCGATCCGTTTGTCTCCTATCTGGTAACATTATCCGAACGTGGCCAAGCGCTTCTGCGCGAACGCGAGGCCCGTCTGAGCAATCGCCCGCGCGAGGTGCTGGAGAATTTTGACCTCTCGACGCTGAAACTGGTGGCGATCTATACAATGGGTGGCGATCGCGTGGCCATGATCCAGGACAACACGGGCAAGGGATACATCGTCCGGCGCGGCAATTACATGGGCAAGAACAACGGACGCATTGAGAAAATCGGCAATAACAGCCTGTACCTGGTCGAACAGGTGCTCGATCCGGCCGGCCAGATCACCGACCGCCAGGTGACCCTGACGCTGAATACCATCAACAGCAAATAACGGGTCTTGGCGCTTTCCAAATCCCAGGTTCGCCGCATCTTCGAGCGCCTGCAGGCAGCTGATCCCGAGCCAAAAACCGAACTGCATTATTCCACGCCGTTTGAATTGCTGGTGGCCGTCATCCTGTCGGCACAGGCAACCGATGTCGGCGTCAACAAGGCTACCGCCCGCCTGTTTCCGGTGGCCAATACTCCCGAGGCCATACTGGCTCTGGGTGAGAATGGTCTGAAGTCCTATATCGCTACGATCGGGCTTTTCAACAGCAAGGCCAGAAACATTATGCGCATGTGCGCGATGCTGCTGGAGCACCACGGCGGCGAGGTGCCGAGAAGCCGCGAAGCCCTGGAGAGGCTGCCCGGTGTAGGGCGCAAGACGGCGAACGTGGTTCTGAACGTGGTGTTCGGGGATGAGACCATTGCCGTGGACACACATATCTTCCGGGTGGCAAACCGTACGGGCCTGGCATCCGGCCGGACGCCGCTGGAGGTGGAGAAAGCGCTGATGCGCGTCATCCCGAAACCATTTCTCAGGCACGCCCATCATTGGTTGGTGCTGCATGGGCGTTATGTGTGCACGGCTCGCAGACCCAAATGCGCTGTATGTCCGATTGCTGGTGATTGCCAGTGGCCTGAGAAGAATCTCCTTTGACCGAAGACGGCTGACAACAGCGTCAGGTACGCTGCAAGGGCCGCAAGTGGGAACTCAGACGGATCAGGGGCAAGCCGATCAGGGCGGTCGGGTCCTCTCCTTCCATGCGTTCGAATAGGCTGATGCCCAGGCTTTCCGCCTTGAAACTGCCGGCACAGTGCAGTGGTCGGTCCAGTTCCACATAGGTGCTGATCTCCGCCGGGGTCAGGGTACGGAACACGACGCGATACGGCACGGTTTCGTAGATGTGGTTATCCGGCGCTGTGATGGCCAGGCCGGTGAGAAACTCGACCGTGCGGCCCGAGAGCATGGCCAGCTGCCGGCAGGCCTGACGCTTGCTTCCGGGCTTGCCCAGCACCGTATCGTTGCAGACGGCAACCTGATCCGAGGCGATGACGCAGGCATGGGGATGTTGGGCAGCTACGCTCTGGGCCTTGCCCAGGGTATTGTGCCTTACCAACTCATGCGGCGGCATGGTGCCGGCCACGGCCTCTGTGAAGCCGGGTGCCTCCACAGTGAACGATAACTTCAGTCGATCCAGAAGCTGCCGGCGGAAGGGTGATGTGGAGGCCAGGATCAACGGGTACGGTGTCAAGTCAGCATCCAAGGCCACAGAAAAAGGGCCAGGCAGGCGAGTATGTCCCGCGCCCAAGCGGGCCATAACCACCATTCGCGCGAGCCTTGCCAGAGCCTGCGGGCCGGGCGCAGGGAGTGGATGAAGAACAGGATTCCGAGCAACAAGTGGCCATCGGTTTCGTTGCAGGCCCATGCTCCCCACAGGCCCATGCCAATCAGCCAGGCGGCCAGAGGGATCAGCGAGCGCGGCCTGTCGGTGCTGGCCGCCAGCATGGAATCGACCGCCACCGTGGTTAGCAGCAGGGCTACGGCCGCCACACGCCAGTGACCGATGATGTTGGCTCCGGGATTCAGGGCCAGGCCGGTCAGCAGCAGGGCTGGCCATAACAGCACGGGTAACAGCAGCACAGCGCTGATCAGCAGGTAGATGTCCAGGTACGCGGTTTTCGCGGGGGATGCGGTGGTCAAGGCAGGCTTCGTGCTCAGGCGAAGGGAACCAGCATCATCGAATAGCTGATCGTCTCGGTAATGTCATGGGCTGCTTCCCCTGGTGGCCATTGCTGGAAACGTACCCTGATGGCCACGCGGTTGCCGGAGATGTCCGGGGTGATGCCCGCCTCGACCGTGGCTTGATCCAGCCCGATCACCAGCAGGCCGTAATTGACTCCGCGTTCTGGGGTGATCTGGTCGCATCCATCTTCGGCCCGGTGTTCGCTCCACGACACATATTCATGAAGCATGTGATCGAGGCTTTGAATGGCATCGCGAAGCGGCGCCAATTCCCGACGCAGATGCGTGACGCGTTCGTGGTCGGGATGCCACAGGGTATCAAGGCATTGGGGTAGTGCGGGCTTGTGTCCAAGCCAGTCCTGCTTTTTCAAGGCATTCAGATACGTGGAAACCAGCGAATCGTTGTACAGCCAGTCGATGGCTCCACTCTGGCCGCCGCGCAGGTTCTGTAGGTGCGCGTCAAGGCGGTCGCATGCCGTCTGGATCGTCTGGCCATAGCGCGGATAATCCTTGGCCAGCGCCTGCAGGTGTGCCTGCATGGAGACAAGCAGACCGACAATCTCGGGTAGTGCCACCTTGCGTCCTTGATCGCCGACGAGGGAGGCGCGGATATCGGAGGCGGCGCACAGCCAGGCATGTGCATTGTTCTGGTGTTCAGCCTGGTCGAGACAATACAGGCCGTTACGCAACTCGATGAACGCCTGCAGGCGGGGACTCAGCGCATAGGAGAAGCTAACCAGTTCAGTCATGTTGCTGCATCATTGCGGGCAGGTCCTCGCCAATAGCGAGTCGCCACGCCTGCTGCACCCATGGTTGCCAATCCTGATATCGGTTGCAGGCAATCACTACTGCGCATGTGCTTCGCTCCGTCCATGCGGCGATATCCTCCCTCAGGGTATCCGCATCGTCCAGCGGCAGGCTGGCGGTCGGATTATCAATCAGGGCCAGCCGCGTCCGTGCCAGCTCCATCGAAGCCAGAGCAAGGCGGATGGCCTGGATACGGTTCAGGCCCTCGACCGGCGTACTGTCTGCCAGCGACTCCAGCCGCCAGGCCTTGCGCGCTTGGTGGATTTCAGCGCCGTCCGGAACCGGATGGAGGCCGAACACCAACTCCTCGCCAAGGGTCGTGGCCACCCATAATGGCGGTACATGCTCGAACAGCATGCGTACCGATTTGTCCGCGTCACGGTCCCATATCAGTGAAACGGAGGAAGGCAAGGGGGCCAGTCCGGCCAGGCGTCGCAGCATGTGGGTCTTGCCACTTCCGACCGGCCCTGTGACGAGAATCATTTCCCCCGCATGGATGGTGAGCAAACGCTGTTCCCCCCGGATCGAACACAGGGATGCCGGTGATGAGGTCATGATTGCAGGCGGGGGAATGGAGCGGGTGAAGGGAATCGAACCCTCGTTCTCAGCTTGGGAAGCTGCTGTACTACCATTGTACTACACCCGCGCGGTGGCCCATTGTAGGCAAAGGGCGGTGGCCTGCAAGATCAGGATCGGCTTGGTTCATGCGACACCGAATCGCTGCAGCCATGCCTCGATATGGCCGGAAATCTCGTCATATACAGCCATGAACACAGTCTCGTCCTGGCCGACGGGATCGGGAATGGATGCGCCGCCGGAGGGTTGGGAAAGGATAAACACCTTGCCGATACTGGACGGGCTGATCCTGATCAGATGCTGACGTTGCGCCGGCTCCATGACCAGCACCAGGGCAGCCCGGTCGATGTCCGGTTGCCCAAGGGGCTGCGAAACATGGGTTGAAAGATCGACCCCGAACTTTCCAGCGACCCTCACCGCCGTGTCAGGCGCCTTCAGCCCGGGCATGGCGATCAGGCCGCGGCTGAAGCACTCACCCTCGATGTCCGCCTGTTGCAGGCGGTTGCGCATCAGGCCCTCGGCAAACGGGCTTCGGCACAGGTTGCCGGCGCAGACCATCAAGATGGGGGCTGGAACCGGCACGCCCGCGATCAGCCTTGGATGCTCGGACTCGGTTGCTGCCAGATGGTTTTGCCATCACTTTCCTTGTGAATGCGCGCCATCAGCGAATGGTGCGCCTCCATTTCCTGCGGATGGATGGGAGGAGGGTCGCGGCGCATCAGCGTGGCGGTTTCGGTCTGTTCATCGCGTCGGCTGGCCTGTTCCGGCATGCGTACAAATGTCGAGGCGGGCCTCGGGTGGACATCCGAGGTCAGGGAAAACTGACGGCCGCCGGTCATGGCCAGGTACACCTCGGCCAGCAGCTGCGAATCGAGCAGGGCTCCGTGCAGCGTGCGATGACCCCGCTCGATCCGGTAGCGGTCACATAGGGCATCTAGGTTGTTGCGCTGCTGGGGATGACGTTTACGGGCAAGATCAAGCGTGTCGATCACCGGTACGGCATCAATGCCGGCAAGCCCGGCTTGGTGCAACTCGTTCATGATAAAACCGAGATCGAAGGGTGCGTTGTGGATTACCAGCGTGGCACCGCTGATGAACGTCAAAAACTCCTGGGCGATGTCGGCAAAGGACGGCTTGTTCCGCACATGGGCATCGCTGATGCCATGGATGCGCACTACCTCCTCCGGGATAGGGCGGCCAGGATTGACGTAGTGATGGAAGCAGCGGGATTGTTCCAGGTTTCGGTGGACCACCTCAACAGCGCCGATCTCGACGATGCGGTCACCACTGAATGGAGACAGGCCCGTGGTCTCGGTGTCCAGCATGATCAGGCGCATGCCGTGTATTATAGGCCGCAGGGGCGAAATGCCAACGCGCCGCCTAGTGGCCGGCAGGAACTGGCCTGGAAGACTTGGCCGGGGGTGGATTGGACAGCTTGATGGGGTGACTTTTGCCGAACCAGCGTTCGGGCAGGCTGATCAGGGCCTCGATGAGTCCGGGCGGGGCGAGTCCAGCCTTTTCCGGCGATATCCGTTCGACGGTGGCGTTGGTGAAAGGGCCGTGCATCCAGTAGACCTGCCGCATCAGGGAGTAGCTGCCACCACCCAGAAAATCCCGCAGCAAGGGGATCTTCGACAGAATGGCATCCAGATTCTGGAAGGGGTGGGCGATGAGGATGATGTCGATCTTGTCATTGTCGAGGGTCAAGCGCCCATTGCCGGCCAGGTCCATGGCCGGGGAGCGCAGGGCGATCTGGTGCACCTGCACCTCCCGATCATGCATCGTTGCCTCCATTTGCAGCCGATTGTACAGCATGCCCGGGCCGGTCAGATCGCTGCGCTGGCCGATGAGCAGCTTGGGCAAATCGAGCAGGTTCATGGCAGCCAGCAGCCGGGTCAGAGCCCCGCCTTCGAGAATACGCCCCTTATCCACACGCAGGCGCAGGCGTCCGTCCAGTCCTTGCCACCATGGTTTGTTCTTGCTCAGCAAGCCCTGGCCGGCGAAAAGCAGACGCATATCGCCGTGCAGGAAGCGATTGGAGATGCCCGCCCGTTTCATCAGGTGACCGAAGTCGCCGCTGACGAAGGCATAACCGCGCCAGTGCATGCCGGAGCTTCCCTGCTGCGGGGTCATCATGGCCGAAAGCTTGATGTTTTCCTGTTCGATCTGCCCCGTACATTGCCTCAGATCGACCGTGCCCGATCCCGGTAGGGCGAAGACGGCGTGGACGTTGCGGATATGCATGCCGCCGGTATCGACATCCTTGGCCTTGAACACGCCGACGCTGCTGGTGGAAGAAGCCAGTTGCAGGTCCGCCTGCCGGATGGTGGCGGCGTCCCAATCAAAACGGCCAATGTGAGCGCGCAGGGCCCATGGCTTCACATTCGGCACCTCGGCTTCCTGCTGCAACTGCTTCGGCAGGGCGATACGGGACATGTATTTGGCGTGTACATCGATCTCCCACGGTGATGAACCAAAGGGGGCAACCACCCGCACCTTGCCGTCGAAGGCATAGGATTTCAGCGAGTCCAGGTTCAGGCGTAGCCCTTTGGGTGTCAGTGAGCCGGTACCGTTGAAGCCGATTAGGCGGGAGTCGCCGGAAAGCCGCGTGATGCGGATATCGTCCACTCCCAGGTGCGTGCCACCCCGTCCTGCCACGTGGATCATGAATGGCTCTCCGATGCCCTTGGTGGTGCCCAGGATGTTGGACCAGCCGGCTTTGGCAAGATTGATCGAGCCCCGCCAGCCCTGCTTGTAGTGAAGATGCATGGAAAAGCGGCCCTGCGGTGCGGCTACCGGCAGGCGGAAACGGTTGACCATGTCCACCATCCCTGCCTCCAGGGTGGTGTCCAGTGTGCGCAGGATCCATCGGTCCTTCGCATCCTCGGCCATGGTCATCGACAGGCTGCCCTGCATGATGTCGGTGGCCACATGCACCCGCTTGATCTGCAGGCCCTGGGCGATGTCCCACCGGATTTGGCCTCCGGACACGACGATATCGAGGCCACCGATGTGCATGGGCCACTGGCCATCCGGATGCAGGGTGGCCTGGGCCGACCGCGGCTTGTCCTCATCGGGATTCCACAGCAAGGCGAAGGTGCCGGTGGCCCGGCTCGGTGTTGTAAACCAGGCGGACGCGGGGTCCGGGCGTTTCCAGCGGATCAGGGAGGCGACATCGCGTATGTTCGCACGGCCCTTGATGTCGAGTGTCAGCGACGACCACGGGATCAGCAGGGTCCCCTGCACCGAACCGATATCATGGGGCAGGTCTGCGGCGGAAATATCCGCCTTCAGGCCGGTCGCATCCAACTCGACCTTGGCGTTGGTGTTGGTCAGCGCATCCCCGCTATGGCCGAGGGCGATGTCCGCACCGGCCACGTCAGCGGTGACGCGATATTGCCGATGCTGCCATTCCTTATCGGTGGGAAGGCCATTGCCCGGGTCGGCCCATGGCACGGCCAGTACGGCCTTGACCTGCGTAGCCGTACCGTGATGCATGCTGGCCAGCCAATGGTGCCATCCCGCACCACCCAGCGGCCACAGCCAACGCCACAATGTCGGCATATCAAGATGGGGAGAGGAGCCTTTGATTTCCAGCACGCCGGCATTCCAGACGGCTGTCAGGCGGGCGCTGTTTTTCCCTTGCGACCATTGCAGGGGATCGATGCGGATTTCTCGAATGCCCGGAGCGGATGTCTGGTGTTCGGCAACCAGTACCGCGCGCATTTGCAGTTGCTGGAAATTCAGTTCCATGGCATGGGGTTCCAGCACGATGGTAGCGCCGGTATCGGAGTGGGCGGTGACGTTGCACGACCAACGTCCGCTATCGGTCTCGCGCAGCTGCACGGTCGTAGTGATGGCACCGTGGATCGGCCGTCTGAGTGCCGGTGGCAGCCACTGCAGGCTGCTGAGAGTAAGATTGAGTTTTTTTGGCAGCATGCGCGTATCCATGCGGGCGTTCAGTCGCAGGCCTGGCCATGCCAGTTTGATACGGCGTGCATCGGCATCGATGTGCAGGCTCAGGTGCGATATCCGCCCTTGCATCTTTCCGTATCGCCAGTGCAACGCCGTGTCATGGATGTCCAGATCCTGCTCGAAGAGTTGGGGGATCAGTGCCATCATACCCTGATGCCCGTCCGTTCCTGCCGGAAGTGTGATCGTCAGGTTGCCGTAGCTGAGATTAACGCGATCGGGTTGCCATTCCCCGAGTGCCAGCCGCCATATGGATACCCGGATCGCCAGCCGCCCTCCTTGCAGACGCATGCGTCCATCTCGAGTGGCGAAGCTTAGGTCATCGGCGTGCAGCCACAGATAGCCTGCCCAGTACCAGGACAGATCGCCCATATGCAGTGATGACAGATCGAACCGTTTTTGCAGGTAATGCTGGATCTCAGGCCGAAGCTCATTGAGGCTGGGGGCGTGCCAGTAGATCCAACTGCCCAGCAAAGTCAGGCCGAACAGGGTCAGCACGATCATGCGGCGGGCGACAACGGCCCAGCGGCGTAGCGGCGGAAGCAGGTTCACCGGGGCGGATCAGCCCTGTTGCTGTTCTTGATCCTTGGCTTTGAGTTCATTCACCTTCTTTGCCAGGGATTTCAACAGTCCGTCGAAGCCCGAGCTGTCGATTTCGTCCTGGAACTCGGTGCGGAAGGTGGCAATCAGGCTGACGCCCTCAATGCGGATGTCGTATACCTTCCAGTCGTTACCGTCCTTGAGTAGCCGGTACTCGACCGGGGTCTGCTTGTTGGTGTCGATGATCATGGTCTTGACCTGGGCGCGGTTGCCACGGAACTCCGCCTGTCCGTAGGTGACTTTCTGGCCATGGTAGGCATTCAGGCGGTTGCCGTATGAGTGTACGAGCAGATTGCGGAACAGCGTCGTGAAGCGGGCTTGCTGCTCGGGCGTGGCATCGTTCCATGGGGCGCCCACGGATAGTCGCGCCATGGCCGTGAAATCGAAATGCTCACTGCTGATCTTGAGGATGGCGGCACGATCGGCCTCGCTGATCCGGCTTTTGTCGGCCCGCTGGTTCAGCACATGAATGACGCCGTCCACCGTCTCCCGGATCACCGTAACAGGGGTGTTGGCCTGGACCGCCTGTGCCGGCATCGCCATGGCGACGAGCAGCGCAGCGCTGACCAGGACGATGCGAATGGGTTTCAGGGTGCGTGACATGTATTCTCCTTTCGGGCGGCAGCAGGGCGTCTCTGATCGATTGTAACGCCGAGCCGGGTTGATGGTAAGCGGAAGCATTACTTCCCGCCGGGGGAAAAAATGTATTTGCTGATCAGATCTTCGATGTTGATCGCCGACTGGGTGTCCTCGATCTCGCCGCCATTCTTCAGATAGGTGGTATCAGCCCCCTGGGAGATGCGGATGTAGCGGTCTCCGATGATGCCTTTCGTACGCACCAAGGCAATGGCGTCATCGCTGATGCGCACGCCGTTGTCGATACGCATGGTCAGAAATGCCCTGTTTTTTTTCAGGCCGACGGTTTCCACACGGCCGATGACCACGCCGGCCATCATCACGTCGGCGCCGGGACGAATACCGCCGGCATCGCCGAACGAGGCGTCCACGATGTAGCCGGTGGTGCCGAGGCCGCCGACCTCACCGAGCTTCAGTGCCATGTAGCCCATGCTCAGGATGCCAAGGAACACGAAAATACCGACCGTAATTTCAATGCGTCTATACGTATTCATGATTCACGCTCACAGGAAGAAGGATGTCAAAATGTAATCGAGGATCAGTACGCTGACCGAGGCGATAACCACGGCTTGCGTCGTGGCTTTGGCCACGCCTTCGGTGGTCGGCGTGGCGCGGTAGCCGATATAGGTGCAGATCACGCCGATGATAAAGCCGAAGGCGACGGCCTTGATCCAACCGGTATTCATGTCGTGCGTGGTGACCTTGGCCACCATCTCATCGATAAAGTTGCCGCTGTTGACCCCGAGCAGATGGACCGCCAGCACGTAGGCGGCAGCAATGCCGATCATGTCGAAGAAGGCTACCAGCAGCGGTACGGACAGTGTCGTGGCGACAATGCGCGGAAGCAGGATGCGCGCACGCGGATTGACCGCCATCATCTCCAGGGCATCGACCTGTTCGGTGACGCGCATGATGCCGATCTCGGCCGTGATGCTGGAGCCGGCGCGCCCGACCACCATCAGGGCGCCGAGTACTGGTCCCAGCTCGCGGATGATCGACAGCGCCACCGCCGAGCCGAGCAGCGATTCTGAGCCGAACTTGGTTAGCGTGTAGTAGCCCTGCAGGCTCAGCACCATGCCGGTGAAGGCGCCGGTGATGGCGATGATGACCAGCGAGCCGACGCCCAAGGCATACATCTGCAGCACGAAATGCTTTCCCTGCCAGGGGCGGGCGAAAAGCAGGGCCAGGGACGATAAGCACAGCGTGGTGGCGTCACCCAGCCACTGCAGCATGTTCAGGAACCGCCGGCCCAGATAGCCGAACATCGAAAGGACCGCCGTCATGTCATCCTCACGGTGCCGGGGCTGTGCAGCAGGTCATCGATGTAGGAGGTGCTGCTGCGCGAGAACGGGATGGGACCGTCCGGTCGCCCTTCGATGAACTGGCGTACGCGCTCATCGTCCGAACGGCGGATATCGTCCGGCGAACCCTCGGCGATGATGGTCCCCTGCCACAGCAGCACCACATGGTCAGCGATAGCCAATCCCGCCTGTACGTCATGGGTGACGACGACCGAGGTCATCTTCGTCTTCTGCGTCATGTCGCGGATCAGGGTGGCGATGACACCGGCGGAGATCGGGTCCAGGCCCGAGGTCGGTTCGTCGAAAAACACCACATCCGGATCCATGGCCAGGGCGCGGGCGAAGGCCACACGCTTGGCCATGCCGCCAGACAGCTCGGAGGGCATCAGGTACTCGAAGCCGCGCAGGCCCACCTGTTCCAGCTTCATCGTCACCATGGTGTGGATCACCGATTCATCGAGTTTGGTGTGCTCATGTAGTGGAAAGGCGATATTCTCGTAGACATTCAGCGAGTTCAGCAGCGCCGAATACTGGAATACCATGCCCATGCGGGCCCTGAGCTCGTAAAGGCGCTTGCGGCGGATCACGGCCAAATCCTCGCCGTCAAACCAGACATGGCCTTCGCTCGGGGGGTCGAGTGCGGCCAGCAGGCGCAGCAGCGTGGTTTTGCCGGAGCCCGAGCCACCCATGATCACCGTCGTGGCATGCTCGCGGATGTCGATGTCCACCGCATCCAGGGCAGTGGTCGTGCCAAAACGTCTGGTCAGCTTCTCACCGCGGATCATGGCCGGAATGTAGCGGCTGCCAACCGGATTTGCACGTGGCTTTCGCGTCTGGTGTGTACCGCTATACTCGTTGCGATGTATGAAAAAACCCTGCAGCGTCTGATCTCGGAAGCCCCTGGCTTCGCCAAACGTCTAAAGATGCTGGCCGAGGCATCGCCGTATTTCCTGAATCTGATGCAGGATACCGGTGGGGACGAGGCCGCCGATGTGCTGCGTCCGGCAAGGAAGGCGGTGTTGCCGGATGAATCCCCTGCCTGGTTGCCCCCGGCAGGGGAAGGCGATATGGATATGGCCAGCTGCCAGCAGGCGTTGCGCCTGGCCAAGCGCACGGGGATGCGCCGCTTCGCCTGGTGGGAGCTTGGTCTGGGCGGCGATATCGAGGTCTCAGCCCGGCATCTTGCCCAGTGGGCGGCGGGCCTGCTGGAAAGCGCTTTGGCGATGGCTGTTCGTCTTTGCGCCATGCGCTTTGGCACCTTGCCCAGCGGCCGCTTTGCCATTATCGGCCTGGGCAAGCTTGGTGGTATGGAGCTGAACCTCGGCTCGGATATCGATCTGCTGTTTATCTGGCAGGCGCCGGCCGAGGCCACATCCGATGGGCGCCGGCAAATCTCCGCCGGCGAGTATTTCCAGCAGCTGTCGAGAATGCTGATCCGACTGATGGGCGAACGCTCCGGCGACGGCGAATGCTGGCTTGTGGATATGCGACTGCGTCCGGGCGGTGATGGCGCCCCGATCTGCCTTAGTCTCGATGCCACCCTTTCCCACTATCAGGACTATGGCCAGACCTGGGAGCGCGCCATGCTGCTGAAGGCCAGGCCGGTAGCCGGTGATGCTGCGCTCGGTGATGCCTTTGTCGCTGGCATCCGTCCCTTTGTATTCAAGCGCTACCTGGATTACACCACGGTGCAGGCGCTGGCCGAGATGAAACGGCGCATCGATGTACAGGCGGCGGAACATGACATCGGTCCCGGTTTTGACGTCAAGCGTGGTCGCGGCGGTATCCGCGAGGTCGAATTCATCATCCAGTCCATGCAGCTGTTGCGTGGGGGGCGGGAACCGGCGCTGCGCCTGTCCTCCACCCAGCAGGCGCTGGAGGCGTTGACGGCCGCTGGCCATTTGCCACAGGCGGATGCGGCAGTACTCGCCGACGCCTACTGGTTCTGGCGGCGTGTCGAACATGCCCTGCAGGCGAGGCTGGGCGAGCACACCCACCGCCTGCACGACGGATTCGAGGCATACCTGTCGAGGGTTCTGGATACCGATGAGGTGGCTGCCCGCATGCGTACGCATGCCGAGGCGGTGCATCGGCTATTTGCCAGCCAGTTTGCCGATGTTGCGCCGGCCGAACCCGGTGCCATTTCCTGGCTGCACGCCAGCCCTTCGGCATTACGTCCGCAAACGGTGATGTTCGATGCCGCAGACCAGCAGCGCATCCTCGACGCCCTGGGGCGCATCTCCACCCAGCTGAAACGTGGCCTGCTGCCGGAGCGCTGCCATGCCAGCATTGATGCGATACTTTCGGATGCCATGCCCTCCTGGATGCAGGATGCCAACGGGGTTCAGGCCGTGGAGATGTTTGCGGAGCTGCTGCAGGGCATCGCCGGCCGCGCCACCTGGGTCGATCTTCTGGCCACGCACGAGGGCGTACGCAGCTGGCTGGTGTCGGTGCTGTCGGCCAGTCGTTATATCGCCGCACATGTCGCACATGATCCGTCCTGGCTGGAATGGCCGTTGGAGTCTCAGCAAGGGGCAACACGTGTTCAACTCATCGGCCAACAGATCGCGACGCTGGATGTCGAACACCTGGCCATCGATGAGGCCCTGGCCGATCTGGGGCGTCTGGTCGACCAGGGGCGCATCACGGCGGCGATGGCTGTGGTCGACAGCCCGCCGGCTGAGCCTGAGGCGGTGGGGGGCTGGCTGGCCGATATCGCCGATGCCGCCGTGGCAGCGGCTATTGCCATCGCCGTCAGGCAGTTCGAACTGCCGGCGGATTTTCCGCTGGTGGCGCTGGCCATGGGCAAGCATGGCAGCCGCGAAATGGGCCTGGTCTCTGATCTGGATCTGGTGTTCGTGCTGGTAGCCGACAATCCGGAACGGCCCGGTCCGAAGGGGCGCAACCAGCGCGAATGGGCGCAGCGGCTCGGCCGGCGCGTGATCCAGCATCTGACCATGGAGCCGCCGTTCGGTCTGGGGTTCGCCTTCGATGCCCGGCTGCGCCCATCCGGCATCTCCGGAGTGCTGGTGACGATGTTGTCTGGATTTCGCGACTACCAGTTGCACGAGGCCCAGAGCTGGGAGCATCAGGCCTTGTGCCGGGCGCGTGCCGTGGCCGGTCCCGAGCCGGCCCGGCAAGCGGTGATGGGTGTCGTCGATGAGGTGCTGGCCCAGCCGCGCGATCCGGTGGGCCTGGCCTCCGAGGTCGTGGCCATGCGCCGCAAGATGTCCACGCATCTGGGTAGCAAGCATAAGGATATGATCAATCTGAAGCAGGATGCCGGCGGTCTTGTCGACATCGAGTTCCTTGCCCAGTATGCGAGGCTTGCGTTCGGTGGACAGCTGACCGGCACGGCGGCCACCCTGCGAGCCATGCGGGCGGCGGCCCCGCCGGCTTGGCATCAGCGGGCGGGCTTTCTGGCACAGACCTTTGTCGATTACCGCCAGATGGAGAACGTGTTGCGGGTACAGCTGTGGGCATCGGTCGGCCGATTACCTGCTGACGACGATGCCCCTGCCTGGGAGACACTCAGGCGCCATGCGCCGATCAAGAGCGTGGACGAACTGCGCGAGCGCATGCGTCAGGTGCGTGATGCCTTCGAGGCGTTGCTGAATACGGATGGAGAAGGATAGGACAATGCCGAATTTTGCCGACATGGATGGAGTGATCTGGTTCGACGGCGAGATGGTGCCGTGGCGGGAGGCCAAGGTGCATGTGCTGACGCACACCCTGCATTACGGCATGGGCGTGTTCGAGGGCGTACGCGCCTACGATGCCGATCAGGGTACGGCGATCTTCCGCCTGGCCGCGCATACCGAACGCCTGTTCCGCTCGGCCAAGATCATGGGCATGCCGATGCCGTTCTCCAGGGACAAGCTGAATGCGGCCCAAATCGCCGCCGTGCGCGACAATAGCCTGGATTCGGCCTACATCCGGCCGATGTGCTTTTACGGTTCGGAGGGCATGGGGCTCAGGGCCGACAACCTGAAGGTGCACGTGATCGTCGCTGCCTGGAACTGGGGCGCCTACCTCGGGGCCGAAGCACTGGAGCGGGGTATCCGTATCCGCACTTCGTCGTTCGCGCGCCATCATGTGAACATCGCCATGTGTAAGGCCAAGGCCAACGGCAACTACATCAGCTCGATGCTGGGGCTGTCCGATGCGCTGCGTGACGGCTACGACGAGGCACTGTTTCTCGATGTCGATGGCTTTGTCGCCGAGGGTAGCGGGGAGAACTTCTTCATCGTGCGCGATGGCGTGATTTACACGCCGGAGCTGACCGCTGCTCTTGATGGCATCACGCGTGCCACGGTGATACAGCTGGCCGAGGAGGCGGGGCTATCGGTGCATGAGAAGCGCATTACCCGCGACGAGGTGTATATCGCCGACGAGGCCTTTTTTACCGGTACCGCCGCCGAGGTGACGCCGATTCGTGAGCTGGATGGGCGCACCATCGGCGAAGGTGTCCGCGGCCCGATCACCGAGCGGCTGCAGAAGCAGTATTTCGACGTGGTGCACGGTAGAGCCAAAAAACATCTGGATTGGCTGACACCAGTGAAATAGGGTGCCGATTCCTTGGGGGGAGGATGGAAAAGGCCGGGCGCTTGCCCGGCCTTTTTCGTCCGGCAACGGATGCCGCGCGCATGGGCGAACCAGCCATTCGTAGGTTTCAACGGCAGCATCCGTTCGCTTAAGCAAACCGGCTTGCCCGCGACGGGAATCCATGTCTTTCCCGCAATCCTTTGATCAATATGCCCAAAAGATACGCTCACCATTGATCGTGTGGTGCCGATCTGGTATTAAGGAGCATTGGTGAGCCAGAACAACAGGGAGGAATTCACGGGATCATCGCGCAGAGGGGGCGCAATGATTCACAAGAATCGCAGAATCTTATGCCTGATAAGCATTTTTTCGGCCGTGCGTGCACGATGATTACGCTCGAACGAGGGCTGCCTCAAGGTTTCGTCCAAAGAGCGTGCGTGTTGACCGGGTGATCGGCGCGCGTGCGTCGGGGAACATGGCAGCGCATCCGCTAACGGGGCTGCCCAAATACACCGCGCCGAGATCGAGCCATTGGCTTAAACGGGAGCATCTGTTCGCCCAACTGGATCGCCTTACAGAATCGCCAGTGGTCTGGATCAATGCCCCGGCCGGTTACGGCAAGACCGTGCTGGTCGCCAGCTATCTTGCCGAGCGCGGGCGTCCGGTGCTGTGGTACCGGATCGATGACCGTGATACCGATCCCGGTGCATTC
>Ga0307440_1000811_pt1 | contig 15475 bp, 9 predicted proteins | sample SalMarWE160410MG_FD_202150 | JGI IMG/M metagenome (GOLD analysis project Ga0307440, IMG submission 202150) | Salt marsh sediment microbial communities from the Plum Island Ecosystem LTER, Massachusetts, United States - WE1604-10 | ecosystem: Environmental > Aquatic > Marine > Intertidal zone >... | reverse complement strand
TGAGCGCGCTGCGCCGCGAGCACCCGCATCTGAAGCTGATCGTCATCGAAGACGCGCTGGCCTCCAACGGGCCGCACATCCGTCACCTCCAGTCCCTTGATCTGCGCTTCATCCTCGGCGCCAAGCCGAGCGATCACACCTTCCTGTTCGACTGGGTGGCGCGCAGTGAGCAGACCGCCGAGGTGACGTTCACCGACGCAGAGGGCGTTGGCCACCGCTTCCGCTACCTCAACGGCGTGCCGCTGAACGACGCCAACTTCGATCTGGAGGTCAATTTCCTCGAGTACTGGGAGCAGGCCCCCGACGGCAGCGAGCAACACTTCTCCTGGGTGACGGATATCCCGATCACCGAAGACAACCTCATGACCCTGATGCGAGGAGCCCGCGCACGCTGGAAAATCGAGAACGAAACCTTCAACACCCTCAAAAACCAAGGCTATCACTTCGAGCACAACTTCGGTCACGGCAACCAGCACCTCAGCACCGTGCTCATGCACCTGATGATGCTGGCCTTTCTGATCGACCAGATCCAACAGCGCTGCTGCCGGCTGTTCCAGGCCGCCGTCACGGCCGCCAAGAGCAAGACCCGGCTGTGGCGCAAGCTACGCAACCGCTTTGATCTGTGTCTGATCCCCAGCTGGGAGGCACTCTATCAATCCATCATCCACCCGCCGCAGATTGCCCTGGGGCACGATACCTCCTAGGCGTCGGCCGTGACCGATCGTGCTCGAGGTCTCGTTTGGGGGTGAGAACAAGCCGACTGCGCAAACGCGCTTCTTCGTCGCGAGGTGCTCGCGTGCCTGGCGATCTTCGACACCGGCCGGTCTCCGGCGCGATCGCCCGCCTCCGAGGCCGGCGGGAATTGCTGCCAGTGTCTCAAAGTCGTTGACAGGTTCCGCCCAACTGCTAGACTGGCGACAGGGAGACCGTGCAGGCCGCCACTGACATCCCGCTCAAGCGCGTTGCGCTTGGACCTCTTTACCGTGCGCTCTGTGGCGATGCATTCCGGGGTTCGGAGCAGCGACGGCGGGTCACGTTAGCCATCAGGATCGAGTCGCCAAACACTTGACCGACCTCGCTGCACGGTCTCCCGCGCAGCATCTTTCATTTTCCGGGGTGCCTCAACGCCTGCATGCTCGTTAGCAGGGTTTCCGCGCCGCCATAGTCACCCTCGGTGATTGCGGTGTGTGCTTTGCTCAGCAGTTGCCGCACCTTCGGGTCGGCAGTTTGCAGTGCCTCGCGGCGCGCGACCATCTGCTTGTGACGGAGTGCGATCTCAGCGAGCTTGGCGGGCAGCAGTTCCCGCGGCACCTGCTGCTGCTCGAGGATATGAAGAAACCCGGAAACGGCCGCTTCAGTCACAGCCAGCTTCGCACCCAGGTCCCGAAGTTCGACCTCCGACTCGGACCTTCGGCTGATCAAGTTCTGAATCTGCTCGGGCGGGATACCGACAGTGATGGTGCTGTCGCGAATATCGCCTCCGACGGCCACACCACCGAACGCTTCGAGGCTGACACCAGCACGCGTCGCAGCGGGCGTAATTCCCATGATCAGACCAATGATCGCGGGTGTCAGCGCTCGACAGGCGATGGCTAAGAGGCGCCCGGACACGCTCATGATCACGCTCACTGAGGCCTCACTATGCGGCGGGGCATTGATGATGACCGCACTGCCGTTGATGCCACTTTCGACGTGGATGTGGGTGCGAGTGGAATTTCGCTCCCTCGGCGGTAGGCCCCGGCCAGGCACATCCCTGATCTCAATGCGCGAGCGCTCAATCTGCCCAGCGCTACCGACGCCGGCTCGAGCGACGAGTTGGGTGGCTCCTCGGTCAGTCGGAATGGCCCACAACGGGACACCGATCACGCCCATCGACCACACGAGAACGGTTAGCAGACGCAGTAGCCGGATGGCCTGAACGCGCCCCAGCCGAAGAGCCAGAGGGCTGTTGATAACATCGCGAAGAAGGGGGAGGGCGACGCCCAGGGCGATCCTGCCGACGCCGGTGACCTGCCTCAAGATCTTGAAGAGGTCCGCCTCCATCTGATGCTACCTCACGTGAGTGTGGGGCGCTGTCGTGCCGCAAACGTACGGCCAGCGGATGAATCGGGGATCAGCCCGCGGGGTGGACCGCATCATCCGACCAACTAACTGTAGATTATCGTTGCGACGGCCGTGTACCCGCGGATCACGTCCGGCGATTCAGTCACTTCTCGGCGGTTTTCGCACGATCAATCTGCTTGGGCGGGAGGGAGTGCGCGCCGCGAGACCTTCCGCGTTCTAACCTGAGACGGGTGGAAGGCACAACGGTTCGCCTGCTCTGAGTTTGGTGGGCCGGAGGATGAGCATGAGGGTGTCGCTCAGGTTCCCGCCGCTCACCTTCGCGGCGCGGTGCCAGCCCGATGAGGTGGATGCGCTGCCCGCCCACGCCGTTCACTTGGATGGCGACGACGGCTTCCGCGCGCGCCCGGACCGTTGGTTCGGGTGCAGTTGCTGGCCTGCGGGTCGGCAGCGAGCGGGCGATCACGCTAGCCCTTCTCGCAGAAATGGATGCAAACACAACATCGCGGCCGCCGCGAGTTCCGGCGTGCCGGTAGCTTCTGAGGTTTCTGTCGGTCACCGCCCCCCACATTGCGCTCGCCGGGAACCCGGACTAACCTGACATTAGCGCTCGGAGATGCGGGCCGGGCAGCACACAAGAATGGTTTGAAAAAGAAACGCGAGGAGGCTCGATCATGTCGGGGGGAATCTGTGGACCTTTGGTGTGTTCCCTGTTGGGCTGCGCGCTCTTCCTGACCGGGTGCGGCAACAGCGCGCCCGCGCCCGGCTCGGTCCTAGACGAGGCCAAGCAGGCCGGGCGGCAGCCTTCGTCGTTCCCTCAGGCGACCGAGGACTGGTTCCACGCCATGGATGGTGGCATCGCGCTGACCCCAGACGAGGTCAAGGGTCGCAATATGTGGGTCGTCTGGAGCGGCGGCAACGACCGCTTCTGGGACCTGATGACGGGCTACACCTACGGCGCCTTCGATCTGCTTAAGACCATCAGCTCCCACCCCAGCCTTGGCTACTCCAGATCCAACCGCTGGCGTTACCTGGGACTGGTCAACGAGCCCTGCTTTGAGACGCCCACCGGCCCCCGCGCCGACCGCCGCGGCCTCTGGCTGGATGTGCCCGCAGAGGGCTGCAAGCCCGACCCCTTCGAGAACGAGGCCAAGTACCCTGGCGTGAAGATCGGCTCCCGCGGCCAGGACCTGGAAGACGGCACCACCCAGCCCGTGGGCTCCTACTACGGCTACGCCACGGGCGTGGTGGGTCTGCGCCTCTTCCCCAACCCTGCCTTCGACGCCAAGGCGGCAGCGAAGTGGGACCCGAAGCGCTACTACACGGATCCCAGCTATTACAACGACAAGGACCTGGTGCGTCCCTACCGGGTCGGAATGTCCTGCGGCTTCTGCCACGTGGGCCCCAGTCCGACCCACCCCCCGAAGGACCCGGAGAAGCCCGAGTGGGCCAACCTGAGCTCGTCGGTGGGTGCCCAGTACATGTGGGTGGACCGGATGTTCATCTTCGACGCGGACAAGCCGGAGGGCCGGGCCAACTTCATGTACCAGCTGGCCCACACCTACCGTCCGGGGACGATGGACACCTCACTCATCTCCACCGACTACATCAACAACCCGCGCACCATGAACTCGGTCTACGACTTCGCGGCGCGCATGGGCCTGGCCCACGACATCGGCCCGGCGCAGCTCGCCGGCGGCGAGCTCGACAACAAGCAGTTCCAGGACTATGTGACGAGCGGCCCACTGCTCGACTTCTTCGACCCCAAGACCGGCATCGTGCGCACCCCGCGGGTGCTCAAGGACGGGGCCGACTCCGTCGGGCTCCTCGGAGCGCTGAACCGTGTCTATATCAACATCGGGCTCTTCAGCGAGGAGTGGCTACTGCACTTCAAGCCGGTGGTGGGCGGCAAGGAGATCTCCCCGATTCCGATCGCCACGGCCCAGAAGAACTCGAGCTATTGGCTCGCCACAGAGGCCGGGAACATGGACGTGGCCCGCTTCTTCCTGAAGGCGGCCCAGCCCGATCGGCTCGCGGACGCCCCGGACGGCAAGGCCTACCTCACCGCAGACGAGGCGACTATCGAGCACGGCAAGGACGTCTTCGCCGACACCTGCGCCCGATGCCACTCCAGCAAGGCGCCACCCCTGCCGGCGGACATTGACCCGATGAGGTGCATGGGGGCGGAGTACCTCGACTGCTTCAAACGTTACTGGCAGTGGACCAAGACCGACGCCTACAAGCAGGCCATGCGCGAAATCGTGCACGCGCCGGACTTCCTCCAGGGCAACTTCCTCTCCACCGACGCCCGCATCCCTGTGACGCTGCTGCGCACCAACGTGTGCAGCCCGCTCGCCACCAACGCCCTGCGCGACAACATTTGGGACAACTTCTCCTCCCAGTCCTACAAGGAGTTGCCGTCGGTCGGCACCGTGACCCTGTATGACCCCTTCAGCGGCGAGCCGATGCCCTACGAGATGCCCGCCGGCGGGCGCGGCTACACCCGGGTGCCGTCGCTCATCTCGCTGTGGTCCTCGGGGCCCTTCCTGCTCAACAACTCGGTGGGACCTTTCGACGTCGACCCCTCGGTGGGGGCCCGCATGAAGATTTTTAGCGCTTCCATCGAGCAGATGCTCTGGCCCGAGAAGCGCGAGCACGACGCCGTCCTTGGCGACAAGGTCCCGGGCACCATCGATCGCACACTGGTGCGCAGCCAAGTTACGATTCCTGAGGGCTACGTGCCGGATTCTGTCAAGCCTGTGCAGGGGATCGTGCAGCGTTGGCTGCCCTGGCCCATGTCCTCGGACGGGGACGTCGTGCTCGGCCCTATTCCCAAAGGGACGCCGGTGGGCCTGCTGTCCAATCTGCGCCTGCGCGCGGAGTCTAACGACCCGCTGAAGGTGGCGACCCACGTCAAGGACATGGGCAACCTCCTGATCCGGCTTAAAAAGGCCCTGAAGTCCGCCCCGGCGAATGCCACGGATGCGGAGCTGCGCGAACACTTCGCCGCGCTCAAGGAACCCATGCTGAAGCTCAGCAAGTGTCCGGACTTGGTGGTCAACCGCGGTCACTACTTCGGCACCACCGCCTTCAACCGGCAGGAAGGCCTGAGCGACGACGAGAAGGCCTTCGGTACCGAGCCGGAGCTCAGCGACGAGGATCGCCGGGCACTGATCGCCTTTCTCAAGACCTTCTGACGCCCCCTCCATGGCCGAGAGCGAGGGAGCGGGCTGGGACTATGTCGTCGTCGGCTCCGGGGCGGGCGGCGGCACACTGGCCGCCCGCCTCGCGGAGGCGGGGATGCGGGTGTGCGTGCTGGAGGCCGGGGGCGACCCCCTGGTCAGTGATGAGGCGCGGATGCCCGACGATTACCGCGTCCCCTGCTTCCATCCATTCGCCTCCGAGAACCCGGCCATGAACTGGGCCTTCATGGTGCGCCACTACGAGGACGAGGAGCGCCAGCGGCACGACCCCAAGTACGAGCCGGGGCGGGGCGTCTTTTACCCGAGGGCCGCGGCCCTGGGGGGCTGCACTGCCCACAACGCCATGATCTACATGCTGCCTCACGACTCGGACTGGGACCGCATCGCCACGCTGACCGGCGACGGGTCCTGGTCCGCGGCCCGGATGCGGGACTACGCCCGGCGGGTCGAGGCCTGCCACCATCGGCCCCTGTGGCGCCTGCTGCGCCAGATCGGGATCGACCCCACGGGTCACGGCTGGGACGGCTGGCTGGACACACAGGTGCCCGCGCCTGCCGAGGCGATGACTGATGACGACCTGGTGAAAACCGTGTTCACGGCCGCCCGCACTCAGGTCCGCAGCATGGCGAGGCCCCTGACGCAGGTGCTCTCCTGGATGCGCCGACGCGGTGACCCGAACAGCCGGACGTGGCTGCGGCGAAGCTTCGAGGGCCTGAGCTTCACCCCCATCTCCACCCGAGACCACGTGCGGGTGGGCTCGCGGGAGCGCCTGCTCGCGGTCGCGGCCAGGCACCCGGACCGCCTCCATCTGGAGACCAACGCCCTGGCCACTCGGGTCATGCTCGAGGCTAATGGTCGGGCCAGCGGCGTGGAGTACCGTAAGGGCGAGCGGCTCTATCGCGCACACCCCAACCCCAGCGACGCACTCGGAGAGCCGCGCCGCGCCCTGGCGGGCCGCGAGGTGATCCTGGCCGGTGGCGCCTTCAACACGCCCCAACTGCTGATGCTCTCGGGCGTGGGGCCGGCGGCTCACCTGCGGGACCACGAGATCCCCGTGCTGGTGGACCTGCCGGGCGTGGGCCGCAATCTCCAGGACCGCTACGAGGTGGCGGTCACCCACCGCATGCGCCGCCCTTGGCAAATACTTACCGGCGCGCGATTCGCCGCGGGCGATCCCCAGTGGCAGCGTTGGCACGAGGACGGCAGCGGGCTCTACGGCAGCAACGGCGCGGCGGTGGCCCTGGTGCGCCGCTCCGCCGTGGCGGCGACGGAGCCGGATCTCTACCTCATGGCTTTGATGGGCCGCTTCGAGGGCTACTTCGAAGGTTTCTCCAACCTCATCCGCGATCACCACGACGCCCTCACCTGGGCGGTGCTCAAGGCCCACACCGACAACCGGGCTGGAAGGGTGCGGCTGCGCTCTTCGGATCCCCGCGATCCGCCGGCTGTCGACTTCCATTACTTCGAGGAGGGAGACGACTCCCAGGGCCGCGATCTGGCCGCGGTGGTGGACGGCATCCGCTTCGTACGCCGCATGACTGCCCCACTGATCGAGGAGGGGATCATCGCCGAAGAGCTGATGCCCGGCCCGGCTGTGGCGAGCGACGCGGATCTCGCGCAGTACGTGCGCGACACCGCCTGGGGACACCACGCCTCCTGCTCGTGCCCGATCGGTGCGCCGGACACGGGTGGGGTGCTGGACAGTGGCTTTCGGGTGCACGGCACCCACGGCCTGCGGGTGGTGGACGCGTCCGTGTTTCCGCGCATCCCAGGGTTCTTCGTGGTCAGCGCCGTCTACATGATTGGCGAGAAGGCGGCGGACGCGATTCTCGCGGATGCTCGCGCAAAGGCGTAAACCGGGCCTGGCCGCCAGGCCCCCGACCGGAGGAAACGACCGTGGAATACACCGTTGAGAAGCTCCTGGACATGACCCAGGAAGAGCTGGACGACCTGTTCAGGGCCAGCCCCGCGGGAGACATCCCCGCCGGCGAGGCCGAGGGCACCGCCATCATCGCCCCCGGCACCCGTTACTCCGACATCATCGCCAAGGTGGTCAACACCTTCGGCTGGCAGGGCAAGGTCTTCGATGCCGCCAAGGGCTACCTCAAGAACCGCATCACCATCTTCGGCATGGAGGCCATCATGGCCAAGGTCTACAAGGGTGAGAGCTGGCTTGACGGCAAGGAGTGCATCGTCCTGGACTACTCCGACACCTCGTTGATCGCCAGTCGCATCCGCGATGAGATCCGGCTCATCGGACCCGGCTTCTACCTGGGCAAGGTGTACTGGGACAAGGACCGGCTCATCGACTTCTGCCTCAAGTTCTGAGCCCGTGACCCCCCAGGCCCCGTTCATGCTCGCCGCTCCCGTCGCCCCCGGCCAGGAGGCCGCCCTGCGGGCCTTGCTCGCCACCATGAACGCGGCGCCGGGGGTGGCGAATCCGTACAACCCGGTGGTGCCCTTCGGACGCTTCGAGCGGCTGCACTTCGCCCGCCTGGTGGTGCTCGACGAGATCGGCATGGCGGACCTCGCACTGTACGGTCTCGACCCGCCCAGGCTGGGCCTCCGCCTGGTGTTTCTCGGGGACTGCGACGGACCGGCCTGGGAGCTGCTCGCGGAGATGATCGAGGTGGCGGGGGATGGGCTGCGCCGGCTATTCGCCCACTGCGAGGGGTTCGACGGCGGGGCGGACCTGGCCGGCTGGATGCGTGCCCACTGCCTGGAGGTGCAGGCCAACTACGTCAACCGGCTGGGGCGAACGGTGCGCCAGGTGCGTGAGGAGCACGCGCTGCAACGGGCCCTGTCCGCCCGCGTTCCGCGGGAGCCCCTTGCCGGTGGAGACGCGGCCAGGCGACTGCACAGGGAGTTGCACGCCTTCGTCGAGGACGAAGTCCAGGCGGGGCGGTTGGCCCTCGCGCGCCCGGAGGCCACGCCCCTGGGCTGGCGGCTGCGCAACCTGTTGCACGCCGTGGGCATTCCGGTCGTCGCCCTGATCCTGTCCCCCTTGCTGCTTGTCTCGCTGCCGTGGCTCGCGTGGCGGCTGCGGGCACTGGAGCGGAGCGACCCGGAGCACTGCCCGCCGCCAACGCCTGCACACCTGCGGGTCTTGCGGGAGCTGGAGGACCTTGGGCTCACGAACCAGTTCAGCGCCGTGGGTCCGATCAAGCCGGGTGCATTTCGGCGGCTCCTGGTGCGGTTGCTCCTCATCGCCATCGACTACGGCTGCCGGCACGTCTTCAATCGCGGGCACCTTGCGCGGGTTCAAACCATCCACTTCGCCCGCTGGGTGGTGATGGACGACGGTTTGCGGGTGCTCTTCGCCAGCAACTATGACGGCAGCCACGAGGCCTATATGGACGACTTCATCAACAAGGTCGCCTGGGGGCTGAACTTGATCTTCAGCAACGGCGTGGGTTGGCCCAGGACCCGCTGGCTGGTTGCGCGGGGCGCCCGCCGGGAGGGCTGCTTCAAGCGCTACCAGCGTGCCCACCAGGTTCCCAGCCAGGTCTGGTACGACGCCTACCCGGGGTTGACCCTGCACGACATTGAGCGCAACCGGCGCATCCGCGCGGGGCTGGAGCAGCCGGACATGACCGGAGACGAGGCGATGGCCTGGGTGAGGCTCCTATGACTCCGGCTCGGTCGAACAGAGCGCCCGCACGGGCGGGGACTCACCAGCCATGAGCAAGGACAGGTCCAAGGAAGGCCCCGTCGAACTGGGCGACGTCCAGGGGCTGCTGCGTTTCGGCTACGGCCACCACACGGAGGCCTGCTTTCTGCTGCTGCGGGTCAAGGACGCGGCGGCGGCGCGCGCCTTCCTGGCCGAAGCCCCCGTTGCTACCGTGGAGCTGGCCGCTCGTCTCCCAGAAACCGCCCTGCAGGTGGCCGTCAGCGCCGCGGGCCTCGCGGCCCTTGGTCTCGGCGAGGCGCAGATGCGTGGCTTCGCCGAGGAGTTTCTCGCCGGCATGGCCGGGGACGAGGACCGTTCCCGCCGCCTGGGCGACCAGGACCACAGTCATCCCTCCCGTTGGGCCTGGGGCAGTGGCGAGAACCAGCCCCACGTTCTGCTCCTGCTCTACGCCCTGCCCGGACGTCTAGCAGACTGGCGACGGGAGCTTGAGTCCCGCTGGGCCCCCGGCTTCGAGCTGCTTCAGGCGCTGGAGACCGCTGACCGGGACGGCCACGAGCCCTTCGGCTTTCGGGACGGCCTCTCTCAGCCCGAGGTGGACTGGGATCGTCGCCGCCCCATGGAGGACCGGGACCGGCTGGACTACGGCAACCTGACGTGCCTCGGCGAGTTTCTGCTCGGCTATCCCAACGAGTACGGCCTCTATACCGACCGCCCCGTCCTGGACCCCGCCTTCGACCCCGACCGACTGCTCCCGCGCGCCGAGGACCAGCCGGACATGGCCGACCTCGGGCGCAACGGCAGCTACCTGGTTCTGCGCCAGCTGCACCAGGACGTGCCGGGGTTCTGGCGCTGGCTGATCGAGGACGCAAACGGCGACCGAGACCTGGCCGAGCAAGCCGCAGCGAAGATGGTGGGCCGAAGCCTGGACGGGGAGCCGCTGGTGCCGGCGGCGGACGGGTCCAACGCCTTCGACTACGACCAGGATCCGCATGGTGTGCGCTGCCCGATCGGTGCCCACGTCCGGCGCGCCAACCCCCGCACCGGGGATTATCCCCCCGGCACCCGGGGGCTCCTCTTGCGGGTGATCCGCTTCTTCGGTTTCGACGCCAAGGCCCGGGAGTTCGACCTGATCGCCTCCACCCGCTTTCACCGGCTTCTGCGTCGGGGCCGCGGTTACGGACCCCAGCTCTCCCTGGACCAGGCCCTCGCGGACCCGCCGCCGGCGGTGGAAACCGGTCTGCATTTCATCTGTCTCGCAGCCAACATCGGGCGCCAATTCGAGTTCGTGCAGAACGCCTGGATCATGGGGACCCGGTTCGCGGGCCTGCACGGCGAGACCGATCCCTTGCTCGGCCACCGCATGCCGGAGCCGGAGGGGGAGCCTGTGGACTGCTTCTCCATCCCCCGCCCAGACGGACCGGACCGGCGCCTGTGCGGTCTGCCGCGCTTTGTCCATGTGCGCGGCGGGGCCTACTTCTTCCTGCCCGGCATCCACGCCCTGCGCTACCTGGCCGGGCAGTCACCAAAGAGCTGAAGCGATGCCTATCGACTCCAATACCAGCCGGCCGGTGCCACCGGCCAACACCGGCAGTGCCCTGCTGGACTTCATCGCTGACATCCTGCTGCGGGCCACCCAGATCGAACGGCGCATCGACCCCTTCATCCGCCCCGCCTTCGACGCCACGCTCCGCGACCCGATCGCCCGCCTGGTAACCTGGCTCATCAACCGGGGGCGCAAGGACGAGGGGCTCGCCCTGGCCCAGGAGCGCCCCATCCCGGACGAGGAGCGTTGGCTCCAGTCCATCATCGACACCTTCACCGAGCAGATGAAGGGTCTGTGGAAACCCGGGGGCTTCGAGCGCGGCGGCAACACCAAGACCCATGGCATCGTGCGCGCCGAATTCCGCGTTCACGAGGGCCTGCCGCCCGAGCTTCGCCACGGGATCTTCGCGAAGTCGCACACGTACCCCGCCTGGGTACGATTCTCCGGTCCCGGCCCCTACGTCACCCCGGACATCGACGACGTCGGCTTCATGAGCATCAGCATCAAGCTCATGGGGGTGCCCGGCCCCAAGCTGATGGAGGAGGAGCGCTTCACCCAGGATTTCTTCGGCGTCTCCACGCCGACCTTCGTCACACCGAACACCCGCGAGAACGCCCACCTGCAGCGGTGGAGCCTCAAGAACGCCGCGATCTTCCACTTCCTCAACTTCCGCAATCCCCACATCGCGGACGGCATCATGCAGGGCCTGTGGACCAAGACCCAGTCGAGCCCCTTCGAGGCCCCGTACTTCAGCTGCGTGCCCTACCTGCTGGGGGAGGGCCAGGCAATGCAGTACTCTGTCTGGCCGACGACGAAGAAAAAGACGCCCATCCCGCGCCTGCCGCGCCGTCCCCCCGACGACTACCTGCGCGACGCCATGGTCGTCGCCCTGGACGCGGGCGACGTGGACCTGGACTTCCGCGTCCAGCGTCAGACCGACCCGCACCTCATGCCCATCGAGAACGCTGGCGTGCTCTGGCCCGAGCGCCTTTCCCCGCGGGTCTCGGTCGCCACCCTGCACATCCCCCGCCAGCAGTTCGCCTCGCCCAACCAGATCGCCTTCGCCCGGCGCCTGTCCTACAACCCCTGGCACTGCATCCCCGAGCACCGGCCGCTGGGCAACCAGAGCCGTGCCCGCAAGCGGATGTACTGGGAGCTCTCGAAACTGCGCCACGATATGAACAGGGTTCCCCACTACGAGCCCAACGGCGACGAGACCTTCGACTGATCCTGCCCGCCCGCTGACCGATGCGCGTGAGGTGAGATCAGTCGGTGCGCCCGGAATTGGCCAAGGCTGCGCGCCGGCGCCGGACTACCTGGATCTTCCCGCAGCGAACGTAGCCCGTTTAGATCCCTACGTGCGGATCCATCAGTCCAGCGAGCCGCCCACAAAGGTGCCGGATCGGAGGAGCTTGACGCACCTCACGCGACGCGCTCGTCCCGACAAGCGGGTTGCAGATAAGACCGACAACATTGCTGTGAGAACCGGTTGTGCAACGATCGACTGGCCCGGCAAGCTGTAGCGTCGCTCGATTGAATCCGCAATCGAGTGCGTCCGCTTCAGTTCTGTTTGATTGTCCACCAACAGGCAATTACTTACACAAGGGCAGCACAAAATGGCACAGGCACAAAGGATTATGGTCATCCGACATGCAGAAAAACCATATGTCGATAGCAAAGAGAGGAACGCCGGGGTCAGGATGGATGGTAGCAGCAGCCATGAATCGCTGGCAGTGCGTGGCTGGCAGCGCGCCGGGGCGCTCGCGATTCTGTTTGGCGCGGCCGAGCTCGCCCAAAGCAAGGGTCTTTCGGTGCCTGAGCACCTGTATGCGTCCGATCCCGAGAAGGCCGACAAAGTTGGCAGTAAAAGCCGAAGACCTAAGCAGACCCTGATCCCTTTGGCCCAACGCTTGGATCTGAAAATCCATGCGGATTGGCTAAAAGGTCAAGAAGCCGAGCTCTGCCGGGATGTTTTGGAACAATCCGGCAGGGTGCTGATCTCCTGGCAGCATGACTTAATCCCCGATATCGCCGCTGCCATCCCCGGCGGAAAGATTCCGGCAACGCGGACCTGGGACGACGAACGGTTCGATCTGGTTTGGGTCTTTGACCTGTTGCCAAACGGTACCTACAGTTTCAAGCAAGTCCACCAGGCGTTGCTTTCCGGCGACCTGGATATCTGACCTGCCTGTATTGGATCTCTACCATTAAGTGGAAGATAGGGGAGAGAGGAACATGGAACCCATTCCAGACACTGGAAGTGCCAAAGACATCCGTGACTTAGTTAAATCCGTGTTTATACCCGCCCTGCCAAAGGATTCAAGAGCGCGGCAAATCGCCGAAGGGGCAGATGATCCCACCAACCTAGATTCGTACCTGCGCGGCAAGGCGGAATTCGACCGGGCTGCCAACGCGCTTCAGCAGCTCCCTGGTTCATCCGGGGAGGGCAAGGTGCGCTTGCGCGACGCAAACCAAGGAGGATTGACTCAGGCGGGCATGGTGGTCGCTCTCTGGCAAAAGGCTTCTGCCAACCGGAGGACACTATTTGCCGGCGTGGGCGCAACCGGCCCCACTATTCTGGTGGTACAGGTAGAGGGGGTCGACCTGAGCACGCTCTGGAAGGATGACGAGTTTGGTGAGCCGCTCAAAAGCGTTGGAAACGCTGACGCGTCCGTCCGCGTTTTCGAGACAACCCCATCCTTAAACCTGCCCAAGCACCCGGGCCCGGACAATGGCGTGATTATCGCCGAACATGGCGAGCAGGTATCCGTCAAACGGCGTGGGAATACCAGCCGGCGAGATGCAAAGGTCAATATCTCTGTCTACCTCGACGACGATAGAGAGTCGGGTATCCCCCGAAACCTATGCCTGCTCAACTGTATCCGCGACCCCTCTTACCAGAGAGTCCGGCTGGCGTTCGAGTTGTTGGGCCTGGCTCAATGCCTGGTACGACCATCGATTTATGCCGAGCTCACTCTGAACGGCTTTCACTATGGCACGTATGTGGCCATGCCGCCTCTCGATAATTACCATTTTCAAGAGGTACTGCCGGGCGTCAAGCATCGGGCAATCTTCAAAGGCAATTACGGCGACCTGCCCGGTGGTGCTCCCCTTGCAATGCGAGGGAGCCACGGCAGCGATTACTTTACACCTAATTCCCGTCCGGAAGGGCGTTCGTATGAACCACGCAACGACACCCCAGATAGCGATTACGCAGCATTGGCCAATTTTGTCACCGCATTCCATTCGAAAGACCCGGCCAGCGCGGCGTTTGTCGATACCGTGCGTAAGATCCTGGATGTCGAGCAATTCCTACGCACCATGGTGGTCGTCAACCTTCTTGGTTCATGGGACACCTACTATCTCAATAGCCAGAATTACTTCCTGCATTTAGCGGCGGATGATTCCGGGAATAATCCTCCATTTGCGACGTTCTTGCTGAACGACGTCGATAGCCTCCTTGGCGTGAGCTGGCCCGGCCAGAAGCGGAACTGGCAGGACAAAGATCTGCTTTTCCGCGGTACGGAGATCGGCGACATTCCCCTTATAACAAAGCTACTTGCCAACCCTGAGTTTCAGTCGTACTACCTTGATTTTATGGAGTGGTTTATAAACCGATATTTCAATTTGGCTGGTGTGCAGGCGATTGAAGCGTCCCGCTGGCGGATACTGGAGCAATCGGTGTACCTGGAATCAGGCACGCCCTTTGGCGCTCCGCACACCCACCGCCCCTGGTCCAATGATCAGGTCTACCGAGCCTCCGTCCTCAGCCAGGGCCTGTCAGCCGACCAGGGACCGGTGGCCGGGATCCAGGTGGACGGAATACAAACCTTCGTCGATGCGCGTTGTAAGAAAGTGCTCGGGCAACTAACGGGGATGGCGCGTAGGCATAGCGCCGTCGATTTCGACTCAGGTAATTGGCGGTAAGTGGAGACCTCGTCAAAGCCTCAGCGTTCGGAATCAGCTGGTTACCTGCCGCTGGAGTAACTTCTCAATAATCTGTGGCAACTATATCAATGGACTAGGCGGATTTGTTAGGATTCGCGGCAAGAGTTCGCGATAGCACGTTGTCCTTTATTTGTAATGTCCGATCAGAATCGCCTGCCGAGTGTCGCCGAATCGCAGCGCACGCCGCTGGTCGAGCAGTTGCTGGAGCAGATCGAACACCTGCTCGAGGAGAACCGCAGGCAAGCGGAACAGCTGCAGCAGTTGCGTGATGAGATCGCCGTCCTCAAGGGACAGAAGGCGAAGCCGACGTTCAAGCCGAGCGGAATGGACACCAAGACTGAGCCCGGCGACGACGCCGAGGGATCGGATGAGGGCGATGACGCTACCAAGCGTCGGCCGCGCAAGCGCCCGGGATCGTCCAAGCGCAGCAAGACGCAAGACCTGACAATTCACGAGACGCTCGTGATCCCACCGCAGGCGGCGGTTCCCGTCGGCTCGCGCTTCAAAGGTTATCGCGACTTCGTCGTGCAGGATCTGCGCATCGAGGCGCACAACACCCGCTACCGTCTGGAGGTGTGGCAGGCACCCGAGGGCGCGCGAGTGCTCGGCGAGCTGCCGGCAAGCCTCGCGGGCGGGCACTTCGGGGCGCAGCTGCGCCGCTACGTGCTCTACCAGCACCACCACTGCCACGTCACCCAGCCGTTGCTGCATGAGCAACTGCGCGAATGGGGCATTGACATCTCCGTCGGACAGATCGATGCCCTGCTCAGCGGTGCTACCGACGCGTTTCTGGCGGAAAAAGACGCGCTGCTGATCACGGGGCTCGAGGTCAGCCGCTTTATCACCGTGGACGATTCGGGGGCGCGCCACCAGGGCAGCAATGGCTACGTGACGCAGATCGGCAACGACTGGTTCGCCTGGTTTGCCAGTACCGGCAGTGAGAGCCGCATCAACTTCCTGCAACTGCTTCACGCCGGCCATATCACCTACACCCCGAACGCGCACGCCCTGTCCTACCTGCATGAGGAGCGTCTGCCGAAGGCGCCGCTGCAACGCCTCCAAGCACAGACTCCGGCGACGATCGCAGGG
>Ga0307440_1000810_pt1 | contig 15507 bp, 12 predicted proteins | sample SalMarWE160410MG_FD_202150 | JGI IMG/M metagenome (GOLD analysis project Ga0307440, IMG submission 202150) | Salt marsh sediment microbial communities from the Plum Island Ecosystem LTER, Massachusetts, United States - WE1604-10 | ecosystem: Environmental > Aquatic > Marine > Intertidal zone >... | reverse complement strand
CGGTGACACATCGCGGGCCAGACTGCTACGGTTACGCCTTCATCGAGGAGTCCCGTCGTCCGTTCCTGGCAGAGAAAGCAGAGGAATTGGGCGTCCCTGCGGGCCCGATCCGCAAGGATCTGGTTGAAGGGCGGGAGGCCAGACTGCCCGATGGGCGAGTCATCCCTCCCGAGGCTGTGCTTGGCCCCGAACGACGCGGCGCCAAAATGATCCATGTTGGCGATTGTGCTCGGACCGACAATCTTCTCGAAGTCTGCCGAGATGCAGATGCACTGGTCATCGAATCTACTTATCTGGAGTACGAGACCCAGCTTGCCAGGCAATTCGGCCACTTGACGGCCAAAGACGCCGCTGGGCTGGCAAGGGACGCCGGCGTCGGGAAGCTCTATCTAACGCACATTTCACGGCGCTACCGCGAAAAAGACGTGTTGGCCGAAGCCTCCCAGGTCTTCCCCAACACCAGCGTGGCCCGCGACTTCGACCAGTTCCAGGTGCGCCGGCCAGACTAAGCAGCCGCGCATTCTGTTTCCCCTACCCATCTCGAATAGCCCATAAGGACCGATTCCGCGATCGGCCGTAACCTTTGCTTGCCCATCGACGACAACCTATATGAAGTTGCGATGATTCAGCCGTACCAAGTAGCTGGAAGGATGGTTTCTACGATGAGCAGATTGGGTCGATCGCTTGTGATTTTGGGAGCGGGCATCCTGCTCGCCAGCCTGCTGAGCGCGTGCGGCGGTGCGCTCCCTGCAGATCTAATGGCCGCGCTCCCAGATAATGTCAAGATCAGCGACTCCGGCTCGGAAATGTCGTTCAGCGGTCACGTCCAGGCGATGAGCAGCGACAGCTGGACGGTGGAGGGGGTCTCATTCAATGTCAATGGTGCCACCCAGATTAAGGGTGATATCGCCGTCGGCGACATGGTGAAGGTTCACCTGACATTGGATTCGGCAGCTGGCACACTGCTGGCCACGGAAATCGAGACCTCGACCGAGCCCCAAATAGATGAGCCGCCGACCGACACCGCTGCGGACAAGGCACCAGAACCCACGGAAGAGATGTCTTCCACCCCTTCCCCCGATGAGACGCCCGAGGCAGGAGATTACGAGTTTGTTGGTGTTGTCACTGCCATGGAGGCGGGGACATGGACGATTGACGACAAGACCGTCACCATCACCGACCAGACCGAGGTCAAGGATGCCATCATTCTGGGAGACACAGTCGAGGTCCAAGCCAAAGTCACCATCGACGGCACCATTGCTGCCCAAGAGATCAAGCTCTCTTCGACCGAGGAGTTGCCCAAGCAGAGCGGCGATCAGAATGGCGACAGCGAACAGGACGGCATCGAGATGCAGGTCAGTGGGACGGTCGAGGCCTACTCCAGCACCTCTATCACTGTCAACGGGCAGAGCATCGACTTGCTCCCCTCCACGAAGATCGAAGGTGCCTTGGCTGTGGGAGTCCAGGTTCAGGTCGAGGCGGTCCTGAACGCCGACGGCTCCTTGAGCGCCAAGAGCGTCGAAGTCAAGTCCGGCACGGCTATCTCAACCAGCACGTCGTCGGATGGAGCCTATGAAGCCGAGGACGGCACCGGATCCGAGGACCATCATGAAGGGAGTGGCGACGATTCCAAGTCAAGTCCGGACGATGGCCATGACGGCAGTGGCTCTGCTTCCGACGACTAGGCCTGGTCAGGTGCCCGATTGGCACCCCTAGTCGATTGGTCCGGTTTCGACCGCAGAGGTGAGGTGTGCGATTCCCTGTCCAGGAATGGCGCACCTCACCCATGAATTCCCGCATGCTATACTCGCTCGAATATGCCGCCTCAAAACCCTGCTTTCTCGCCATCTCTTACGCGCCGGATTCGGTCATGAGCGACGAATCTATCAACCTGAAGCGCTTGGCCCAGATGGATCCCAGGGCCGTGGCTGAAGTCCACGATCGCTACTTCGCCGAGCTCTTCAGGTACGCGCGTTATCGTGTGTCTAGCCCAGATGTCGCCGAAGATATCGTTTCCGATGTCTTCGTACGCTTGTTGGAAGCGGTGGGTGGAGGCAAAACCCCTCACACCAACTTGCGGGGCTGGCTCCTGAGCACGTGCTCCAACGCCGTCAATGACTATTTCCGCAAAATCTACCGGCACGATGTGGCGGAGTTGGCCGAATCGGTTGCCGAGGACAGCCCCGGTCCGGTTTCGATCTTGGACAACCAAGAAGACAGGGCAGAGCTTCAGGCAGCCTTGGCTCAACTCACCCCCGATCAGCAACACGTGGTCGCCCTTCGTTTTGGCGCAGGTTGCACTCTGCGGGAGACCGCAAACCTCATGGGCAGACGTGTCAACGCAGTCAAAGCCCTTCAGTTTCGCGCCATTCAAGCATTGCGCCGTCAAATGAGCGTGGACCAATCATGAGCACGCGTATTGAAGATGCCTTCGATCGGTGCTGGGCTGCTCTGCTTCAGGACGAGTCGCTGGAATCCTGCCTTTCAAGATACCCCGAGCTGAGCGCGGAACTCCGGCCGCTGTTATTGGCCGCCATCGAAGCTCACAAGCCTTGGGATGTGCCAGTATCCAGAGAACGGGCTCTGCGCAGCCGAACCCGCTTGCTCGGCCGAGCGTCAGAGCTTCGCCGGAGCGCCCCTGCGAGGCGTCCCCAGACGAGCATTCCCCGGCTGGCAGCCATTGGCATTGCCCTGGTGTTGGTATTCATTTTCGGCAGCACCGGCCTGGTGGTAGCGTCTGCCGAATCGCTTCCCGGAGAAAGCCTGTATCCCGTCAAGCGGACGGTTGAGCAGGTCCAGCTCAGCCTTTCATTGGGTTCATCCTCCAAACTCTCGCTTGCATCATCGTTTGACAAGAGGCGAGTCGAAGAAGTCAAACGGCTCCTGGTTTTGGGCCGGCAGGCGCGAGTCCAATTTGAAGGTCGACTCGAATCGATCTCTGGGGGTTTCTTTACCGTGGACGGCGTCCTCGTCCTACCCGCCCCGGGGGCACAGCTCACGGCTGATCTCAGACCGGGCGACTATGTGAGTGTGGCTGGCGACACCCACCCCACAGGCTGGGTTCTGGCCGCCAGTGTGCAGCGCACGGGCCAGCAATTCGTGGGCGTGGTCGAGGCCATGAACGCGAACGTGTGGACAATCTCGGGGCGTGCTGTCCGCCTGGCGCCCGACACCCAGATGGATGACGGCATAGGGATAGGCGACCAGGTGGCCGTTCAGATCCACAACGAGGCAGGCGTGACTGTGGTCCTTTCAATCCACTTGCTGGAAAATGGCCAAGACCATCCAACACCAACCGCCCTTCCGCTGGCTGCGACACCAACAGACACACCTCAGCCCCAAACTGCTCCCACCGACACCCGTGAAACCGAGCAAGAGACCCCCGCCCCTGAAGAAGACGGCTCAGAGACAATAACCTTCTCAGGAAAAGTGGAATCGAAGGGCCAAGAGACTTGGTCCATCAGCGGAGAAATCGTGACCGTCACCAGCCACACAGAGATTGACGGTTCCATTGGGATCGGCGACACGGTCGAAGTGCGAGGGACGCGCCTTGCAGACGGCACATTGCAGGCACAGCGGATCCGCCTCATAGAGAGTGGCGGCGACGGATCCGGGGATGATCGAGGACAGGAGACCGAATTCACCGGCAGGGTTGATTCCATCGCCTCTGACCAATGGGTGGTCGATGGCCGCACCGTCGGGATTGATTCAAACACCGATATCGAGGGAGCACCAGAAGTAGGCGATCGCGCCCAAGTGAAAGCCGTCACATACTCGGACGGCAGCCTGTTGGCCTTGAAGATTGAAAAGAAGGACTCTGGTTCGGAAGGCGAGAGCTCATCGACGCCGGAGGGGGACGATTGAACCAGCCCTGGGCAAGCTTTCGCTGATCCAGATACCTTTGGAAGAGGGAGGACGATGCATATCCACGAGCATGTTTGCCTAGACTGCGGTTCTAGGTTCTATCCTCGTGCAGCTCACACCGGTCACCGCCCGCCGCAGTGCACCGCTTGCGGCGGCGCGAACACGTATCGGAGCCTTTCCCTGATTCCGATGTTCTACGACTGGTCAACCGCTGGCACGCCGCCGGAATCGTATCCGCCTCGACCTGACGGAGAACCTAAACAAGGCGGCTAGGCCCTGCTCAGCAGGAACCGCCGGTAGACCAACCTGCCCGACCGAAATCCGCGATAGACGACCGACCCTCGCACGCCTGCCAGCTGGCCCATGAACGGCCGCAGCCACAGGGGGCCATAGTTGGCGATCCATTGAGATCGCTGCGCATGTGTCTCTTCAAGAGACATCAAGACATTTGGCGTGATGTCGACCACCTCGACCAAATCCAACCCACTCTGCGGGAACTGTCGCGTGAGTTCCGACATGGCTGAGGCTGGACGATAATCCGCCAGCACCAACTTCCCGCCAGGGCGAAGCAGCCGGTGAACCTCATCCAAGAAGCGGCCCATGCTCGGATAGCAGTGCGAGGCTTCGACGCTTATGATGGCATCGAAGGCGGTCGACGCCATACCCACTGATTCGGCCCTACCCAACACGAACGAGAGCCCTTTGGAGGAGAAGCGCTTCACCGCAGCCTGAAGTGGAGCTTCGATCAGATCCAGCCCAACGTAGGATCGAGGCTGCCAATGAGTGTTGACAAATTCGGCTCCGCCCCCGTAGCCACAGCTGATTTCCAGCACATCTTTTCCCGCCAGCTCCATCGCTCCAGCTACATACGCATACAGCTGCAGGTAATGCCGCATGGGTTCTTGGAGAGGTGTGATCTCCGCCAGGGCCGGGCCTTCGCGCGACGGCACGTAACCGTAGTTCAAGCAGACAATGGGCGTCGTGACCAGCATCGTAGCAAGGCGCGCGTACCAACTTGCGAGCAAATTCGCCCGCGCTCGCCCTAAAGTCCTTGACATCAAGCTCATGCCCCCTAGCCCTCCGCCTTTCGGACGAGGGCCAGTTCACCGGCAGCTGACTGTCGCTGAAACAGCTCCTCAGCCAACTTGAGATGGTGGCTGCGGTCGGCGTCCCCTTGGGATAGGTGGCTCCCCAGTTCCAGATGGGCAAGAGCTTCTTCATAGGGCATCTCTAGTGCAATGGCACGCTTCAGCCCTTTCTGCCAACCTCGAAGGGCACGCCCTCGCCGATTGCCCATCCAATCCAAACCTGCATGCCAGATAGCCGCCCGAGGCACGCAAACCGGGAAGATACGGGCCAGTCGATCGAGAGCGTTGACCGCGTGCGCAGTGCGCTGGCGAAGGTGACTTCCTGGTTTGCGTCCAGAGACCGTTTCCGCTTCCCAAGCCAGAAGATAGGTGCGCACGACCCCCGCGTACCCTTCGACCTGTGAAAAGAAGTTAGGAGCTGACCGCTCCAAAATCGATGACGCCTTTTCGGCCGCAGATAGGGCAGCCTCTGGGTTCCCGAGGCTCCACTGCGCGAAGGCCAAGAATCCGAGCGCTTCGACCTCCTCTTGATGCATCCCCTCGTCCTTCAACATCGCCACCGACCGACCGAGGAGCTCGACCGCCGTCTCAAGATCTCGCCTTTCACCGCGCCGGATTAGGCACTTTGCCCGGCCGTCGATGCCCCAGGCCAGGTGCTGTGTGTTGCCACTGCGTTCAGCCAACGCGCATAACCGCAAGTATGTTTCTAGGCTCGCCTCATTCTCACCGCGCAGGGAAAGATAGTTGGCCATGAGCATCAGGCCGACGCCAAGCCGGTTCCAATCTCCCGCTTGTTCGTGAGCATGATTGGCCGCTTCTATCGAGGCATGGGCCGCTCCCCAGTTGGCCTCACCCAGCGTAAAGATGCTTGTGGAGAGGGCGACGTAGGCGCGGGCTCGCGACCCTTCATCAAGTTCAACCTGCTGCAGCGCTCGTTGGCGATAGCGCTCCCCCAGCCTACGTAGCCTGAGAAGAGGCGCAATTACTGTCGCGTCGGCATACGCGCGCGCCAGGTCGGAGTGGGATCCGGAATTCTCTGCCAGATTCAGGCCGCGCACCGCCGCATATACGGTAAGCAAGGTCTCATTCCTCACCAAATAGATCTCTGCCAGCAGCTTGTAGGTTACAGCCGCCTCGTGAAACAATTCTGCCTCTCGCCGCCGGCCGGCCCGGAAGCGCGATCCGAAAGCCAAGCGCAACCCTTGGACGAGCATTTCTCCGGCCAGGCCAAGGCCAACGCGTGATGTGCCGTGGGGTACCGCTTTTTCCAGGTGCTGTGCCGCCCGCTCCAAGTGCGCGGAACTCTTCCCCAGATCTCCCAGACCGTAGTGCGCTTCGCCCAACAGACGCTCCTGCCGAGCGAGGGCCACACGTTTAGCACCCGCTTCTTCAGCTGTTCCAGCAGGGGACAGCTGGCGTGCCTGCATCAAATGGGCAATCGCCTCGGGATAAGCCGACACCTTGAGCGCCTGCTCGCCTGCCAGCTGCAAGTAGGCGGCAGCTTCCTTCGCCAGACCCGCCTCAACGTAGTGGCGCGCCAGTTGGCTGGCGGGAGGGAAATCGCTGGCCGCATATACCCTTTCCAGGCCGCGCCCAGTCGCCTCGTGCAAGTAAGCGCGTTCGCCCTTCCCAAGGCGTTGATAGAGGTACTTCTGGATCAAAACGTGCCGAAACGCGAAGCGCGTCAAGAGCTGCCCCTGCACGCGTTCGATGCCCACCTCTTCGACCAAGCGGTGTTCTCGACCCAACTCGTCTGTCAGGCGGCGAACCAAAGCCGCGGGATCTACTTGTTGAATCTCGGCGACTACTTCGGCGATAAAATCATCACCTTGCACACTGGCGATACTTACCGCCTCCATCATCTCGGCATCAAGCCGTCCGACCCGATCCTCCACTACCGCCTCCACTCGCGTGGGGAGCACACCTAGATCCAGGCCCTCCGCCTCCACCCACGTTCCGCCCTCGCCTTCTATCAGACCACCTCTTTCCTGCAGATCCTTGATCAATTCAAGAACGAAGAATGGGTGGCCCCGAGTGGTTTCCGCAAGAGATTGGCGAAAACCCGGCCCAACCTCAATGGACTGCGTCTCAAGGAGTTGATCAACAAAGATACGAGCCCCCTCCAGATCGCTCTGCTCGACGTCCAACCACATATCGCCAAAAACCCGCTTCAGATCAGGCAAGATTTCTGCAAGGGGATGAGGCGCGCCGTCAGGCCTCGGCCCGATCTCGTCAGGCCGGTAGGTACCAACCAGAAGCATCGGCGAATTCTGCATCTCACTTGCCAGGAATCGTAGCAGGCTGGCTGATGATGGGTCGATCCAGTGCAGATCATCGAGGACGATCAACAACGGACGCTGTGCACTGTAGCCGAGCAGGATATCAGCATACGCCTCCAGCACACGATTGCGATGTAGCACGGACGCCGATCCCGATCCGCCGCCGGAACCCACGATCCGGCCTACAGCTTCCTCCCAAGATTGTGGTTGAGGGGGTTTATCCACCATTGACGTGCTCAACCATTGCTTAGGGATCATGGTGCCCAAGAGGTCGGGCGCGAATGCCATCAAACGCTGCCGGAGCCAAAGCGTTGTCGGAGATGGCTCAGAGACCTGATCCCCGTTTTTGGCCCCACCGTTCTCGACGGATGATGGCCCTTGCTCTAGAAGCGCTCCCAGCACGGATTGGAAGGGTGCATAGGGATTGCCCGCGCCGGTGTAAAGGTCGCATCGCCCTATGGCCACCTTCATATCGGGCCGTTTTGGCAAGACTTCGCGAGCAAAGGCGGTGGCCAAGGTCGTCTTCCCGCTGCCAGCTTCCCCAACAATCATGGCCAGCTGACCTTGCCCCTGCAGACTGACACTGAGCATGCGCTCCAACTCTTCCAGCTGCTCTTCACGCCCGACGAACACACCCGAGCCATTTTCCTCCAACCACACGTGCCGGCGGGGGCCACCGCTGATGACCGGCTGTGCGTCGAACCCTCTTGATAACCCCTCTGGCTCTAGGACCCGAAGCGAATCGCTTGATGCGCCTTGCTGAGTCAACTCCTGGAAGAGTTGCGTCGTCTCCGATGAGGGCTCCACATCCAGGTCTTCCCTGAGGATCGCCCTGCAGCGCTCATAGGTGCTCACGACTTTGGCGACGTCACCCAGGGCGTGATGGGCAATCATGAGCGAACGAAAAGCCGACTCCGGAACATGGCCCTCGGCGATCCATCGCTCCGCCCATTGAATTGCAGCCGCCCAACGGCCGGCCTCGAGCTGAAGAGCGATCAGGCGCTCAACTTTGCGATCATACACAGCGCGCAGTCGTTCACGTTCAAGTTCGACCCAGTCATCGTAGAAACCGGGAAGAAGTTCTCCCTGGTACAGCTGCACGGCCGAAAGCACGGCTTCGAGCGAGTCATCGTCGGGGACCGCCTCGAATGCTGCCACATCTACCCACAGATCTGCATCAGGATTGATCGAGATACTCAGCTTATCTGCCAAGAATTGGCCCTTGCCAACACTCTCTCCCAGACGCCAGAGGGCGTGGCGAAGATTGCTGCGGGCGTTGGATTCATCCGAATCCGGCCACAGCATACCGGCCAGCTTCTCCCGACGGTGCTGCACAGTCTGATGGAAACACAGGTAGGCAAGAAGCGATTGTGCCGGGCGCGAGGCAATCTCGATGGTCTTGCCATCGAGTTGGACGTCAAACTGCCCTAGTATGCGAAGTTCCAGCATCTGTCGAGCTGGGGACCGGCCTTTCTTCGTTGGTCTGGGGTGGGATCGGTACCGGGGTAACGGTCTGGCCGTCGACAGTATAGCACCATCCCAGAGCGCTCTCAACACAGCCCGGTTCAGACCCAGATCCCCCTGCTCTTCGGTGACGCCAGGTCAAAGACCAGGGACCATCAAAAGCGAATGTTGAATCCGGAGAACTCCTCCGTCGGCTCTTCCCAGTCAACATCCATGTTGTCGACGCTTGCAGCCGGTGGGCCCTTTCGGCACCAAGCATTCATCGATTCTACTGCGCCCCTGCTGCCTTCGAACACCGCCTCGACAGTGCCATCGGCCCGATTGCGTACCCAGCCTGTCACCTGAAGGCGCTGCGCCATTTGAACCGTATAGTATCTGAAACTTACACCCTGGACTCGGCCGCCGATCACCACGTGTGCCCTAGCCTCCGGCTTCTCCTGCGTCACGCCACCGCCTTTCTCGCTCGTCGCAACCGGTACCTCTATCGTAGCGAAATCTCCTTTCCCCTTCAAATGCAAGCAGGCACCCGCATGGGGTGCCTGCTCCTGGATCGATGGTCTCTTCAGACCGCTACGAGCCGAACAGCATGAGCACGGAGCGAGAGGCGAAATCAAACAATGGCGCCGGAACAATACCGAGGACCAGGGTAACCAAAGCCGCCAATCCAACAGTGCCGTTCAGCCACAGCTCCGATCGAGGTTGAACTTCGCCCGATTTCATATACATCACGACCACCACCCGCAGATAGTAGTATGCAGATACCAGGGAAGTCAGAACCCCGATCAGCGCCAGCCCAATCAGGTTGGCATGCACGGCGGTCTGGAAGATGTAGTATTTCCCGACAAATCCCAACGTTGGCGGCACACCTATCAGGGAGAACATAAACACGGCCATGGCAAAAGCGAGCAATCGGTGTCGGGAAGCCAATCCGGCGAAATCGTCAATCGCTCCGCCTTCTCCATCTCGCTTCTCAACGGCCAGTACCACGCCCCAAGCCCCCAAGTTGGTGGCCATGTAGGCGAAGAGATAGAACAGGGCTGAGCTGACTGCGATAGACGCCAGGCCACCTTTTGCTGTCGCAGGCAGGACCATCAGGATGTAGCCCGCATGGGCAATGCTTGAATAGGCCAGCATACGCTTGATATTGCTCTGAGCCACGGCTGCGACGTTGCCCCAGATCATCGTCAACGCAGAAATCCCTACCAATACCGGGGCCCATGAAGCCGACAGGGCGGGGAAGCCGACGACGAAGAATCGAAGCAGGGCTGCGAAGCCCCCGGCCTTGGCGCCCACAGTCATGAAGGCAACGATCGAGGACGGAGCGCCCTGATAGACATCCGGCGTCCACATGTGGAATGGCACCGCGGCCACCTTGAACGCCAAGCCGACCAGAATGAGCCCCACGCCGGCCAGCATCAGTCCGTGTGGGTACCCGCCTGACTGAAGGATCGTCGCCAATCCGTTCAGTTGCGTGGTTTGGGCTGCCCCGTAAACGAGCGCAATCCCGTACAAGACAAACCCCGACGAGAAGGCTCCCAGCAAGAAATACTTCATGGCCGACTCTTCGGATGCCGGAGCAGGACGCGCGAAACCCGACAGGATGTAGAGCGGGAAGGAAAGCAGTTCCAAGGCCAAGAAGACGATGATCAGATCCCCCGCCATGGCCATGAGCATCATGCCGCTCACAGTGAACATCAGCAGGGTGTAGTACTCTCCCTTGTCCAAGCCCAGCCGCTTCAGGTAGTCGTACGCCAACGCGATGCCCAGCACGGCTGTCAACAGGAAGATCAGCTGCAGGAAGGAGCCAAATGTGTCTTGGATCAACATCCCGTTGAAGAGTTCCGCTTGTCCCCCGAACTGAAGGAGCACCACGACCATGGCGGCGACCAATCCCAACGCCGCCAGTAACGGCGTGATCCAGCGGCGTCGCGACACAAACAGGTCGATGGCCAGGAGAATAGTGCCCCAGCCGGCGACGATGATGAGAGGGGCGCTGAAAAGGATGGATTGCGAGATCATTAATAAGCCGCCTGCAGCGTGGCTGCCAGATGATTTACCGTAGGCGCGATCAAATGAAAGAACGGCTTGGGGTAGAGGCCAATCCAGAAGATAAGCACCAACAGCGGCGCCAAACTCACAATCTCCCGCCAATTCAGGTCTTTGAGCTGGGTATTCTCTTCTTCGGTCACCTCACCGAAAAAGGTTCTCTGGAACATGGTCAGGAGGTAGATGGCCGCAAGAATGACCCCAAGCACGCCAATCGCAGCATATAAGGGCGAACCCAGAACGGCCGAGTGAAAGGCGCCAAGCAAGATCGTGAATTCCCCCACAAATCCGTTCAGCCCAGGGAGTCCTATCGAGGATAGTGTCACAATGAGCGTGATGCTGGCATAGATAGGCATCACCTTCCATAACCCACCAAAATGCTCCATCAGCCGCGTGTGCCTTCGCTCATAGATCAGGCCCACCAACAAGAACAGCGCCCCCGTGCTCACGCCGTGGTTGACCATCTGTAAGATTGCGCCCTGTAAGCCCTCCGTGTTTAGGGCAAACAAGCCCAGGACGATAAAGCCCATGTGGCTTATTGAAGAATAGGCCACCAGCCGCTTCATATCTGGCTGCGGGAACGACACGATGGCGCCGTAGATGATCCCGATCACCGCCAGGGCTGCGACCCAAGGCGCCAGCCGAACCGTGGCTTGGGGAAATAGAGAGAGGTTGAAGCGCAGGAAGCCGTACGCGCCCATCTTCAGCAGCACGCCGGCCAAGATGATCGAACCGGCGGTTGGAGCCTCGGTGTGCGCATCGGGGAGCCATGAATGGAACGCCCACATAGGGACCTTGATCGCAAACGCCACGCCGAAGGCCAGGAACAACCAGATTTGGATGTTAAGAGGTATTCCACCTGCCGCCTGGAGCTGGGGCAGCGAGAACGTGCCACCCTGGATACCCAGCCACAGGATGGCCAGCAGCATGAGAATCGAGCCGGCCATCGTGTATAGGAAGAACTTGATCGCGGCGTAGATGCGGCGATCGCTTCCCCAAACACCGATCAAGAAGTACATCGGCACCAAGCTGAATTCCCAGAAGACATAGAACAGGAACAAGTCCAAGGCAAGGAAGACACCCATCACGCCGACTTCGAGCATCAGGAAGAAGAGCATGAAGGTCTTGACGTCCTCTTCAATGGCCGTCCAAGTAGACAGGATGGAAACAGGTGTAAGGATGGCCGTGAGCAATACAAGCAAGATACTCAGGCCATCCACACCAACGTGGTAGGCAATCGGGAGCCCCGAAACTTCAATCCACGGAATGCTGACCGTCATTTGAAGGTCCGGTCTGGAAGGATCGAAGTTCGCCACAACCGCCAGCGCCAGACCCAGGGTCAATAGGCTGGTGATCAACGCCACCCAGCGAATGGCCCGTTTCTGATCGGCCTTGAGAAAGAGCAGGACGATCATCCCCAAGACCGGGGAAAAGATGAGCAGGGAAAGTAGATCCATCAATGAGCCTCTCGCGAGTTCCTTGCAGTGTCAAGCTGTGTCAGATTCATGTCCGATCCCGCGTCTGAGCGCTTTAGCCTCCCCCGAAGATCATGAATACGAGGACACCCAGGATACCCAGCAGAATTGCCAGGGCGTAGTTGCGGATAAAGCCAGTTTGCAGCCTGGAAAGGCGTTGCGCGGCGCCCTTGGCAAGGTCACCGGAGGTGATCATGAGGGAATCCACAAACGAAAGATCGACGATCATCCCCAACAAACCACGGGCTGCCTGTTTCCCTTTTCGCGAACCGATTTGATCGAGCCAGTTGGTCCAAAATCTGTTGCCAGCGAATTGAGCGTCCTCCCCGACAACCATCAGGGCCGCCAATCCCTCATACCCCCGCACCACGGTGGCAGCATACAACTCATCGACCCACCACTTGCGGGATAGGGCGGTGAACAAAGCGCCCAGCGAGGAGCGCAGGGGATCTTGAGAACCTTCTGTCATGGGTTTCCGCCCGTAGATCCACCAGGCCAGAACGAGTGCAACCAGGGCAATGGCCGTTGAAATGCCCGCAACCTGGAAGTCGAAGCCGGAGATCTCGATTTCAGAGATGGTCAGCTTTAACCACTCGGCCAGGGCGTGTGTCCCCGGGAAGTTCAACCCACCGCCGAGCACCGCCAGAAGCGCCAGACCCACCAAGGGAAGGGTCATGACCGGGGGATTCTCTTTGGCCTGCTTGGCAGACTCAGTCCGGGGTTGGCCGGCGAAAACCATGAACAGCTGGCGCCCTATGTAGAACGCTGTCAGAAAGGCGGCCGCGGCCAAGAGCACATAGACTACGGGGTTTGCGTGCAGCGCATCGAGCAGGATTTCGTCCTTTGAGAAAAACCCTGAAAGCGGCGGCACTCCTGCCAGAGAGAGGCCGGCGATCAAGTAGACCCAGAAAGTGGTCTTCATCCGCGTTCTGAGGCCGCCCATGTTCCGCATGTCCTGAGGGTCAAATGGCTCACCATGCGCGTGCTCACCATGCGAGGCTTCATGCGCATGTTCGACCCCCTGGATCACCGAGCCCGCCCCAAGGAACAGGAGTGCTTTGAAGAAAGCATGTGTCACGAGGTGGAACAGACCAGCGACATAGCCGCCCAGACCGACGGCAGCCAACATGAAGCCAAGCTGGCTGATGGTCGAATATGCGAGCACCTTCTTGATGTCAAATTGCGCCACGGCGATTGTCGCCGAGAACAGGGCTGTCAGCGCACCGAGCATGGCGGCCGTGTTGGCGCTCACTGGGGCCAGCGCGAACAGCACATGGTTTCGGGCCACAAGATAGATACCGGCCGTCACCATCGTTGCGGCATGGATCAGCGCCGACACAGGCGTGGGGCCAGCCATGGCGTCCGGGAGCCACACAAACAACGGGAGTTGGGCCGATTTGCCCGCCACGCCCAAGAGAAGAAGCAGCGTGATGACCGTCACCGGCCCGACAGCGGCTGCCCCCATCGATTCTGCTTGATGGAAAACGGCATCAAACTGCAGGCTTCCGAACGTCCAGAACGTGATGAACATGGCCAACAAGAAACCGACATCGCCAATTCGGTTGACCACGAACGCTTTCTTGCCGGCAATAGCATTGCCCAGACCTTCGAGCCCGCCCTCAAACCAGAAACTGATGAGCAGATAGGAACACAGCCCGACGCCTTCCCATCCGACAAACATCATCAGATAGCTGTCGGCCGTGACCAGGACCATCATCAGAGCTACGAAAAGGTTGAAATAGACGAAGAAGCGGCGGTACCGGTGGGGATCCCCCTTGAAGCGAACATCAGCATGCATGTATCCGATGGCATAGATGTGTATGAGCGCGCTGACCCCGCTCACCATCAGCATCATCATCACAGAAAGGCTGTCGACCTTGAGCGCCCACTGGATGTTCAGGCTGCCAACGGAAATCCATGTGGCAACCGCCACCTCGCGACCAGCTGGATCCGCCTGGACGGCGAGAAACTGAAGCACTGCAACAACAAACGCCAGCCCAACGGCCGCACTCGCAATCCACCCCACCAGACGCTCAGGGATCTTGCTCCCGATCAGGAGATTGACAATCAGACCAAGCAGCGGGAACCCGATCACCCAAGGGGCCAGGCCGAACCAACCGACAGCGCCTGCGAGTTGACTCATGATCATGAACTACTCCGTATCGGCCTTATCCGTGCAGCGAGCTGATTTCATCGATGTCGATGGTGTCACGAGACCGATGGATGGCGACAATCAGGGCCAGTCCCACGGCCACCTCTGCCGCTGCCACAGCAATCACGAAAAAGACGAAAACCTGCCCCGCCATGGAACCCGCTTCTCGCGCGAAGGCGATAAACGCCAGGTTGGCGGCGTTGAGCATCAACTCAATGGACATGAAAATCACGATCGCGTTGCGCCTGACCAGCACCCCGGTCACGCCAAGCGAGAACAAGACGGCCGACAGACCGATCACGTAGACCGTTGGCACGTTCATTCGGAACTCTTTCGTTTGAAAGTGGAAAGGAAGATGGCGCCGACCATCGCGACCAGGAGCAACACAGAAGTAATCTCAAACGGCACCAAGTACTGATTGAACAGCACTTGCCCTACTTCAGCTGGGCTGCCGAAACCCGACTGAAGAGGCGGAAGAAGCGCCGCAGCGGCACCCGGCTCTCGGAAGAGCGCGTAGGCCAGCGTCCCAACCAGGATCAAGGCCAAGATCACAGCCGAAGGTGCTTGCCACCTGAGCTTTGATTCCGTATGAAGGCTCTGCAACCCGAGCAGCATAATCACAAACAAGAACAGGACCATGATGGCCCCGGCGTAGACAGTGATCTGGATTAAGGCGATGAACGGCGCATGCAAGAGAAGGAACAGCACCGCAATAACCAGAAAATTGAACACGAGAAACAACGCGGAATACACGGCCTGCCTGCTGGCCAGCGTCATGACGGCTGAAGCAATGGCAAGCGCCGCCAAGAGCGAGAATATGATCAAATCAGGCGTCGGGGTCATCCCAGGCTCTCAATCGATGTTCGACCTCGCCCTCGATGTGAGGACCCTTGACGGGCAATGGAACTCATTTCGGGTTCTCCATCTCGGGAATCGGTTTGTCGAAACTGCCCGGCTTGGTGACTTGGGGGGTCGGATTGCCCCCTTCCGGAACAGACTGGATCAACATCTCTTTCGTATAGATCGCATCCCTGCGGTCGGTAAACGACAGCTCGTAGTTGTGCTCCAGGACAATGGCTTCAGTGGGACAGGCATCCTCGCAATAGCCGCAGAAGATGCACCGCAGCATATTGATCTGG
>Ga0307440_1000808_pt1 | contig 15518 bp, 9 predicted proteins | sample SalMarWE160410MG_FD_202150 | JGI IMG/M metagenome (GOLD analysis project Ga0307440, IMG submission 202150) | Salt marsh sediment microbial communities from the Plum Island Ecosystem LTER, Massachusetts, United States - WE1604-10 | ecosystem: Environmental > Aquatic > Marine > Intertidal zone >... | reverse complement strand
ATACCAAATATAATCACCATTTACTACTCCGTAATATTGTGAACCATGAATTGTAACATATACACCAACCCAATTCTTGCTTCCTGCTGCTGTATTTTGCGTCCATGAAGAACCATAATCAGTAGAAATCCAAATATAACCCGGATTTGATGCAGCAATCTGATATTGCCCCGTTGGACTGACAAAAACAGAATTTATAGACACTCCGCTTAATGTTTGTGTCCATGATAATCCATGATTGCTACTTGTCCATATTCCATTATTACTTACTGCTGTCTGATATACACCACTAAATTTATTAACACCAATATCATTCCAATATTGATTGCTCCCAATACTGTTCCATGACACACCGTAATCAACAGACCGATAGATATAGCCACCGTTTACTACTGCGGTCTGATACATGGCTGTTGAATCCATAGACACACCACGCCATATAGCAGATGTACCAACTTGTGACCACGTAGAACCATAATCATTTGACCTATAAATATAACCACCGTTTACTACTGCTGTTATATATTTTCCTGATGCGTAATTATAAGAGGGAATTGTATAGTTTCTAAAGTTACTTAATCTGTCCTTACTTCCTTTATATGTTGCGTCAAAATAAGCATCTACTGAATTAGCAAATGCTTGACTTAATGAAGTACCACCAACAACCGCTGTTACATCTGATAATTTGAATGTATTCGTATTCGGGACTGATTGTCCAAAAACAAATGCTGACATAAACAAAAGTAATATGATTATTTTACTTCTCATTATTTAACATTTTGAGTATGTACTCTATTTGTTTCTGTTGTTTTTCTACAATAGCTTTTAGGCTATCTATCTTTGCCTCATCGTTGGCAAGTCGGGCTACCAAGAATCCTATATACGATACTTTTAATTTGCCATCCTGACCCACGTAGACCATGTTAGAATCGACTTTCTGTAAATCTTGAGCTATTACCCCATATCGCTCTCTGTTCGTTGTATCAGACTTAAACTTAAATTGCACAAAAGGAACAGATGAAACATTTGTTGTTAACGGTTTGATGTCATGTTTTAATGTACTGTCTGATGAAAGAATGAAATCTGATGCCGTCATTGCTCCTGTTGATATTACTGTTCCGTTAAAATACCCATTACCATTAATTGCTAGTTTGTTTCCGCTTGTCGGGTCTGCCGTGTAACCAACAAAAAGACTTCCAGTATTAGTTAATCTTGCAACTTCACTTATAGTACCATTATTAATAGTACGAAATCCAAGATAACCACTTTCAGAACCAGCCGTAGGGTCTGTTATTTGACCGTAAATACGACCATAAGTAGTTGGAGTTCCTGATGAATTATCAAGCATGAAATCTAAACCCCCACCAGCATTAACATTCGTTATTCCGCTTCTGTAAATAGATAAAGGTATAGCTCCAGTTGATGATACCATTATGTTTCCTGAGTTAACAGAAATAGGACTATTAACCAAATAACTACCATTATAATAAGGTATATACCCAGTAGATAGGTTAGTTGGATTTACTTGTGTTGCTGTTAATAAATTTGCTGACCAATTATAAGAAGTTGAACCAGCATTTGAGGTGTTCCATGCTGTTGAAAGTGGCTGATATGTAGTGTTATCATAACTAATTGTCGTTCCAGATGCTTTCACAAAACCTGTACCGTTTAATTGTGCCTGCGCTCCGAGACTGCTTAATGTTTGGTCTCCTGTGTTTGTTCCTGAAAGATTGCTTCCCGTAACGACTCCTGTTGCCGTTACATTTCCATTAAAGTATCCATTACCATTTACTTGTAGTTTAGATGAATTTTGTGATTGTGTATATCCTAATAGTAAATATCCATTATAATCAAATCTACCAGCTTCAACAGGTGCTGTAGTTTGGTTTGTTGTCCAAAAAGATAATGCACTATACCACCCAGCAGCATTAGCACCTTGTGATACTATTTTTGTATTCCAAATATGTGAAGGCGTTTGTTCATTATGAACAGCAGTTATATAAGAAGCCCTAGTAGTAAAATTACCAGCATATTGATATGTAACACCAAAACTAGGTATATTAGTACCATTCCTTATTGCAGCAATATCGCCAGAAACGTCTGTATTATCCCCAAAATGAACCTTTCCCTTATTTGTATAAATAGCATAATTTTGATTTGTGCCAAGTGTTATGTCATGAAGATAGATACCATACAATTCCCCAATACTTCCCCCGTTTACGGTGTCCATATTCGTATTGTCTATATCGTATATTTCGTAAGTATTAACATGAGCACCATCTATTTTAAATCCGCAATCATAATTATCTGCGTTGTTTACAGTTCCAGTTCCTTTTATCCAATTGAAAGAATAAGTATTATAAATTCCGTTATTAAGATTCTTGTTGGAATTATAATAAACATCATTAAAGGTTGCTGTTGCCTGATAACCATTATTTACAGTGTCCTGAACCAATAAAATATTATGTGTTCCTATTTGTGCTGCCGAATCTCCATTATCTGCAATTGTAAGATTCATTAACCCACTTCCACCATAAGGAGCGTTTGAAATGGTATCAATCAGGAAATTACCAATGCTATCTTCCCACTGATGATTAACGAATGTAGTGAATAAAGCGGTTGTTAAATTTGATTTTAAATAATCAAAATTTGTTTTATAATTTTTTGAAGAATAAAAATGAGAGCTAAATGTGGTATCTCCAATTATACCGCTTCCTGAAATATTAAAATTTGCATTTTGAGAATATGAATTCTGATTAAGAATTACAGAATCTTTTCTTGGATAAAACGAAAGCATATTTGTGGTATCCGAAATAGGCAAATAAGCCGTTCCATCCAACGTTCCATCACCTTTTACGAATTGAGACGATGTTCCTCCTATCGTTGTAAATTTTCCTGATGTGATTGTGTGGTTTCCCGCGTTCCAATCAGCGTTTAGTTGGGTTGTTCCGTCTTGTCTTAAGAATATTGTAGAAAGTATCTCCGATGATGTTGGAAGTGATAATCTCGATCCCGTTCCGTTTCCTATTTCTAATGAAAGCGCCTCTGTTGTGCCACCACCACCTGTTACGTTAGCGTAAACTTTTGCTACTAACCTGTCTTTTGGGTTAATCTCAATAACGGTATCTCTTACCACTGACAGATTATATGTTTCTCCAACTGAGGTTAAATTAGGTGATAATGGCGATGTGCCTAAGAGCGTTTCGTTACCTAACGTGTCTCTGAGATATAGGCTATAATATAGCTTAGTAGTGAGGCTTCCTGCGCCTGAAATGTATGCGTGTATTGCTGCTTCATAGACTCCTGCTTTTAATAATGTAACTCCAGGTTGGCTTGTGTCAGATACAAAAGAAAGCATTAACTGATTAGCTCCCGACCCAACGGTGTTATTAAACGTAACAAGCGGTTCACCCACTGCATCATTAACCATTCTATAATATCCGCTTACATCTGCTGTGTAATTAGTGAAATACAAATCCTCAATAAAAGATATGGCATTATCAACATATTGTTTGGTTACTAAGTCATTTGATGCTAACGGAAATACCCCTTGTTGTGTTGCGGTGAATGGTCTGCTTCCGTCTGTTTTAACATACGGTAACAACATTGTTGCTGTATCTTTCCTTTGCATGTAAGGAGTTAGCATTGAACTTGTGTCTGCAATGGGTAGTTTTAAATTAACATCGTGTCTTAGCTGTTTTATGGTATCTAGATGAATAGCCAAAGAATCTGTATGATTGTTAATCATATTCTTATACCAAGATAGCATTGCTGCTGTATCGCTTATGTTTAGTTTTCTGTCCAGTGCATTTTTATAATACAGTAGCATTGCGGCTGTATCCGAAATGTTTAGTTTCAGTGCTAATTGATTTCTGTAGTACGCAAGCATAGACGCTGTATCGGAAATGTTTAGCTTAGAATTTACATCTGTTCTTAATACCTTTATAGAATCTATATTGTTGTTGATGTCATTTCTTAATACAATAAGCGTATCATTGATAACGGATATATCGTTGGTATTGTTAATTATCTGTTGAGTCTGCGAAGACGTTGCAGATATTGATTGTATCTGGGACGTATCACAAGTGCTTATAGACAACGTAGGTGCAAGTGGCTGACGTGCTACCCATAACTTATGTGATGTTGTATCGTAAACCAATACGCCTTGCTGAATGCCAGAACTAAACGTAGTGGTATTGTTATTCACACGTACTACCTTAGTGGTTATCGTCTGCGCATTAGCAAATGATACTATCAATGAAAATAATATGATTAATAATTTTCTCATGTTGTCTTTGTAATTAAGAAATATACTTTTTCGTAGATGCCAAGCTCTTTACCTGATACCATTGTCACATCTCCTGTTGTTATATCGTATGTGTAGTCTTGCCCTGTTCCCTGATACATAACATCTGTTCCACGCATGGCAAGTATCGGTGTGCCTCCCGCTAATTCTGGAATATTAAACGTTGATACGTTATTAGTTTGAGCGACATAATAAGCAGGAACAGTAATCTGTCCTGACGGAATTGGCGGTGATTGGTTCGGTAGTATCTCTGCCACCGTAAGCGTTATTGATAGCCCTAATTCTGGGTTAGACAGAATATCATAAATCTGTGTCATGGCATACGACATATCCTGATTGGTTAAATAAGCCATCTTGAACATATCGTAATACATCATTATATCGTCTAATAATTCTTGGTAGTTCTGTGCGTATGGAAGGTTATATGCTTTATAATTCTCATACGTTGCGGTAAGCTGTAATAAAGCCTGATTTACTAATCCCGTGAAGTCCTGATATACTACAACAACACGATTCATGGTATATGTTATAGTGTCTGTTACCGTTATAGTAAGTCCGTTTACGTTGTTAATGAAAAGATAAGCTAAATCAACTGAAAGATTTGTTTCGTATTGTCCTGACCATATATCTGGGCCTAACTGAACTGTAGCTGATGATGAAGTGGTATTGGGTTGATATGACCCAACGGGCCATGTTATATCAAACGTCCTAGACTGTGATGTCGGTACGTAATTATTCTGATTTAATGTAAGTGTATAATTAGTGTTGTCTGTAAATATTAACGTAGAGTCTTTTAACGAAGAAACCGCAGTAACACTGACGGCGGCTCTATTGTAAAGGTTTTGAAATACTTGCAAAAATGAAAGAAACGTGCTTACACCTATATCAACAGAAATCTTATATTCTATCGTGTAGAATTGCCGAACAATAAGCGTATCTTGTCCTATCGGTACGGCTGTTGAAATGGTCTTGTTCCACGATGAAGATGTAATATCGGGAGAAGAATAATTATCAGAATCCCAGCCAGAATTTTTATATATCACTCTGGCTTGGGAATCTGAAATCTTAATCAATCCTAATAAATCTGTGAGAGTATAACCATAGACGGTATTATAATCATTACCAATTAAATCAGTAAAGACAATATGTCCGTTGACTTCATCAAGTTCTATTTTAACCGATAATGATGATAATGTTGCCATCTATAATTATTTTTTATCTACTTTCACTTCTACATCTGCTGCAAGCTCTCCTTTAGATTCTTTGTTCTCTTTGTCCTTGTAAAACAGTTCAAACTCTTGACGGTCTTTCACGTTACGTGCAAAATGTTTTACTAAGAATACTTCAGGAGCAGTACCTTTGGATACGGTGACGATATGATTGTCTTTCTTACCGTAGTCATCGGTATAATACCAAGCAGTATCTTTTCGGGGGGTTTTATCTGTCAAGATATACTTCTTCTCGATAGCTGCCCGCACAAGGCTTCTAAGTCTTATTACGGAGGTATCCTTACAGTCGTCAAGAAACTCTCTTATACGGCTTATATTGTGCTTTCCGTCGGAGATTTGGAGTACGTGTTCTGCCAGTCTTGATTTGAGCAGTTCAATATCCATATCGAATGCATTCGGAAATCCATGACTGATAGCAATATTCTTCAATGTTTCTTCATCCAAACCAATCTCGTCATCGAAGATAAGAGTATTGACCTTAGCAACATCTCTGTTAGCCACGTTTTTAAGTTTAGCTTCTTCTACCAAGTCCTCTACCATATAATGATATTTCACGTTAGGACGTAGATACTGAAATTCCTCAATATAAGGAAATGGAGCGCAGAACTTACTTACACAAGTCATAAAGAAAATTAAGTCTGCTTCATTGTCTCTGTTAAGCGGTTTTGCTTCATAAAAAGAAACACGTCTTGGCATATAATTACCATTGTTTATGGTCGTGTAATAGGTTACATCGTGCTCAACATTTCCGAAACTGTATTTACCTGTTGCCATCAAAGAAACACCATTGCTATACTCTAACAGTCCTTTCTGTCCGCTTGCGGCTTTTCTGATACGTGAGTTGTGCGGAACAAGTTTCCAAACAGGTTTTCTTCTAATTTTAGAGAGCGCTTTATTTACATGAATCACGAACGGATCGTCTTTATCGCACTGACTAATGGGAACACCATCTAATGCTAACATAATATTTTATTTTTAGTTTATAAATAAGCGAGAGGGAGGCTGTTGCCATCCCCCTCGCAATGATTACAATGATTATGCGGTTGTTGCATAAACAAACTGATTTGCTTTGAATACCTGCAAACCAAGATGTGAACGGAAATAAGTATTCGTGCTATCAACATCGGTTACTTTCAATCCGGGGCCAGCACCTTGCACTGTCCATGTTTCAAATCTACGATTGTAGTTACCCAAAGCACGATAACGAGTTGCAATGTTGTCCAAAACAACGTTAGAACCAGGTTCCATGATTTTGGAAAGGGGTGTGAATAATCCACGGCTAGGCATATCATATCCAGTTGCTCCAAAGGTACGAGGATTGCTCCATCCTGACTGTGGTGTAAGAATATGAGTGATGCCACCTTTTTTGATAACACCAAATCCAAAGGCTGCGGCAAGCTGCTCTGCGTTCTTACCACCACCAAGTACGTTATTAAGTACATTGGTATAGTCAACACCAGTGTATTGCAGATAGTCATGCATACCATTCTCAATCTCGTTCATAAATTGAGCTCCCATCCATCCAAAACTGAATCCTGCTGTGATACCCTGAGATTTGTAGTACAATCCTACTTCATCTAAGTCTTTAGGAGTGAATGCTCCTGCGGTATAAGTAAGGTTGTGTCCAGCTTCTTCTGCATGACGCATCAAACCTTTTGTGGTTTTTACGCTGACAGTAGAACCATCGGCAGCGGTTTCGGTAATGTTATTAGCCTCATCGCCCCACATGAAAGCTCCATCAATTTCCAGACCAAGCAGGTAATCACCACGCATGGTTCCAGGAGAATAATAACCAACTAAGCTACGTCCATCGTCCAAAATCTGATACCACTTTTCGTTTACTAACTGTGAACCTTGTGCCCCGATAGTTTCTTTGAAAATCTGAGTGGTAAAAGAACGATAGGTAGAACCAACAGTGGTTCCTTTAGGTTGAGCTGTACCTGCTCCAAAACCAATAGATGTAATAGACAGGGTTGTTCCACTTGCAATAGCAGGAATTGTATCTGTGCTTACTAAAGGTTTAATAGTTAATACTACGCCAGAAGCAGTAGAAATACTTTCAATTCTTACCTGCATATAAGTTCCGGGAAGAGAAAGTATATTCCCTTTTCGAGGATAGAAATTACCATTAGAATCTACTAACGATGGGTCGAGGGTAATATCAACGGTTGCACCTGCTGATGCTCCTGCATTGGTAGCGCCAGAGGTTAGAACGTAACCATGATACCAGTTTTCTTCCCATCCACCCCAAGTGTCACCAGCGATGGGTGCTTCACGTCCCATAGCTCTAATCTGCATAAATGAGGGTAAATATTGATTACCATAGCGTGCGAATAACGTAGGCAACTGCTGTGGTTTTAAAATGTCATAACTCGACATTATTTGTTCTGTAAGGATGCCGGAGACTACTCCTGTGTTGGCATCTTGTACTGTGTAAGCCATCTTTTTCTAAATTTTAAAGAGTTAAACGTGTCCTCCTGTCATAATGTCGTCAAAGATGAAATCAGAGGCTTCTTTAGGTTTTTGTCCACCAGAAGGCTTTGGTACATCCGACCCATGTTTGGCAGGATTATTAAATTTCTTTAATGCTGCTTCGCTTCCCTCAGATAAAAGATTGTTAGCAAACTTAGTGTATATCTCTGCTTGATGGTCAAACATATAAGCCGCTTTCGCTGAATTTACCACCATCTTAATGTTTTCTGGTGTTGGTTCAATATGCGAATTGCCAATATAATTGGCTGCGGTTTCCTGAATCGCCTTTATGTGTTCTTTCGGGATGTCATAGCTCATCGCTACTTTAACTTCACCTTCCTTAGACTCATCAAAAACGGGAATATCAATCTTTGTTAGTTCACTTGCTACCTTTTTAAATGAAGGTTGCCAATTCTTAAAGAACTGCTGCTGCTCTGCTTGCACCTCTTCGTCTGTCTTAGCTTTCGGTATTTCTACTTTAGAAAGTTCTCCATCCAAATACTTCCCTGCGGCATTAGCATCTGCTCTCATATCCGTCAAAGCATCTTTGTATTCTACATCTTCGGGAGTATATTCATCACTGTAAAGTGCTGGATATTTCTTGCGAAGAGCCCTGTCAAAATAACCGGGATTGTCTTTTGCTAATTCGGGATTCTCCAACTGCATTTTGAGTTTTAACGTTGTCTCTGCTGATTGGTCTCCAAACTTATAGGCTGTTAATATAGCCGCTTTGTCCGGGTCTTGTTCAGAGAGTTTGTCAAGCTGATAAAACTCTTTTTTGTTGAAGGGATTGCGCTCTTTAAGAGATTTAACTGTTTCTTCCAAAGTGTTTAGTTTCTCTTTTCCTTGCCTCAAGGTTTGGAGTTCTTCTTCTACTTCAGGAGTAAACTGTTGTGCCCGTTGGATTGCAGCATTAACCTCATCCAACGAACTGAAACCATTAAACAATTTAGAAACGTCAAGCTCTCCGGCCTCCGGTTGTGCTTTCCCGTCCTGTGATACTTCTGCCTCCTGCTCTTGCTCTTGGCTTTCTGTATCATTAGATAAATCTACTTCTTCTTGATTGTCGTTAGCTTCTTGATGGCCTCCATCGTCTGTAGCTAATGATTCTTCAGAGGAAGCGTCATTATCATTTAATCCTTCTTGGATCATTTCAAGCATATCATCATTCTGTGCCATTGTAAATTATATTTAGTTAACTAATTAATAACCGTTTGGGTTTAAATTAGGTCTTTTAAATGTTTCACCTAATTGCATTTCTAATGCTATTGTCTTTCTGTTCTCTTCTGCTTCTAACTGTAATACCTTTAGCTTATTTTGTGTTTTCAGGTTTTCTAACTCTATCTCTTGTTGTGCTTTAATAGTGGCTGTTTCCTGCTCTTTCTGTGCTTGTATCTGTGAGTTTTCTTGCGCTATCTTCTGCGCCTCTAATGCACGTTCCTGCTCTTTCTTAGCCATCCATAGTTGTAAAAACTTAATAGATTTCTTTGAGTCTATATATCTGATTAAAAACGTATATTCAGAGAATGTTATAGACGGAACTCCGTTCTTTCCTCCCTGCAATGCTGCTTGTGCTGCTCCTAAAAACTGCTGTTTCTCAAATTCACTTGTTGCTGCTTCTACGCTTAGTCCATAACAAGCGGGAGGATATTTAGATGCTGTCAGTAAAGCTGTCAATCCACTTCTTCCTATAACAGAGAAATATGGGTTTTCATTTAAGTCTTTTATTGTGTAAGCATTCATCATAGCCTCTACCATCCATAACACTACCCTGATACTGTTCTTTTTAAGACTTAAATATCCATTGTAAATAGATTTTAGAGAGTTGGTAGTAGCTGTCGATGCTAATTGTGCCACGCTTGACCTTGTATCTGCGTTCGGAGCCACGTTAGCCATTGTTAGGCTGTCAAGTCCACTGATAGCATCAAGTTCTCTATACAAGGCTTGAAATGCCTCAAAACCACTCATTATAGCATTGGCTAATCCACCATTTAATTCTTGTATCGGGGGGCCTGCCATTTGTCCTGCATTCTGTTGTCCGGGAATGCCTTTTGGTTGCATAGACCATACTAATCTTCCGGCCTTGTCAAATAGTTTAAAAGCATCTAAGGCATCTATCTTCTTATTTCCATATCTTAGGTTTTGTAGTGAGCTCCATTCTATGGTATATCCTGATGGACGTGCATTAGCAATCTCATTCTGTGTCCGTAGCCATGTAAGATGAATCCTGTCTGCAATAGGAATCATACCCTCAATCTTGGGCTTGCCAGGTAAACGATAAAGTTGAATAGGGAACTCTACATCTTTTGTTCCGAAGTTGTAGGGTGTATTGGTAACAATTCCGTGGTCAAATACAATGTCATCATTACCAATAACCCATTTAGCATGATATAGTCGTCTTATAGATGATTTAGTAATATTTTTGTTCTTTTTCTGTTTGGGAGGCATTGTGCCATTATTAGTATAAGGCTCATAGAATTGTTTTGTCCCAACAGATGTAGTTCTCTTTGAATAATATTCTGTGTCTATTGATTTCCAGAAGCAGTGCAATACGGGAACTCTGAAATTACCAAATTTGTATGCTCCATTTTCTACCGATACGTCCACTTGTTCTGGGTTCCCATATTCTCCACTCACTGACCCTGCTAAACTCTGTAATTCTGATTCTGGTTTTCCTGTTTCTATTGCTAATTTATGAATTGTGTACCATTCGATATAACCACCCCATGTTGAATCACGGAAGTCAGGATATTTACTATCCTCTAAGATTATTTCAAGGACATCTTTTCTCTGTGTAACGAATTTACCCGTGTTTACGTCTTGCTCTGTTACTAAACATTGGAATCCGTCAGTAAGTCCGCTGTAAATTAATTCATCTTTTGTTTCGTCGTCAAGTTGTGAGATATTAATCGTGTGAACGGCAACGTTCTCCATTGCTATTTCAGCGGGGAGTTTAAAAGCTCCTATATTATCGAATAATTCAAGTTCTTGTCGTGAGGCAGGTTGTACGGGTGGACTCTGTGGCTCTGGTATTCCCATAGACGCATTGAATTTAGTCAGCCATCCGTATTTATTCAGTTCCTCACGTACATAAGCAGAAAATTTCATTTCTTCACGTTCTGCTCCTGAATTTTCATCTGTGGCGTTTACAACGATATTATGGTTTACACCGTGTAATATGCCTATAATGTTATCTACGTATTTCGGTAATGGAGAGAAAATATCATCAAAATTGATATTCTCTAATCCCATATCTTCTAATTTAAACTGATTTACGAGGGTTTGTGTGGTGGGGTCAACAATAGGAATCTGTGGTTGGTCGTTCTTTGAACCAAATATCCAGTTCTTATAAATAGACGTATCTTGGTTTCCAACAGCGTAAGAACGATTCCTTACGAATCTACGAGCCATATTTGATTTAATGGCTGAGTAGTTGTTATAAAATTGTGAATAGATAAACTTACAAAAAGATAGAGCATACTCCGGCCCTTTCTTCTTGTTCGGGTCTAAAATGTCAGTAGGCTTCGCAAAAGCCCCATCAAATGCGGAGTATAAAGGAATTTGCAGACCGCTGTTATCCATATCTTATTCAATGTTTTCCCAAATATAAGAAATAAAACAACGCAAAATACGGGGTGTGTATAACTTACGGTCTATTTGTGGATACGTAACGATTATGTTTGCTTACGATTTAAGACGTTTTAATGTGTTTTGGATACATACTACCAGAAATAAAAAATAATCGCTTACGCAGGACGTGAGGTGGTTAGAACGGTAAATCTATCAATAACTGATTGGTGGCAATTCTATTCTCAATCACTTCTTTTGCGTAAAGGGCTGTCGAATGGTCTCTATTAACTACTTTTGCCGCTTTTAAGGACGATAGCTTCAGCCCAGTCATTAGTTGATATACAATCATCTGTCTCGCTTCTGTTACTCCTAATTTACGGCTCTTTGATTTTATAGAATCTTTTGTCACCCCATACCTATCACATACTAAAGCAAATATTCTTTCTATAGATGTTTCTATGTTGTCTATGTCAAATAGTGTTCCTGACAGATAATTCTGAACTATCTCATCCGTGGTTTCAAAGTTATTAATTCCGTATTTTTGCTGTACGAAGTTAATCAGTTCAGCATACTCTTTTTCTTTTTTCTTTATCTCCATGTCGTTATCTAAAAAGTTTACTAATATCTACTCCTGATGATTGTTGGGAATCACGTTCATCAAAGAACTGTCCGTAATCTGTTTCTGACCCTATCAAAGACCCACCAAACGCTACCAATAAGTCATAATGTGTTAGTTCGTTTACCCCCTTAATTGATTTTAGCTGATAGAGAATGTCTATGTGCCTCTCTAACTCTATGAAGTTCTCCACGTAACTCTGAGACAGTGTCATTATCTTTTGTGGTATCTCTCCTTTGTTGTAGAAGCCTGGGTTTGTATCCCACGTTCCATTCAGCTTTCTCCTATACTTCAAATATCCACCATAACCCCTATTAACAAAGTAATTCCAAATGATAGCTATGTTCCTTTCGGGGAACATCATAGCTCCGTAATACACACTCATCATTAGCATATCTTCTGCAAAATCATAAGGGTCTAACGGTCTATACAGATATGTTGCTACGGTACGATACGTTGTCCATTCCGATACGGGACGTCCTTCATAATCAATAGTCTTATCTCTTTCCATGAACACATGACCACCCCCTTTAGAGTGCCTCTTATCTTTTGTCTTAGAGAAGTCGTATGGGTCAGCACAAGCGGTGAATTGCCACGGACGTAATGGCATCCATGTATCTATTTCTTCTCCTTTAAGGTTTAATCCTCTTGTTTGGATTTTCAGATTTGATTCGCTATCATTCAATATTAGAGATATATCCCAACGCCCATTAACACTATCTTCTACCCAAATTACTCTCGAATCCCTTACACCGTTTTCCCATTCAAAGTTTCCTTTTTGTGTTGCGGTTTTATCGAATTGTAGTTGCCGTATCCTACGTGATATTTTCTTTAGGTTTAATCCAGACCCCGCTCCTGCTGTGATAAAGCATTCATTGAATTGGTTTGGTGATTGCCGGATTTCTTCTTCATAAGCCGCTATGGTTTCTGGGTCATCATCTAACAGAATATTATTAATCTTTTCTTCCAATGCTCTTTTAGCTCCCATTAACTTACCTGAACTATCTCTCATCGGGTTCTTCCATTTCCAAATATCTTTTTCTAATGGGTCGTCAATGATGCTCATTCCAAAGATGTCTATGTATCCTTCCATCCCATCATAAGACGGGAAGAATAGATTGAATAATCCTGATTTCGTTTGTCCTGCATTATCTCTCTCGTCCCACATGGATTGTTTACATAGCCTGAAATAAGCAGCGCCACCTTCCTTAGACATCTCTCCTACTGTAGATGTGTTTAATTCAAGACCAAAGATAATGGTGGAATTACCAAGCATAGAACATTTCTTCTGTACTCTATGCCTATGCTCCACGTCCACCTCTGTTGTCTTTCCTATCTCATCATTGTTCAGGAAATAGAGTTTATGTCCGTCATAAGCTCCCACCTTTGCACTGTCAGCATAAGTTATCTTGCTTTCAAGTCCGACACCGATATTTAGCAACGAACCTTTACCCCCGATTCTTTTAGCAGACCTGTCAAATTCTAACTTAGACTTTGGGCTTGTACTTCCGCTATAACGAGGCATGAAAAAGAATGGTACTTTCTTCCACGGGCTCACTACTTTTTCAAGGAATGCTCCTTCCGCAGCTTCTCCGTTCATGCTCTGAATGCCACCTTCTGCTTTTTCGTGTAAAGAGGTTATTAGGAAGTTAACTACCCCTGCTCGATATGTAGCTCCTTCACGCCTGTATTTAGAGTAGTTTACTCCTAAACATGTTCTCCTGCCTGTATCAACAATAAAATCTCCTGATTCTAATTCTGTACGTTCTTCTCCTTTTTCCCTTCTGAATAGATTGGCTTGCTTCTCTGTGGCAAAATATCCCAACACTTCTCTTGACTTAATATCCAATACCCGAAAAGGATAATAGGCTTCTGTTGTGGTGTAAGCATATCGGATGAAGATAAACCATCTTCTGTCCCTATCACGATAATCGGGGTGTCCAATGTCAATATCCCAATAATTCAGATAGAAATAGTGCCATCCATCAATGTATGTTACCTTTCCGTTGTTAAAGAACCAATAGCCGTGTAATCTCCTATCCCATTCTCTTTCTATGAATGCTATTTCTTCTTCGTAATTATTCTTTTGAGCATTCAGCTTATCCCAAATATCATCTATGCTTGCTGAATTTTTAATAAGGGTTTTAAGTCTTGGCGGTAACTCTGTGTATTTGAATTTCTGTTCTTTCGGGTTTTCTCCATATCCATCAATGGTTTTTATGTCGGGTTGTGGCGGGAGCGTAATGGTGATGTTATGAAGAACGTTATCGTCCTCATGGTAGGTAATAGTCTTGTCAGAATTGTAATATTTATATTTAGTTTTTACCATTATGATAATATCTGCTCACGTTATCCCACTCTTTTGTCTGTAACGCAAAGAACTCAGGGCTTAACTCTAACCTCTCTGATTCTGTAAACTCCATTAACGAACGCATTAAAAAAGCATCTGTATTATTTGAGAATATCTCTTGCTTTAACTCGTGAATTAGTTGTTTAAGTTTTGCTATGTTTGCTATGATTACAGACTTCTTATCCGTTGGTTCTCCCGTTGATGTTGTTACTTCTTCACTTTTACCTTTCTTTTTGGTTATTGTCTTGTCAACAACCATTAGGTTTTGTAGCTCTTTCAACAGAGAGTCCTCGTATGTTGTCAGGATAGAGTATTCGGTATCTCCCGTGAACAGACAATAGCGTATTACCATTAGATTGACTTCTGGTATTCCACTGTGTACCATCTGCTCTATCTGTAATGAATAGTTTCCCCTTGTATCTTTTGGAAATTTAGCAAGTTCTAAAGCGTGAAACCTGCGTTCCATAACATCCATAATATTAGCAAGTGGTGAGTTCTTATCGAAAGCAAAAGCAATGTATTTTATCACTTTGTCTTTGTCAAGATTTCTTAGCCTCTTTTTAAATTCTGAATATTTGGTTAGTATGGGGAATGCTTTAAACAAATCTCCTTCTGCTTTCCAAACATTAAGAAACATATTCTTAAAATCGCTATCCTGATATTCTGTCATGATATTACTTTTTACTCCTTACATAATCAAGAAACAATTTAGCCATTTCTAATTTATCAAACCACATGGGTTCTGGGTTATCAGGCATAAAAACAAATGCTCCACTGCCACTACTTCCTGAATGTGTATTAGCAAATCCAACTTCCTTGCCAAACTCATCTCTTAGCTTATACGTTCCCAATAATACTGCAAATCTTTTCTTGTCGTGTTTAATGAATGGTCTGCATAATGTTGCTATGTGTGTATGTCCTCCGATAGCTATATCCCAATTTAGTCCTCCACGTTCCCAGAACACTTCCATTCCG
>Ga0307440_1000805_pt1 | contig 15543 bp, 12 predicted proteins | sample SalMarWE160410MG_FD_202150 | JGI IMG/M metagenome (GOLD analysis project Ga0307440, IMG submission 202150) | Salt marsh sediment microbial communities from the Plum Island Ecosystem LTER, Massachusetts, United States - WE1604-10 | ecosystem: Environmental > Aquatic > Marine > Intertidal zone >... | reverse complement strand
TCTCCGGGACCTGGACGAGTTGAAGCAACTAAACATGGTGCTCAAGCTCGACCTGGTACTAAATCACTTGTCCGTTCGGTCCCCCCAGTTTCAGGACTTGATACGACACGGCAGAGATTCGCGTTATAGGGACTTCTTCATCGACTGGAATGAGTTCTGGGACAAACGCGGCAGCATCAAGCCGAACGGCGAGATAATTCCAGACAAGGAGTATCTCGACAAGCTTTTCATGAGAAAGCCTGAGCTGCCGATATTAAGAGTCTGCTTTCCGGATGGCACACGCCGGTCTTTCTGGAACACCTTTTATCAGAAAGTGGCGTTTGATGAGATGAACACCCAGGACTTTCTGTGCATACAAGGACTTGCTCCAGAACAAGCGGAGGCAATTGCAGACCTCGTCTGCAAGGCTGCCAAGGAAAAGACCTGTCTGGAGGATATAGACCTGGGAAGTCTCTCCTGCTTTAAAGATGAGGTGCTTAGAATCATCTGTCAAAAGCGCGAGTACCTGGGCCAAATGGACCTGAACGCGCGCTGTGAGTCGGTCTGGGAATTCTACGATGAGACGCTGCGCAGACTCAGCCAATACGGTGCCAGAATTATCCGCCTCGATGCGTTTGCATACCTGCATAAAGAACCAGGCCAGCCGAACTTCTTCAACCGTCCAGGAACTTGGGATTATTTGAGCAGGTTGCGAGGCATCGCGGAACGGTACGATCTGACCGTGTTTCCGGAGATCCATGCGGAGTACGGCGCCGGGATCCATGAGGAGATTGCGCAAGAGGGCTACCCTATCTACGACTTCTTCTTCCCCGGACTCGTGATTGATGCTCTGGACCGCGGTACCAACGAAGGACTAATGCGCTGGATTTCCGATATCCGGGCAAAGGGGCTGAAGACCATCAATATGCTCGGCTGCCACGACGGGATCCCGGTGCTGGACCTCAGGGGCAAGCCCATCACCACCGGGTCGCACAAACCCGGTCTCCTGGAGGATGAGCAGATCGAAGCCACAATGGAGCGGATCATCAGGAGGGGCGGCCTGGTGAAGAATCTGTTTGGTCCCGACGGCAAGAAGATCTCTTACTACCAGGTCAACGCGACCTTCTTCAGCGCCCTGGGGGAGGATGAGCGCAAACTGCTTCTCGCGCGTGCGATTCAGATGTTCATGCCAGGGATACCGCAGGTGTGGTACTTGGATCTGTTTGCCGGCAAGAACGACTACGAAGCAGCGAACAAAGGAGGTGTTGCTGCACACAAGGAGATCAACCGCACGACACTTTCCCTGGACGATGTCGAAGAGAGACTCGGGTTGCCCGTCGTACGGGACCAACTCGATTTGATCCGGCTGCGCAACACATCGCCGGCTTTTGACGGCGACATGGAGATCTTGGACACCGAGCCCCACTTGTTGCATATCGCTTGGCGTCACCCGAACGCCACTGCGGTATTGAAGGCCGATCTACGTAGCTGCAGTTTCACGGTTGACGAGGGTGATGCGACTGACAGCAAGGCGCCCGCGAACCTGAGCAGGAGGGTAAAAGGGGCCGGACTCCATTACTTTTAGGCCTTGTCCGTGCCTCGGCGTCCGCATGAGGCGTGCGGCGGTGTGACACGGAGGCATGCGCGGGCCACCACCCAGGGTCGCCACAACGGCCCTCGCCTTCTCCAACGCCCTGCGGACCTTCTACAGCTTCCTCTACCGGCCGACACGGCGCGCGAGCACGAAGGGCTGCCATAGTTCGTCCGCCGTCTACGGTTTCGGCATAACGTCGCCTTCATCTTCGGGCCCTACCTGTTCGCGCCGCTGGAGCGGCTCGTGTGGGCGGTGGCGGCCGGCTGCGGCAGTCCGGCGACCTTGATCTCCAACTGGCGCCGCCTGGTGTGCTGTTGGTAGTCATTTCGGCTGCAACGCTGGCGTGATCGCCGCCACCGCGGTGGCGCTCGGCTTGGCCCTTGTCGCTCGTAACCTGGCCGATTTCAACGTGCCGCCGCTGCGGGTCGTCACCCCCTGACAGGAGTCATAAGGAGGGCCAATGGCGCACGTGACCCCGATCCATGGGGTCTTGAAGGTGGTCGTCTTCGGTTCCTGGCGAGGGGTGATACCGAGCCAGCGGTCCGATCCGGACCTGCTGCTGTTTAACCGACATTCCCTTTATCTTTAGATGGCGCGCCCGACAGGATTCGAACCTGTGACCTCTGCCTCCGGAGGGCAGCGCTCTATCCAGCTGAGCTACGGGCGCGAGTTGGGGGGGGTGGTCGATCTGCCGGCGGTCGGTGTCTTTCACCTGTGCGGACCGGAGCCTGACTCCCAGTCTCGTGCTAAGGGAGCTTTTCTACCTCCCCGGCGAGTGAGGATACCTGCTCCGGGCGTGTTCGTCTACGCAAGACCCGATCAAGACGGGCCAAGACCCATGGGGCGCTATTAGCATGTGCTAACATAAGGCGATTCTAAGGTGCGCGCCGGGGTACCGGTGCAATCGTGTGGGCCGCGAGCGCGGAGGAGGATGGCAGTGAGCGAACGTCAAAGCACAGAGTTCGGTGGCTCCCTCGTGGGTCTCCTGGGAGTAGGGGTCCTGGTGGGCCTGGTCTACGCCCTGACGGTGGGTCAGTTCGCCGTTGGTTCGGGCGCGGGCACGCCCCAGGAGATCGCTGCACGCCTCGCTCCCGTCGGGACCGAGCGGATTGCGTCCGAGGCCTCGGCGGGGCCGGCGGGCGCGTCGCCCACGGCCGCACCCAAGACGGAGCAGACCCCTGCTTCCGGTGCGGAAAGCATTGGCCAGGCCCGTTTCGAGAAGACCTGCTCCGCCTGCCACGCCACCGGCGTGGCGGGCGCCCCCAAGCTCGGCGACAAGGCGGCTTGGGCCCCCCGCATCGCGAAGGGGATAGATGCGCTGCTCCAGTCCGCCATCAACGGCAAGAACGCCATGCCTCCCCGTGGGACCTGCGCGAGCTGCTCGGACGCCGAGCTCAAGGCCGCCATCGAGTACATGGTGTCGAAGGCCCAGTAAGTCGCATCGCGGTACGGGCCGTCAGTCGATCTCCAGAAGACCTTTGAGACTTGCCAGGTGGGCGTTTGCCCGGGCACGCCGTTGCTCGGGGTCGTCCGGCCGTTTAATGTCCCAGTCAAGCTCGGACTCGGGCAGCTCCGTCAGGAAGCGGCTGGGCTCGCTCAGGGTGAGCTCCCCAAAGCGTTTGCGTTTCCGGGCTACCGTGAAGGTGAGGGTCTGTCGCGCCCGGGTGATGCCGACGTAGGCGAGACGGCGCTCCTCTTCAATCGTCTCTTCCTCGATGCTGGTGCGGTGGGGAAGCAGCTCTTCCTCCATCCCCACCAGGAAGACGTGCGAGAACTCCAGACCCTTGGCGGCGTGCAGGGTCATGAGGTGCACTCGATCGCCGCCCTGCGTCTCGTCCCGCCGCTCCAACACGTCCACGAGTGAAAGGTGGCTCACCATATCGGCGAGGCTCTTCTTCTGCAGGTCTCCTTTGGAGAGGGCGTCGAGCCAATTCAGGAGGTCGTGCACGTTCTCCATCCGCCGCTCCGCCACCTGCCGACTGGAGGCGTTCTGCTCGAGCCACGCTGAATAGTCCATGGACTGAACCAGGGCACGCACCGCCGCGACGGGCTCGCCTGCGGCACGTTGCGCGTGCCGGCCGATCCAGGCGGCGAGCTCCAACAGGCGCTCCCGCGGGCGGTCAGACAGGTGGTGGGCGAGCCCGAGCTCGTCGCATGCGCGCAGCAGCCCGACCCCGCGTTCGCGCGCATAGCCGGCGAGCTTCTCGAGGGTCAATGGTCCGATCTCCCGCCGCGGCACGTTGACGATCCGCAGGAAGGCGGCGTCGTCGTCCGGGTTCGCCAGCAGGCGCAGATAGGCCATGACGTCCTTGACCTCGGAGCGGGCGAAGAATGAGGTGCCGCCGCTCAGAAAGTACGGGATGTTGTGCTCCCGCAGCGCCTTCTCGAAGGGGCGTGCCTGGTGGTTGCCGCGGTAGAGGATGGCGAAGTCGCCGAAGTTGGCGCCGCTGGTGAATCGGCGGTGGAGGATCTCGGAGACCACGCGCTCTGCCTCGTTCGACTCGTCCCGGCAGGTGACTACCCGCGGCTGATCCCCCGCACCGTGGGCGCTCCAGAGCCGTTTCTCGAAGACGTGGGGATTGTTGTCGATGAGGGCGTTGGCGAGGCCGAGGATGCGGCCGCTGGAGCGGTAGTTCTGCTCCAGCATGATGACCCTGAGGGTCGGATAGTCTTGCTGCAGGCGGGCGAGGTTCTCCGGACGGGCACCGCGCCAGGCGTAGATGGACTGATCGTCATCGCCCACGACCGTGAACGCCCCGCGCGGCCCGACGAGAAGCCGCACCAGCTCGTACTGAGCTCCGTTGGTATCCTGGTACTCGTCCACCAACAGATACCGCACGCGCTTCTGCCAGGCGTCGCGGACTGCGGGCTCGCCCCGGAACAGCCGCACGGGGCCGACGATGAGGTCATCGAAGTCCACCCCGTTATAGGCGCGCAGGCTGCGCTCGTAGGCCGCATAAAGGCGGGCGAGTCCGGCCTCGTAATCGTCTTCCGCCCGGCTGAGCGCCTCCTCGGGTGATGTAAGCTCGTTCTTCCATCGGGAGATCCGTGCCTGAACCGCCGCCGGCGTCGTTGTTCCCTCCTGCTTTGTCTTGTGCAGGTGCTCCTTGAGGATCGACTCGGAGTCCTGGGTGTCGAACAATGAGAAACCCGGGCGATAGCCGGCCAGTCCGGCGTCCCGGCGGAGGATATCGAGGCCCAGCGTATGAAAGGTGGAGATCGTGAGTCCCCGCGCGGCCCGCCCCTTGAGGCGGTGCGCGATCCGGGCCTTCATCTCGCGGGCCGCTTTGTTGGTGAAGGTGACGGCGCAGATGTGGCGGGCGCTTAGTCCGCATTCTCCGATAAGGTGAGCGACCTTGTGGGTGATCACGCGGGTCTTGCCGGAGCCCGCCCCGGCGAGCACCAGTAGGGGGCCAGCCAGGTAGGTGACGGCGCTTTGCTGGCTGGAATTGAGCTCGCTCATCGGTCGGTGGGTGGTGTCCGGTACGGTGGCTCCTCGGGGAGCGGCGGGACAGACCTTGGGCACTGATTGATTTGGCGGCCGGCCCAGCGTCCGCAACGAGATCGACGCCCCGCAACGCCGGCGACGGTGAAAACGAGGCGTGATCAGTGCTTCGTTTCGGGTGCGGGTGTGCTGAGCTCCGACTCCACCCGGACGGCACGAAGAATAGCGCACGCGTTGGCCCCGAATAAACGCAGGAAATTCCCGCAAGGGCGTACTAACATAGAAAGGCGAACCGCCGCAGAAGTCCTTTCGCCGCCATGAAGTCCACGCTGCTCGCAGCTCTCCTCCTTGCCGGGATGAATGTCGCAATTGCGCAGCCTGCGGCCCAGCCCGTGCCAGATGCCGCGCCTCCACCGCCGCCGCCTTACCATGGGGAGTCGGTGGAGCCACAGGTCAACATCATCCAGAGCGAGAAGGGCACCATTTACGAGTACCGCGTCCATGGCCAGGTCTACATGGTGAAGGTGAAGCCCGTCGTGGGCCCTCCTTACTACTTACTTGACACGAATGGTGACGGCGTGCTGGACACCCAGGAGCCGGGGCCGGCGAACAACGCGGTCAACCAGTGGCTGCTTTACAGCTGGTAGGCACCTGAGCTCCCGGCGGCAAGCCGCCGGTGGCGACACGCGGCTTCGGATGTTGGTGGAGAGGGCAGCGTGCCGGCGGAGGGCGCAAGCGCTCCGCCTTGCACATACGGGGGCTGGTCGACTCCCCGTTCCGTCAGGAGACCCGGATCGAGGCCTGGCCGTCGGCTGGATGCCAACCCTCCGCGGCGGCGGGCGACAGCGGCTGGATCGCTTCCCGAAACAGCTCCGGCTGGGGATCCCGGAACATGACGCCAATGCCACTCCAGTGATGGTGCACCACCACAGCGGCGACGAGCCACTGCTTTCCCTCGAGATCGAGCTCCAGCTCGACCAGGGTCCCTGACGGCAGCGTTAGGTTGCGGACCTCCAAATACAGACCGTCCGCGGAGAGGTCGCGCGCTTGGCCACACAAGAACCGACGCTTTCGGTAACGGATCTGCACCGGAAAGTCCACAGTATATCTTACGCAATACCTGCGTTCCACACCCATATTTCCCTACACCTCCTCGATGTTTCGTTCTTGCCGCCCTATGTTAGTGCGTAAACCGAAGTGGGGGAAATTTGGTGACGAACTGATGAAATTTGCGGCAGATATCGCGGCGGCGGGCAAAAAGAAACCCCGGAGCCCTGGGGTAGGGGCGTCCGGGGCAATCGCTTCCCCGGCTGGGGCTGCCGGGAAATGGGAGCCGCTAAGGGAGGGGGGGATTTCAGCGGCTCCGCGTCACGTAACACTCATCGAGTAAGAACATGCGGATTCGATAAAGTTTCACTGAGCTCGGCGGATTTTTTGAATCGGCGGCTGACGCTCGCTTTGGGGAGGCGGCACCATGTCCGACCCTTGCGCTAGTGAGACCGACGGAGGCGTGAGTGGTTCGATTCCCGGCTTGGGCGGCGCGCGTCGGCGTCCAACGGACGGTTGCCTTCCCGGGAATTCCGGTGCAAGCCTTGCGCATGAGGAAGGTCTAACGCCAGTGGCCGCGACGCACTGCCGCAGCGGCTGCGGTGCCTGCTGCATTGCCCCCTCCATCTCCAGCCCCATTCCCGGCATGCCGGGCGGCAAGCCTGCCGGCGTGCGCTGTGTTCAGCTGACGAGCGACCTTCGGTGCGGGCTGTTCGGCAAACCCGAGCGACCCGCCGTCTGCGCCTCTCTGCAGCCCAGCGAGGAGATGTGCGGAAGCGGGCCGGAGCGGGCCATGCGTCACCTGAGGTGGCTCGAAAGGCAGACCAGACCTGCCGATCCCTTGCGAGCTCAACTTCCGGACCTAGCTTGAACCGCTACTGAGCGAGACCGAGGGACTCCAAGTATCGGCGGGCGCTCACCTCCTGGCGGTATTCGGAGACGGCGGCCTTCAGGACCTCCGGCGCTTGTGGATGGTCCAGCATTTCCGCCATGGCAGCCGCCAGGGCGTCCACATCCGCGGGAGCTACGAGCGGACCGAGGTGCCCGTTGTCCAGCAGCTCCCGCGGGCCGCTCGGGCAGTCCGTGGCGACCACGGGCGTACCCAGCGCCATCGCCTCCGTCAGGACATTGGGGGAGCCCTCCCAGAGGGAGGAGAGCACGAATAGGCGCGCCCGTGCCAGAAACGGGAAGGGGTTAGCCTTGAACCCCGGCAGGTCCACGCCACCCTCCAGTCTGAGGTCCCGGACCAGGCGCTCCAGCTTCGGCCGGTCGCCCCCGTCCCCCAGGATGAGCAGCCGGCATGCCCGGGCGCGGTCAAGCCTGGCGAAGGCCCGGATCAGCGTGGGGAAATCCTTTTGGCGCTGCATGCGGCCCGCCCCGACGATCACGGGCGGCTCGCCGGGCTGGAGCCAAGGGTGATCGCACGGCTCCCGGGCCAGCGCCTCCAGCTCCGGTGTGATCACCGGGTTGCGGATCACGCGGACGCGCCCGCGCGGGATGCGGGCGATGGCGGCGGTGTCCTCCGCGACCCCTTGGGAGACCGCGACGATCTCGTCCACGGCAGGGTAGAGCAGGCGGATGGGCCAGTAGCGCAGCCAGCGCTCCGGCGCTGACCGGCCCGCCATCGCCGCGGAGAGATTGGTCCCCAGCCGCAATACCAGCCGGGTGTCGGTCCCGGCCAGCCTGCGTGCCATCACCGCTGTCCTGCCGGCCCGGTCCTTCGCCGCGAGGAGCGCCTGCGGACGCTGGCCGCGCAGGTAACGGGCGAGCGCCCCGGACGCCAGGAAGGTGTGCGAGGTGCCGAGCCGGACCACCCGGACCTCGGGTGGCAGCCCTTGCAGGTGGGGGCTCTCCGCCCTGACCAGCACTAGGTCGACCGCCTGACCGAGACCGACGAAACCCCGGATGAGGCTGACGAGCATGCGCTCAACGCCACCCGACCCGGAGAAGGACGCGAAGACCGCCAACCGGGACCCGGGATCGGATCCGCTGGGCGAGAGTGCCGCTCGGCGGGGTGTCTGCATCGGCCCATTTTAGCCCCCTGCTGGGCTGCACCGTGCTATAGTCCGACCGCTGTGCCGAACAGTCCCCGCCCCGCCATGACGGTACCCGTCCCTTCAGCCTCCCCACAGGATCCGCGTCCGTCCCTGAAGATGCTCCTCGGTGCCATCCTGATCGCCGTGGCCTACGTGTTCCCCGGCCTGGTGGGCCACGACCCCTGGAAACAGGACGAGGCCTACTCGTTTGGCGTCATCTACAACATGTACCGCACCGGCGATTTCGTGGTGCCCAGGCTGGCGGCCGATCCCTTCATGGAGAAGCCGCCCGTCTACTACATCACCGCCGCCGGCATGGCGAACCTCCTACACCCTTGGCTTCCGCTCCACGATGCGGCCCGGCTGACCACTGCCATCTACGTCGGACTCACGCTCCTTTTCACCGGGCTTCTGACGCGAGCCACCTGGGGCGGCGGCTACGGGGTGCTCGGGGTGTTGCTGATGCTCTCCACCCTCGAGCTGATGCAGAACGGCCATTACATGATCACGGATACGGCCCTGATGGCCGGCGTGGTGATGGGCCTCTACGGCCTCCTGCGTACGCGGGAGAGCATCGGCTGGGGCGGGTTCTGGCTGGGGACGGGCGCGGGGCTGGCGTTTCTCTCCAAGGGCCTGCTCGGCCCGGGGATCCTCGGGCTCACGGGGCTGCTGCTGCCCGTCCTCTTCCGCACCTGGCGCGATTCCGCCTATTTCAAGGCGTTGCTCGCGGCCGTTGCCTGGTCCTCCCCTTGGGTACTGATCTGGCCGGCCGCCCTGTCTCTGCGGGACCCCAATCTGTTTCACCTCTGGTTTTGGGACAACAACTTCGGACGGTACCTCGGGACTGCGGGGCTGGGACCGCCGGCCCGGCACCACTTCTGGCTGAGGACGCTTCCCTGGGTCACCTTCCCGGTCCTTCCCGTTGCTGCCTGGACCCTCTGGTGCCGCCGCACGGAGGTCTTCATCAACGAAGGCGTCAGGGTCACCCTGATGGCCTCCATCCTTGGCTGGAGCGTCCTCTTCGCGTCGGAGACTGCGCGAGATCTATACGCCCTGCCGTTGCTGGCCCCGCTTGCCGTCATTGCGGCAGGTGCCGTTCGCCGGTTGCCGGGATGGGCGGTGGCCGCGGCCTACTGGGGCAGCGCGGTCCTGTTCGGCCTCCTGGCCGGGCTGCTCTGGCTCCTCTGGGTCTATGGGCTGAAGGCGGGTCATCCTCCGCAGATCGGCTTCATCGGCAGATATCTGCCGCTGGACTTCCATCCGGTCTGGCGGTGGGGGGCGTTTGCGGTGGCCTTTGCCCTCCAAATCGGTTGGGTCTGGATCCTGGCTACCTTCCGACCGCCGCGGCCGGGTGCCCTGCTGGCCTGGCCTGCGGGATTGATCCTGGCCTGGGGGCTGGTCGCCACCATTCACCTGCCGTGGATCGACCGGGCCAAGAGCTATCGGGGGGTATTCACGGAGCTGAAGCAGGCCTTGCCGAGCCACTATCGCTGTGTTGCAGACCTCGAGTCCATGCCCCTTCGGGAGTCGGAACGGGGCATGCTCCATTATGTCGCCGGGATCACCACCGAGCACGTGAAGCGGCCGGAGGACACCCACTGCGATCTCATCCTGGTCGAGGCCCCAGCCAGCCTGCGAGGGGTGAGAGTGGATCTTGGCCGCCAGTGGCGGCGCATTTGGGACGGTCACCGTCCGGTGGACCGGCGTGACCGCTTCGTCCTCTTCCAGCGGGTGGGTGCTCCCGGGTGATCTTTGCACTGGCCTTTCGGTATCCGGCGAAACAGGTATTAACCGCTGCCGTCCGGGGTTTCTGGGATCCCTCGCGTTGGCATGGCGGCTGGTAGGAGCCCGCTTGCGGGCGACCGTATCTACCCGCGAAACCGGCGTCGCCCGCAAGCGGGCTCCTGCGTTACCTTGGGATCAGCGGCACATGCGAAGATTTCTGCAACCCTCAATCACGGGGTGCCGTCTAACCTTGCGGTGTCAGCGCTGTCTCGGAGCACTTGCACCGCAACCGCAATGACCGTTGTCAGCGCCCCTCTGTGGGGCCTTCCGATCGAACTACAGACCATAGAAAAGACAGTCCCATGGCCAACCGCGATACGTTGAACGCGCCCTCCCGCTCGACCCCGGAGACCCATCAGCGTGGGCGGGACAAGGTTTCCCGCATCCCCGTCCGGATGGAGCCCGCGGGCGCGCCGCTGCGCAAGCCCAGCTGGATTCGGGCGAAGGCGCCCGTCGGCCCGAGCGTGGCGCGGGTCAAGCGCCTGCTGCGGGAGGGAGGTCTCTCCACCGTCTGCGAGGAGGCGCAGTGCCCGAATCTCGGGGAATGCTTCAGCCACGGAACCGCGACCTTCATGATCCTGGGGGACCTATGCACCCGCCGCTGTCCCTTCTGCGACGTGGCCCACGGCCGGCCGCTGCCGCCGGACCCCCAGGAGCCGGTGCAACTTGCGGACGCGGTCGCCAACCTGGGCCTGGGCTATGTCGTCATCACCTCGGTGGATCGGGACGACCTGCGCGACGGCGGCGCCGGTCATTTCGCCGCCTGCCTGCGGGCGCTCCGCTTCCGCTCGCCCGGAACCCAACTGGAGGTCCTGGTCCCTGACTTCCGGGGGCGCGAGGCGGCTGCCCTGGTGCAGTTCGCAGGGGACGCGGTCCCGGATGTCTTCAACCACAACCTGGAGACGGTTCCACGGCTCTACTCCCGTGCACGCCCGGGTGCCGATTACCTGGGGTCCCTCGAGCTGTTGAAGGCCTTCAAGGCCAAGCACCCGGGGATTCCTACCAAGTCGGGCCTGATGCTCGGCCTCGGTGAGGAGCACAGTGAGGTGCTGGCTGTGATGGCCGACCTACGGCGTCACGGCTGCGACATGCTGACGCTCGGCCAGTATCTGCAGCCGAGCCGGGACCACCTGCCCGTGGTCCGGTACTGGCAGCCGGAGGAATTCGAGGCGCTGCGGGCAGACGGCGAGGCCATGGGATTCGCGAACGTGGCGAGCGGCGCAATGGTCCGCTCGTCTTACCACGCCGACCGGCAGGCGCGGGAGATCGTCGGCGCCTGATCCTCCGCACGATCGCCGCGTCGAAGATTTCCGGCGGCGCGGGACAACCACCCCACGCGGGGTGTTTCATTGAGCGAGACGCGCGTGATGCTCTACACGATACTCAAGAGCCTGGTGCTGCCCCCCGGCGGCATCATCCTGCTGCTCCTGCTCGGGTTTCTGCTCGCCAAGGGTGTCCTCGGACGGCTCTTTATCTTCACGGGGCTGGTCGCGCTCACCTTATTGAGCCTTCCCGTGGTGGCGGAGAGGTTGATTGCGGGGCTTGAGCCATACCCGGCACTGAAGCCGGCTCAGCTGAGTCACTCCCTCGCCGATGCCATCCTCATCCTGGGGGCGGGGCGTTATTCCTGGGCCCCGGAATACGGCGGCGACACCATCGGCCCGCGTACCCTAGAGCGGGTGCGCTACGGCGCTTTGCTCCATCGGCATACCGGCCTGCCGGTGTACGTCACGGCGGGGAGTCCGCCCGAAGAGGGGGCGCCGCTGGGGCAGCTCATGGCCCGGGTCCTGGAGGAGGAGTGCGGGGTCAAGGTGGCCGGAGTGGAGGACCGCAGCCGCACCGCTTGGGAGAACGCGGAGTTTTCAGCCCCCATGCTGCGTCGGGACGGCGTCCGCCGGGTGCTGCTGGTGACCCATGCCTGGCACATGCCCCGGGCAGTTGAATCCTTTCGCCGGACGGGGCTTCGGGTGATTCCCGCTCCGACCGCCTTCTCCCACCGTGAGGACGCGGAGGGGCGCCATACGGACTGGCTGCCGAGCCCGAGCGCGTTCGCACTCGGCTACTACGCGATCCACGAATACCTTGGTGAGGCCTGGTACGGACTCAAAGAGACTATCGAGGGCGGGCCGGAGTCAGGCCAGGCACATTCCCATGGCCTCAGGGGCCGCGGTCCTCACCCCCGTTGGGGGACGTGGTCGTTGTAGCGCTCCATCAGATAGCACAGGCAGTCCTGGCGGATGACTGAGGCGTCACGGGTGAGCATGGAGGGCATCACCGGCATGGTCAGGCGGATCTCGCCGTCCTCCAGGTGGAAGTAGCGCTCGCCGACGTCCCGTCCGTGCTCGTCTCGCACGTCCAGCCGCATCTGCTGCTCCCCGAGTACTCGCCCGAAGGCGGTGCCCCGCGGGAGCTCCCGGAAATTGAGGTGGTCCAGCTCCGGGGAGAAGAGGATCTCGGCCTTGCCGGGCGGGAATCCGAAGCTGACGTCCCCAGGTACCTTGACCTGGGCGACCGTGTGGAAGAGGTCGATGTCGTGGGGTGCCACGGGGTGATCGGGCAGGGCGGACAGGTGCAGGCAGGCGTCCAGATACTCCTGGGCGTGCTCGGTGCCGTGTCTCTCCCCGGCCTTTCCGCACTCGAGGGTCACGGCGGGGCACAGCCCCGCCATGCCCATGGACTGCACCCCGGTGGGCCTCAGGAAGTAGACCACCGTGCGGCTAAAGAGGGTGGCGAGGTGCAGGAAGCGGTTTTCGAGGACGTTGACACAGGCGTAGTGCGGATTCCGGCCGGTGTTGTTATGGATGTCCACACTGCCGAAGACTGTCCTCCGGCGCATGATGCCCACCACGCGCTGCATCATGGCCGATTCGGCGGACGGCGGCAGCTCCGAGCCGGGCCACACGCGGTTGTAATCCGGCTGGCCGGGCAGGGAGCGCAGTCCGAGCGCGGCGGCCGAGACGTTTCCGATGAAGAGGCTCAGGGCCCGCGGCAGACGCAGCGCTCCGAACCGCCCAAGGTAGCTGCGCAGCAGCGTGCGCATGCTCTCCCAGCCAACCGTCTCGTTGCCGTGCATCAGGACGGAGACGAAGAGGGCGGGCTGCCGCTCCCCCGGCAGGTGAATGAGGGTCGGTCCCCCCAACAACCGCTCCAGCTCAGAGGTCTCGGCCTCGAGAAGTCCGTCGGGTATGCCTTCGCGCTCCTGCAGCATGGTCCGGTGGTGTGTCCGATGAGAAACTGCAGATTATAGCGTCCACTCATGGACAGGCCGGCCCGCCTGTTGCCGCTCCAGGTAGGCGGCGGTAAGCGCGCCCATGTCGCCGCCGTGCCGCTGCACGAAGGCCCGCTGCCAGACCGCGCCGGTCTGCCCTGTGCGCAGGCGGCCCTCGATGGGTCCGAGCCATAGCTCGACCTCGTTCGCATCGATCCCGAGATCCAGCAGCCCCCGGCGGGCCCGCGGCACCAGGTCGGTGCACAGGACCTCGGCCAACCCGGCCTGGTGGCCGTCGAGCCACTGGACAGCGGCCCGCAGGCCGGCTTGGGCCGCTGCGTAGAAGTTGGTGCGTGCGGCGAGGAATGGCAGTCGGTGCTCCGGCGGCGCCGGGTCGGAGGCGAGGGCGTGGACGGCGCCGAAATACAGGGCGGCGTTCGCGATGGCATCCGTGACCGTGGGACCCGCGGGCACCACCCGGTGCTCGATGCGCAGATGGGGCGGTCCGCCGCCTTCGCACCCGATCAGGGGCCGGTTCCAGCGCCAGATGGTCCCGTTGTGCAGACGTAGGTGGGCCAGCCGCTCGGGGGGCTCGTCCATAACCTGGGGCAAGAGGACCGGAAAGCGTCTCAGGTTGGCCTGAAAGCACTCGGCGACAGACTGCTCCGCGTAACCCAGACCGAAGGACACCCGTTCGGAGAAGACCGAGCCGCCCACCGAAACTGCCTGCTCGAACAGGGGTATGCGGCTCTCGTCCCAGAGGTCGCAGCCGAACAGGAAGGGCGAGTTCGCGCTGACACCCACCATCGGGGCGGCGATGATCTTGGAGGCGTTATAGACGCGGGCAGCCTCGTCCGGATTCACCTTCAGATGGATCTGAAAGGAGGTCGCGGCGGACTCCAGCATCACGTCCCGGTGCTCCAGGACCAGGTGGTCCTTGCCCTTGATGTCCAGCAGCAGGGGGCGGCCGCGGCGCAGGGCGAGTATCCGCTCGTTCAGCGCCCGGTAACGCCGGCGGGGCGCCATGTGGGCGATGTCCAGGTGCTCCGGGCGCAGGGTGGGAAGGATGCCGATCATCGCGAGCCCCGCACCGAGGTCCCCGGCGGCCCTGCTGCAACGGGCCCAGGTGGAGTGGAGCTCCGCCGCCATGCGGCTGAGCGCGTCGCCCTGCAAGGGCTGAGGGGTACCATTGAGCTCGACGTTGAACGTGGCGAGCTCGGGGACCACCAGCGGGTCCTGCAGCCTCTCCAGGAAGGGCTCGATGATGCAGGCGGGCTCAAGGTCCCGACCGACCAGGCAGGCCTCCAGCTCGAATCCCCCCGCCGTCCGCTCCGTGTCGAATGCGCCGGTCGCGAACCAGTGCGCGAGCAGCTCCGTCTCTGCCCGCAGGCGCTCCTGGAAGGCCGCGAAGTCGGCTTTGTGGAAGCGCGACGCCTGAATCTCCTGACCCATGAGCGCACCCGATGGAAAGTGGACCTCGCCGCGGCGGCGGCAAACCGGCCCGCTGCCGCCCGGCGCGGGAGACGCCGGCGCCGAGGACGACACCGGGGCCTCAGGACCCGATTATCCGTTCGAGACTAAGCAACCTTTAGCATCTGGTCCAGCGCTTGTAAACGCGCGGGGGTGCCGATGTCGATCCACCGGCCGGTGAAGTGCTCGCCACTCACGTGCCGCGCGGCCACGGCGGAGCGCAGGAGTGGCGCCAGGGGGAAGGCGCCGGGGGTGCAGCCCTGGAACAGATCCGGATGGTAAAGGCCCACCCCGGCGAAGGTGTAGCGCGGCTCGCCCTCGGCGAGCACGTCGGTATCCTGGAGGGCGAAGTCGCCGCGGGGGTGGTGCGCCGGGTTGTCCACCAGAACAAGATGGGCCAGCCGGCCCTCTGCGAGGCGGAGGCGGGCGAAATCCAGGTCTGTCCAGATGTCGCCGTTGACCACCAGGAAAGGACCGGGACCCAGCAGAGGCAGCGCGCGGAAGATGCCGCCGCCTGTCTCCAGCGCCCGCCCCTCGGGAGAGTAGCGGATCTCCACGCCCCACTGGGACCCGTCGCCAAGGCGCTCCTCGATCTGCTCGCCCAGATGGGCGTGATTGATCACCAGCTGCCTGAAACCGGCCGCCGCTAGGCCCTCGATGAGGTGGAGGATGAGGGGCTTGCCCCCCGCCTGGAGGAGAGGCTTCGGGAGCCTGTCCGTGAGTGGACGCATGCGCTCGCCGCGGCCTGCGGCGAGGATCATGGCGCGCATCGCCAGTGCGTATCCGCCGAAACGGGGGCCTGGACTCAGCCCCGCATGGAGTCGAAGAACTCGCCGTTGGTCTTGGTGGCCTTGAGCTTGTCGTGCAGGAATTCCATGGCGGCCAGCTCATCCATGGGGTGCAGGATCTTCCGCAGGATCCACATCTTCTGCAGCTCGGAGGGATCCATCAGGAGCTCCTCGCGGCGGGTGCCGGAGCG
>Ga0307440_1000804_pt1 | contig 15557 bp, 8 predicted proteins | sample SalMarWE160410MG_FD_202150 | JGI IMG/M metagenome (GOLD analysis project Ga0307440, IMG submission 202150) | Salt marsh sediment microbial communities from the Plum Island Ecosystem LTER, Massachusetts, United States - WE1604-10 | ecosystem: Environmental > Aquatic > Marine > Intertidal zone >... | reverse complement strand
CCTGCTCGCCGAGGGGCGCGACATAGGCCGCGAGAGCTTCGCGCAGCTCCTCACTGCGCTCCAGCAGCTGTGCCCGCTGCTCCCTGATGCGCTCCAGGTTGCGGGCGGTGGCCTCACGGCTCGCCCGCTGGGACTCGATAGTGACCTTCAGGCCATGCGCCCGCTCCCGCCACTGCCGCTCAGCCTCACGAGCTTGCGAGACATCCTCCCGAAAGGCCTCCCGGCGCACCGCCAGGGTCTCCCGCTGGGTGGCGAAGGTCTCGATCGCCTCCAGCGCGGCGTGCAGCTGCTCCCGGGCCTCCTCGATCTCGGCGGCGGTGTTGTCCAACCGCTCCGCCAGCTCCGCCTGCTCCACCGTGAGGGCGGCGCGCCGCTCGTTCTGGTGGTCCAGCCGGGCCTGCCGGCCTGCCAGATCGGCACGGAGAGAGGCGAGGGACTTGTTCAGCTGCGCGGTCTCGACCACGAGGCGATCGCGTTCGCCCTCGATCCGGCCCCGGGCCTCGCGCAGCCGCTCTTGCTCCTGCTCGAGTCCCTCTACCCGCTCCTCGAGCCCTTCGATCGTCTCATGGAGGGCCTTGAGATCCTTCGCCCTGGCAAGCACGCCGCCCACGGCGACATCGGTCCTGGCCGTGCGCAGCCAGTTCGGTCCCACCAGGTCGCCCGCAGGGGTGACCCAGGCCTCCCCCGGGCTCAGCGCCGAGCGTGCCCGGATGGCCTCCTCGAGACCCTCCGCGACGCGGACCTGCCCCAAGAGGCCCTGAAGCGGCCAGGGAGAACGTACGATCCCCATGAGGCTATCGGGCGGCGTCCCCGCTTCAAACGCTTCGATCGTGGTATCCAAGAGGGTGAGTCCGGCGGCGCCCTTGACCCCGGCAGGGATACCGTCCGTGCAGACGGCCCGCAGGTATTCGGCGAGCACCGCCTCCACCGCGGCCTCCCAGCCGGCGTCGACCTGGAGATAGTCGGCAAGTCGGGGGGCCTTCTCCAGCCCCGCTGCCCTCAGCCACTCCGACAAGACCTCGTCCGCATCCCGCAGGGCGGCCTCCTGCAGCGCCACGAGGGAGGCCCTGCGGCCTCCAGCCGCCTGCAGCTCGGCTCGCTCCCGGTTGAGCTCCTCGCCGGCGAGCAGTAGGGCCTGCTCCTGCTCGACCAGGGACGCGCTGACCTGCTCCCGGGTGTCCTCCAGGGCGAGCAGCTGCTCCTCCAGCACCTGCTCCCGCTCTCGGCGGGTCAGCAGCTCCGACTGGAGGGCCGAGGTGTCGAGCCTTTCGAGCTCGTCTTCCAGCCGAAGCAGGCGCTGGCGGTCCTGCCCGAGACGCTGTTCCAGATGGTTGATGCGGGCCCGGTCCAGCTGGGCCTGCTGGGCCGGCTCCGCAGCCCGCCGGTTGAGGTCGTCCCACTCCCGCTCCCAGCGCTCGACACTCGCCTCCGCCTCCCCCGCCGCTCGCGCCGCGTCCGTCAGGGCCCGCTCGGCGGTCAGCAGCTGAGGCTCGGCCTCGGCCAGCAGCTGGTCGCCCTGGGTGAGGGTCTGCTCATCGGAGGCGAGATGATCCTGGGTCTCGGAGAGCTCACGTGCAAGACGGGCGCGCTCGGCCTCCTGCCGCGCCCGGCTCTCCCGGGTGAAGCGAATGCTCTGCTCGATACGGGCGATTTCCGCCCCCAGCGCGTAGTACCGGCCCTGTATCTCGTTGAAGTGGTCCGAGGCCTGGGTGTAGTCGTCGTGCGCCCCCTCGATGGCTGCCTCCAGGTGCCGCTGGCGGGCAACGGCCGCCTCCAGGGCCAGCTCCTGCCCCCGCAGTTGCTCCTCGCTCTTCCCGAGCGCCCCCTCCAGGGACTGCCAGCGCAGGGCCTTGAGCTCGGCGTCCAGGCGCCGCTCCTCGGCGCGGAGCTGCTTGTACTTCTCCGCCGCGGCCGCTTGCCGCTCCAGATGCAGCAGCTGCTTTTCCACCTCCTCACGCACGTCGTTCAGACGTTCCAGGTTGTCCCGCGTGGCGCGCATGCGCCCCTCGGTCTCCCGGCGGCGCTCCTTGTACTTCGAGATGCCGGCGGCCTCTTCCAGGAAGAGCCTCAGGTCCTCCGGTCTTGCCTCGATGAGCCGGGAGATCATGCCCTGCTCGATGATGGCGTAGCTGCGGGGCCCCAGTCCCGTGCCGAGGAAGAGGTCCTGAATGTCCCGGCGGCGGCAGCGGCCGCCATTCAGGAAGTAGCTGGACTGACCGTCCCGCGAGACCTGGCGCTTGGCGGAGATCTGGTTGTACTTGGCGTACTCTCCGCCGGCGCTCCCGTCGATGTTGTCGAAGAGGAGCTCGATGCTGGCCGTCCCCACGGGCTTGCGGCCGGTGGAGCCGTTGAAGATCACGTCCGCCATGGACTCGCCCCGCAGCATCTTGGCAGAGCTCTCGCCCATGACCCAGCGCACGGCGTCGATGATGTTGGACTTGCCGCAGCCGTTGGGACCCACGACACCAATCAGGTTGCTCGGGAACGGGACTGTCGTCGGATCGACGAACGACTTGAACCCGGCGAGCCTGATCTTCTCCAATCTCATCGACGGAAGATTACGGAAGCGCCTTTCCCCTTACAAGAGAAGCGGTGGGTCGACCGGGCCTGCGAAGAGCCGGCGCTTGCCGGACATGAAGCGCCATTGATGGGCGGACGGTGCCTTGCCCATCCTGTAATCGCGCCGATGGTAAACTCCCGGCCCTGATCGCTTCCGGCGGCAAGCGAGCTATACACCGTCTCGGATAAAACCCATGCCCAATGCCCCCAGCAAGACCCTGGAAACCTTCCCCAATCCGGAGCCCGGGCGCGACTACACAATCCGTGTGCGCGTGCCGGAGTTTACCTGTCTGTGCCCCAAGACAGGCCAGCCGGACTTTGCCGAGCTGACCCTGGAGTACGTCCCGGACCGGTTCTGCGTCGAGCTCAAGTCTCTGAAGCTGTACGTCTGGTCCTTCCGGGACGAGGGCGCCTTCCATGAAGCGGTCACCAACCGCATCCTGAGTGACCTGGTGGAGGCAACCCAGCCGCGCTTCATGCGCGTGACGGCGGAGTTCAACGTGCGCGGTGGGATCTACACGACGGTGGTCGCGGAGCACCGTAGCCCCGGCTGGCAGCCCCCCACCTCCGTAACCTTGCCCTGATCGCCGGAGCCGATGCCTACCCACTGCTTCGTCGGTCTCGATCTCGGCACATCGGGCTGCCGCGCAGTCGCCGTCGACGACAGCGGTCAGCCGATCGCCCAGGCGCACCAGCCCCTGCCGCCCCCCACACATACCAGCGAGGACGGCGTTGAGCAATCCCCGGAGCTCTGGTGGGACGCAGTCGTCCGTGTGCTGCGGGACCTTGGCGATCGCCTCCGCGGACGGCGGGTGGCGGCCATCGGGGTCGACGGCACCTCCGGCACCCTCCTCCTCTGCTCCGCTGAGGGTACTCCGTTGGGTCCCGCCCTCATGTATAACGACAATCGCAGCGCCGCCCAGGCGGCGCGGATTGGAAGTGCTGCGCCCGCCGAGAGCCCGGCCCGCGGCGCCTCCTCGGGCCTCGCCAAGCTACTGTTTCTACGGGAGCGTCTGGACCCGCCGCCGGAGACGCTTGCGCTGCATCAGGCAGACTGGATCATCGGCCGGCTGAGTGGGCGCTTCGGCGTCAGCGACTGGAACAACTGCCTGAAGCTGGGATATGACCCCCAAGCCGAGAGCTGGCCCGCGTGGCTGCTACGGATGGATCTCACGCCCGTCGCATTGCCGCGCGTGGTCGCGCCCGGAACCCCCGTCGGCAGCCTCGATCCCGGCGTCGCCGCCCTGACCGGACTCGGTCCTGACGCCCTCGTCATGGCGGGCACGACCGACAGCACGGCAGCCGTCATCGCGGTAGGGACCACAGAGGAGGGAGACGGGGTCACCTCCCTGGGCAGCACCCTGGTAGTCAAGGTCGTCGGCAAGACGCCGGTGTGGGCACCGGCGTACGGGGTCTACAGCCACCGACTGGGCGATCTCTGGCTGATCGGGGGTGCGTCGAACAGCGGCGGCGCGGTGCTGCGGCAGTACTTCAGCGACCGGGAGATCCGGCAGCTCACGGACACGCTCCGGCCCGAGGAGCCGACCGGGCTCGATTACTATCCTCTGCCCGGGAGAGGTGAACGATTCCCGGTGAACGATCCTGGCTTGGCGCCCCGACTGGAACCTCGACCAAAGGACGACCGCCGCTTCTTCCAGGGCCTGCTGGAGGGAATAGCCCGCATCGAGGCGGCAGGCTACCGGCGCCTGGAGGCCCTCGGCGCCCCGCCGCCCCGGGCCGTCGCGACGATCGGAGGCGGCGCCAAAAACGCCGGCTGGACCAGGCTTCGGGAAAGGATATTGGGCGTGCCCGTACTGCAGGCGGCCGCCCAGGAGGCGGCGTCGGGCGCCGCCCTCCTGGCCTTGAGGGGCTACATGGCGATCTGATGTTGCCCATCCTACCTACCCGTTCTTCAGCTTTTCCAGCAGGGCCTTTGCGTCCTTTGCCTGCTCGAAGTCTTCATTGTCCCGCAGCAACCGGGTGAGGACCTTGACGGCCTCGTCCTTGCGCCCCAGCTGGCTCAAGCCGACCGCGACGTGGTAGCCAATCTCCGACTGGGTCGGATAGGACACGTAGGCCTGCTGCAGGATGGGGAGCGCTTGCTGGGCCTTGCCTCCCTTCAGCAGGATCCAGCCGTAGGTGTCTGCCACCTCGGGCTTGTTGGGGTCCAGATCGTAGGCCTTGCGGGCCGTTTCCAGCGCCCGGGGGTCCCTTTGCTCCTGATAGAGCCACGCGAGATTGTTCAGCATCACGACGTTCTTCGGATCGGCCTGGACGACCTTCTCGTAGGCATTGATGGCGTCCGGGTTGCTGCCGTTCAACTGGTAATACAGGGCGATCAGCCCCCAGGCCGCCGTGTCCTTCGGGTGTCCTGAGAGCCAGCCTTTAAGCACCCCGATGGCATCCTTGCGCCGATTTTCCTGGGCATAGGCCTCGGCAAGGCGAAGCGCCGCCGGGCTGCTCTTGTCCCGCTCATAGGCGGCGGCAAAGGCGGTCACTGCATCCCCCGGCTCCTTTTGGGCGAGACGCACAGCCCCTTCCACCTGGTAGCCCAAAGGCGACTTGGGGAAATCCCGTTGCAACTGCTTGGCCAGGTCCAGCGCCTCCTTCGGGCGCCCGTCCTTCAGGGCAAGGGAGGCAAGCGCGACCCGGGCGTTCACGAAGTCCGGCTTCAGGTCGATCGCCTTGCTGAAGGCCGCGCGCGCACCCGACAGATCTCCCGCCTTCCATTTCGCGCCGGCCATTAAATAGAAGGCCTCGGCATCATTCGGCCGCAGCTGGACAAGCTGCTCAAAGGTGCTGACCGCGTTGGCAGGCTCCCCGGCTAACGCCTGCGCCCGTCCCAGGGCATCGAGAACCAGCGGGTTGTTCTGGAAGCGGCTCGAAAGCGCGTTCGCAGCGTCCAGGGCCTTGAGCGGTTCGTTGTGGGAGAGGTAGTAGCGGGCGAGCAGCAGACCCGGCTGCGCATCCTGTGGGTTGGCGTCGCGGGCCTTCCCCAGCCACGACAGCATCCCCGCAGAGTCGCCCCGGCGCTCTGCCAGCGCCGCCAGTCCCAGCATAGCCGCGAGCTGCCCCGGCTGCTGCTTTAACACTTCCTGATAGCGCTTCGCTGCCCCGTCAAGGTCGTTCTTGGCGACCGCGATTCGTGCCAGGTTCAGGTCTGCCGTAATAAACCTGGGGTCTACCGCCAAGGCCTTCTCAAACCGCTCCGCGGCCTTGTCGGTCTCCCCCTTGGCGAGGAAGGCCAAGCCCGTCAGGTTATATGGGATGGCCTTATCCGGCATGCGCTTCTCCAGCGCCTCACTTGCCTTGATCGCGTCGTCGAACTGCTTGTTCTTGAGATGCGCCAACACCAGCAGGACGTCCGCCTGCAAGACCCCCTGGCCAAGGTCGACGGCCGACTGCAGCTCGGTAATGGCCTTGTTGGTTTCTCCGCCGGCGAGCATGGTCAGCGCCAGCTGGGTGCGCAGAGCGGCCACGTCCGGTGCCGCATCCACTGCCCGGCTGAGCCATTCCTGTCCTTTTGTCTGATCACCTTTGAGCATGTACGCGCTGCCCAGGAGGGCCATCAGCTGGGCATCCTTGGTCTTTGCGGCCAAGGGCTGAAGCACGTCGATGGCCTGTTGCGGCTCGTGCAGCTTCATCCGGGTCGCAGCCAGGACCTTGGCCGCCTGGACGTTATCGGGCATGGCCGCGACAACCCGGCTCAGATACTCCTCGGCCAGCTGCAGGTTGCCCTGGGCGAAGCTGATGATCCCCATGAGCAGCTGGCTCTGGAGGTGGTTCGGAGACACCGCCAGCACGCGCTGCAGCTGGTCGGCTGCCTTCTGCCAATCCTTCTGCTGGAACGCGATCACCCCGCGCAGGTAATGGCTCATGGGGGTGTCTTTCCGAATCGCATCGGCGCGGTCAAGATCCGCCTTGGCGGCCTTGAGGTCTCGCAGACCGATCATGGTCACCGCGTGGCCGAGCAACGCCTGGATGTTATTCGGATCGAGCTTTATGACCTGCTCGAACCGGTCCGCCGCCTGCTTCATGTCGCCCTTGCGGCGATAGAGCTCCGCCCGTAGGAGAAGCGCCGCCTCATCCTTGGGGAAGCGGGCCAGGAAGCTGTCGGCGGCGCCGGCTGCCGCGTCGAAATCCCCCTTGGCAAAGGCCAGCTGGACCTGGCCCAGGCCTGCCTCCCGATTGTTGGGGTCAAGCTTCAACGCCCCATCGAAAGCCTTTTCGGCCTCGGGAAGGTGACGCAATCCGAGCTCTGCGCGGCCCCGCAGGGCCAGCGCCCGGGCCTGCTCCCCTTTGTCCGCCGGCGCTTTCGCCGCATCCAGGGCATCCAGCGCATCGGAGTACTTGCCCTGCAGCAGGAGTGCCGTCACCAGGTTCAGCTGCCAGGTCTTCGGAGCCGCCCCAAGGTCCCTCGCCCGCCGAAGCTCCTTCTCAGCCGATGCCCCCTCCCCCAGCTTCAGATAGGTCTCGCCGAGCAGCAGGCGGGCGGTCGCGTCGCCCGGGTCGTGCTGCAGGGCGTTCTTGAGCTCGATCACGGCGGCCTTCTTGTCGCCGGACGCCAGGTAGCTTCGGGCCTTGGCCAAGCTGTCGTCAGCCTCTGCGGAGACCGTACCGGCCAGAAGACCTACCAGAAACAAAAGGGAGCAGGCTCGACGCGGCGTCGACGAATTTCTCGGAGTCATTGGCTGTCCTCTTGTGGCTCGACCAAACCATGCTTCTTCATCAGGTTATAGAGGGTGGGGCGTGTCACGCCGAGCAGGTCGGCTGCATGGGAGACGTTGCTGTCCACATAGGCGAGGGCGCGCTGGATCGCCCGCAGCTCGGCCAGCTCCCGCACTTCCCGCAGCTCGAATGGCTCGCTGTGCACCGGGACGTCCGTGAGCTCCAGGTCCTCGCGGGTGATCTCGACTCCCTCCGCCATGATCACCGCCCGCTTGATACGGTTCTCCAGCTCCCGGACGTTGCCAGGCCACCGGTACTGCTCGATCACCTCCAAGGCCGGGGTCGTAAAATCGCGAATCGGCCGGCGTTGCTGCTTCGCAAAGCGGGAGAGAAAGGCGCGGGCCAGCACTACAGCGTCGTCGCCTCGCTGGCGCAGGGGTGGAACCACAATGGTCGCCTCGTTGATACGGTAGAAGAGGTCTTCCCGGAACCGCCCTTCACGGATCAGAGCGGGAAGATCCTGGTGGGTCGCGCATACCACCCGGCAGTCCACCGGGATCTCTTTGCGGCCCCCGAGCCGCTCGATGACCCGTTCCTGAAGGAAGCGCAGCAGCTTGGCCTGCAGGGCAAGAGGCAGGTCACCGACCTCATCGAGGAACAGGATGCCGCCGTTGGCGGTCTCGATCTTTCCGACGGTGGCTTTCGTCGCCCCGGTGAAGGCGCCCCTCTCGTATCCGAACAGCTCACTCTCCAGAAGGTTCTCCGGGATGGCCGCGCAATTGATGGCGACGAGCCGCTTGTCCGCGCGTGTGCTAAGCGCGTGCAGAATGCGCACCAACACCTCCTTTCCGGTACCGCTCTCTCCCAGGATGAGCGTCGTCGCGTCAGTGGGGGCGAGCTTCTCGACGGCCCGGCACACCTTCATCATCTCGGGGCTGACGGCGATCAGCGCCTCGAAGGGGGAGTGGGAGACCCGGGCGACGAGCTTGCGATTCTCCTCCTCCAGAAACCGCACCCTGGCTGCTCGATCCACTGCGAGAGACAGAATCTCGGGATCGATGGGTTTCTCGTAGAAGTCATAGGCCCCAAGCCCGATCGCACGTACCGCATTGCTGCGGTCGTTGTGACCGGTTACCACGATGACCTTGGCCAGCGGGTCCTCGCACAGGATCTCTTTCAGAGCGTTGAAACCTTCGCTGACCCCTCCCGGATCGGGAGGTAGACCGAGATCGAGGCTGACGACGCCAGGTCGGAAGTCCCGCATCATTGCAAGCGCGCCCTCCCGGTCGGCGGCGACCTCCACCTCGCAGCGGCTGAAGCTCCAGCGCAGCTGGCTCTGCAGACCGGGGTCGTCCTCCACAATCAATAGCTTAGCGAGTATCTCGTCCAAAACCCTAACCTGATTCTTTCATCAGAGATCCAGTCTCCCCGCTCTCTTCCGCGACGGGCAAGATCATTGAGAACTTTGTCCCCGCCCTCGGCCTGCTCGAGACGTCGACCCGGCCGCCCAGTGTCCGGATGAACTCCCGGCACTCATAGGCGCCTATCCCCATGCCCGTAAGACCCTTCGTGGAATCAAACGGCTTGAACAGACGATCGCGGATGAAGGCCGCGTCCATCCCGACGCCGGTGTCGGACACCTCGATCTCGGCCTGCTGGCCCGCCTGTCGAAGGCGCACCGTGACATTGCCTGAAGCAGCTGTCGCCTCCTGCGCATTCTGGATGATATGGCCGACGACCGCTATCAGCCGGTCCCTGTCCCCGTAGACCACGGTGTCACCGGTGGTCTCCACGACCAGATGCGGCTGCGGAGCCTGGTGGGCCTGTTCCGCCACCGCCTCACGAAGCACCGCACCCAAATCCACGCGATCGAACCGGTGCCCCGGCATCGCGCTTCGCAGCTGCCCGAGCAGTCGACTCATTTTGTCCACCGAGTTGCGCACCGTGGCGACTGCGTCCTCCATGAAGGCCGGGTTGTCCTTGTGGTGCTCGGCGTTGCGCGTCACCAGCGAGAGCTGGGCAATCACGTTCTTGAGGTCATGGACGACAAAGGCGGAGAGCCGGTTGAAGCCCTCAAACTGCCGCGCATCCGCAAGGGCCTTTGCCGCATTCTCCAGGGCCAGGTAGCTGGCCGCCTGGCGGGCGGCCGTCTTGAGGAGATCCAGGGTCTCCCAGTTCAACTGCTGGGCCGTGCGCGGACGCTCCAAGATGACGAATCCGAGCAGCTCGTCCTCGTGGAGCAGCGGAACGATCAGCCACAGGCGCTTGCTCTCCTCGACCCAGGGGGGAAATGTGAGTCCCTCATAAAGCTCCGGATCAGACTCGTACTCGTCGAGGTTCACGATCCATCGACGCGCCCCCAGGAAGGCACACAGGCGCGTGAAATCCGACCGCGTATCCAGCAGCTCCTCCGGCAGGTTCCAGGAGCGCTCGTACTCGCAGCCGAAGTCCTCGTTGCAGAGCCACAAGGCGCCGGCGGGGCTGTCCACCAGCTCGCTTAGGGCAAAGATGATCCGCTCCGCCAGTGTTGCCTGCAGCACGTCGCCGGACAAGACCCTGATGAGGTGCAGCCACTCCTCCCGGTAGTCGTACTTGTAGCTGAAGAAATGCTTGTTTATGAATACCTTGACGCGCGAGCGAAAATACCCTGAAAAAAGCAGGATGACGAGAACCAGGGCCGCGCCGAAGAAGAACACCGCCTGGAAAACCGAGCTCCACACTCCGCCATAGAGACGGATGTAATAGCCGGCGAGGGACATCACCAAAAGGTAGATTCCTGCCGTTACGAGGGACGTGGTGTGGAAGACGATCTTGCGTGATACGAACAGATCAAACGACCACTGAGGGTTGCGGGCAGCCGAGACCGCGAGCAGCGGAACCACCAGGGCGTTGGCCGCCCCCCGCGCAAGCCAAATGTTGGCGTCCAGGCGTTTGAACAGGAGGGCATCGGCGTAGAAGTAGAAGTCGTACGCGAAGAGCGCCCCGATGCCGAGGCAGAGGAACTTCACCCCCCACCGATGCTCCCACGGCGTATTGCGGTAGATCTGCTCGACCAGCACCAGGACCGCGACCGGGAACAGGACCTGAAGGGCCAGGCGCAGGGTGGCAAAGTCCATGCCTTGGAGCGCCTGCTGGCTCGCCCCGACATCCTCGAACGGCAGCGTGAGGAGTCCGGCCAGCAGCAAGGCCGTCAGACGCAACCCGAGAAAGATGCGCCGCAAGCGGGGCGTCGCCTTGAGTTGGATCTCCAGAACGGCCAGCAGGAATATCACCCAAACGAGATCGCGCAGCGCCTCCAGGACCCAAAGCCAGTGGACCGGCAGGCTGTGCCAACCAGCCTGGAGCGCCAGCCCCCCTGCCCACACGGCCGTCGTGAACGAGGCACCCACCAGGAGGCCGCCTTGCATGCGCCCCCGCCAACCGGTCAACAGAAGCACCGCCAGGAAAAGGAACAGGATCGCGGCGACCCCGTAGCCGACCGCGCCGAAGAGATCGAGGGACGTCATAAGCTCAGGTGCGCTCGTAGTACCGCTCAGCGCGCGCCCTTGCCAAGCAGCACCACCTCCACGGTCTGAAGCAGGATGACGAGGTCGAGCACGACGCCGGCGTGCTTCACATAATAGAGATCGAACTCGAGCTTCCGCCTGGCGTCCTCTTCCGTTGAGCCGTAGGGGTAGAGCAGCTGCGCCCAGCCGGTGACACCCGGCTTAACCCGGTGCCGTTCGCTGTAGTACGGGATGGTGGCAGACAGCCGTTCCACGAATTCAGGCCGCTCCGGGCGGGGCCCGACGAGACTCATGTGTCCCTTCAGCACATTGATGATCTGAGGCAGCTCATCGAGGCGGGTCTTTCGCAGCAAGGCCCCAAGCCGGGTGATACGCGGGTCACCCCTGCTGGCCCATTGCGCCACCCCATCGGCCTCCGCATCCACGCGCATACTGCGGAACTTGTGTAGCCGAAACAGTCGGCCGTTCTGCCCCACCCGAACTTGGTGGTAAAAGACCGGATCACGACCGCGGGACTCGATGAGGCTGGCCAGCGCCACGACGGCCATGAGCGGGGCGACCACCACGAGCATCAGCAAGCTGACCGTGACATCGAACAGTCTCTTCCCATACAACCCCGTCACACCCATGTGAAAGCCGGGAGAGAAGAATATCCAGCTCGGGTGCAACAGGTCGATGCGAACAAGTGCCAGCTCCTTCTCGAAGAAGCTCAGCAGATCATGGACCTCGAAGCCGCTCATCTTGCAGTCGAGCAGATCATTGACCGGTAGACCGTTACGCCTGTCGTCAGCGGCGACGACGATCTCGTCCGCCTCGTAGCCAATCGCCAAGTCGAGGAGTGGCTGCGGTTCCGAGGCCACCTTTTCATGCGGCACGCGATGTTCGTCCGCGGACAAGGGAACATAGGCCGCAATCGCGAAACCGACGGCGGGATCGTTGCGCACCAGCAGCTCGAGGCTTTCCGCGTTGCTGCCGGCCCCGACGACCAGGACCCGACGCTTGCGCGCCTCCGCACTGGCGAAGCGGGTGAAGACGGCACGGGTGATGGAAACGCCCATGAGCCCGTAGAGCAGACTCAGGCCGATCACGCCACGGCCGATGAAGATCGACGGAACAACATAGAAGATGACTGCAAGGATCGCGGCCCCGAGGAGAAATGCGATGCCGACCCGGACCGGGAAGCCCGCCTCCTGCTCCTGGACACCCCGCTGGTAGAGGCCCATGGCCATCATGGCCACGGACATGACGACCGCAAACACCAAGGCGGTAACCCCCACCGTCTGGGGGTCGAGATCGCTGGTCAGCGTCCATCCGAAGCGGGTCCGCACCCCCAGATTGAGCGCAGCGGCAAAGACGAGGACCTCGAACATTCCGAGGTAGAGGTAGGTCTTGGAGATGTAATAACCGAAGATCCGGATCATAGAAAAGGTCGGATCGGTGCAGCGGGCGTTCGCGACTCTGGGTCGACGCTTTGCAGCGTCTCCCACACCCCCCGCGGGTTGCCTGTGCCAAAGGGTACCGCTCTCCGGGGGGGGCGCTGATCGGGCCCAACCGTTCGTGCCACCGATCGACGTGGGGCCGCGGACGCCTCGAAGACTCTCCCCGGAAGCAGGAAGATGCTACCACACGGAAGACGACCAAAATCTGCCCCGCCGGACAAGTCAGCGCAAGGATGCGCGTACGGTCACAGACCCGGCTTCTGATCACGCCCAGGCAGGCGCCCCGCTGTCGCCTTCACTCCGCTCCGCTTGCTATGATCGCGCCGGCAACCATGATCTGGGCGCCGGAATCCGGCCCTCATTAGGACCCAAGGACTCGCACCTCATGGCAATCGATCGAGACCTGCAAAACGTTCGAATCGGTGTCGTCGGACTCGGCTACGTCGGGCTCCCACTTGCCGTCGAGCTCGGTAAGCACTATCCGACAGTGGGGTTCGACATCAATGGCGCTCGAATCGAGGAGCTGCGCCGAGGCAAGGACAGCTCGCTGGAGGTGGATCCGCCCGAGCTGATGGCGGCGACCAAGCTGACGTATGCCGGCGGTCTTCAGGACATTGCGGACTGCAACCTGTACGTCGTCACCGTCCCAACGCCCATCAACGCCCATAAGGAGCCGGACCTCTATCCGCTCGAATCCGCCAGCCGCACCCTGGGCGGGGTGCTCAAACCTGGGGACATCGTGGTCTACGAGTCGACCGTCTACCCGGGGGCAACCGAGGAGGTGTGCGTCCCTATCCTCGAGCAGGTTTCAGGCCTTGGCTTCAACCGGGATTTCTACGTCGGCTACAGCCCGGAGCGCATCAATCCCGGGGACAAGGAGCACCGGCTTATCACCATCAGGAAGGTGACCTCAGGCTCGACCCCGGAGACCGCCGACTTCGTGGACAACCTGTATCGCAGCATCATAGTTGCCGGCACCCACAAAGCGAGCAGCATCCGAGTGGCCGAGGCCGCGAAGGTCATCGAGAACACCCAGCGGGACGTCAATATTGCCCTCATCAACGAGCTTGCGATCATCTTCAACCGACTGGGGATCGATACCCAGGAGGTGCTAGAGGCCGCGGGCAGCAAGTGGAACTTCCTGCCCTTCCGCCCCGGATTGGTGGGGGGGCACTGCATCGGCGTCGACCCCTATTACCTCACGCACAAGGCCCAGGCCATCGGCTACCACCCGGAGATCATCCTCGCGGGCCGCAGACTCAACGACAGCATGGGCTCCTATGTGGTGAGCCGGGTCATCAAGCTCATGATGCAGCGCAACCTGATTCATGACGGCAGCCGCGTGCTGGTGCTTGGGCTCACCTTCAAGGAGAACTGTCCGGACCTACGCAACACGCGGGTAGTGGACATCGTCAAGGAGCTCAGTGACTACGGCATCGGGTGCGACGTGTATGACCCTTGGGTGGACGCTGCCCAAGCCGAGGCGGAATACGGTATCCGGCCCATCGGCGAGCCCATCCGAGGGACCTACGACGCCATCATCCTTGCCGTCGCCCACCGCCAGTTTCGGGAGATGGGGGTGGAACAGGTGCGGGCCTTCGGAAGGCCGGGGACTGTCCTCTACGACGTCAGGCAACTGTTCCCGGCCAACATGGTAGACGGACGGCTTTAGAGCCATGAAGGTCTTGGTCACGGGCAGTGCCGGCTTTATCGGCTCCGCGCTCTCGCTTCGCCTGCTGGAGCGCGGCGACGAGGTCATCGGCATCGACAACCTGAACGACTACTACGACGTCTGCCTAAAGCAGGCCCGCCTCGGGCGCACGCGGGACCATGCAGGCTTCACGGACCTGCGCATCGACATCGAGGACCGTAAAGCGGTCGCCGACACCTTCTCCCGCTACCGGCCCCAGCGGGTCGTTAATCTGGCCGCGCAGGCGGGCGTACGTTACTCGATCGAGAATCCCCTCGCCTATGTGGACACCAACCTGGTGGGCTTCGCACACATCCTCGAGGGCTGCCGTCACCAGGGGATCGAGCATCTGGTCTATGCGTCGAGCAGCTCCGTTTACGGCGCCAACACAAACATGCCCTTCTCTGTCCACGATAACGTGGACCACCCGCTGAGCCTGTACGCGGCGAGCAAGAAGGCCAATGAGCTGATGGCGCACACGTACAGCCATCTCTACGGCCTGCCCACCACCGGGCTTCGTTTCTTCACCGTCTACGGGCCCTGGGGGCGTCCCGACATGGCCCTCTTCAAGTTCACCCGCGCCATCCTCGCCGGTGAGCCCATCGACGTCTTCAACTATGGCAAGCACCGCCGGGACTTTACCTATATCGACGACATCGTCGAGGGTGTGATCCGGGTACTCGACCGTGTCCCCGCCCCGAACATGGACTGGTCCGGCGACGCCCCGGACAGCGCGACTAGCACCGCCCCCTACCGGCTGTACAACATCGGCAACAACCACCCCGTGGAGCTGATGGACTACATCGGCACCCTGGAGCGGTGCCTGGGGAAGAAGGCGCGGATGAACCTGCTGCCCTTGCAGCCCGGTGACGTTCCGGATACCTACGCGGACGTACAGGATCTGGTGCGAGAGACGGGCTACAAGCCGGACACCCCGGTCGAGGTGGGCGTGTCACGCTTCGTCGACTGGTACCTTGCGTACTACCAGCAGTAGGGCCGGCTGGCTTCAGAGCAAGAGACGCCCGCAAGGAGCCGGCCCGAGGGGGTTCGGAGGTCACCGCCCGCGGCTTTGACGTTGGCCCTGCCCGCGCTTCCTCAGGACGCGAAGAGGGCCTTGAGGCGGCGCCGGTTCTCCTTGCGATCGTAAGCCGCGAACAGCTCGGCGAGCTTCTCCCGCGCCCGCTCCTGGCGAGCGCAGATGTCCCCGATGAGTGCCCCCATCGCGAGCAGGGAGTCGGTGGAGACCCCGCCCTTTTCACGCATCTGCCGGGCGATGTCCGTCAGGTGCCCGCTTTGCACGGTGAGATCCTGGAAGCCGCCAAGGTTGTCGAGCAGGACCTTGAGCTGCTTGATGAGGTCTCGGATGTCATCTCCAGCGTAGAGGCTCTGAAAGAACTCCATCAGGTAGCGCAGCTTCTTGCAGCTCTTGCGAACCTCATGCAGATCTTCCGGCGGGGCATCGGGGGTGATTGCTCGCCCTTCGCGGCGCACGCGCCGTACCATGCGCCAGATGCAGGCGTCAGCCACGGCCTTAGCGGGCCGCCGGGCGTTGGGCTCGGAGGCGGTCTTCGGAACCGGAGCACCCAGAAAGACACGCCACTCCTTCAGGAGATTGGAAAAGCGCGGGGAGTCGAGCTCGCGGACCATCGTCTCCTGCGTCTCCGCGTAGTGCTCGAGCAGGAAGGCGCGCAGGGG
>Ga0307440_1000803_pt1 | contig 15564 bp, 16 predicted proteins | sample SalMarWE160410MG_FD_202150 | JGI IMG/M metagenome (GOLD analysis project Ga0307440, IMG submission 202150) | Salt marsh sediment microbial communities from the Plum Island Ecosystem LTER, Massachusetts, United States - WE1604-10 | ecosystem: Environmental > Aquatic > Marine > Intertidal zone >... | reverse complement strand
TCCCCCCCTCCATCGGCTCGAGCCGGTGGGACCTCGGGCTCGGTCGCAGCCTGCCGCTCGATCTCACGGTCGACGGCGGTTCGGGCAGCGCCACGCTCGATCTCGACGGCCTGCAACTCAGTGGCCTGCGGGCCGACGTGGGTTCCGGCTCGATGACCCTGGCCCTGCCCGGCCAGGTCGATCGCTACCGCGCCAGCATCGACGGCGGCAGCGGTGCAACCCGTGTCACGGTCGCCGCCGGCGCGTCGCTCGATCTGGCGCTCGACCTGGGGTCGGGCCCGACCGATCTCCGCCTGCCGCCCGGCGGGCGCTTGAACGTGACCCTTCGCGCCGGTAGTGGCCCGGTCACCATCGACGTTCCACAGACTGCGGCGGTGCGCCTCGAGGTCCACGACGACGGGTCGGGTCCGCTCCGGGTGGCGCCCTTCCTGACGAGACAGAGCGGCTCGGGTGACACCGGGGTCTGGACATCGGCGACCGGCGCGGGGCCCGGCGGCGAGATCACGATCATGGTGGCAAGTGCAGGTTCGGGCAGCCTCACGATCCGCTGACGGAGGTGACCGGCGGTATGCTGGCCACCATGACATTCGACCTTTCCTTCCTCCGTGAGCTGACCTCCGCACCCGGCACGTCGGGCTTCGAGGCGCGCCCGGCCGCCGTCTGGCGTGCGCACGCCGAGGCGGCCGGCGCTGAGCTCGCGACCGATGCCTACGGCAGTGTCTTCGCCACCTTCCGGCCCGGCGGGAAGCCGCGCGTGATGCTCGCCGGTCACATCGACGAGATCGGGCTCATCGTCAGCTACGTCGACGACAACGGGTTCCTCTACGTGCGTCCGGTCGGCGGCTGGGACCCGATGCAGCTCATCGGGCAGCGCGTCCGCGTGCTCGGGCACGCCGGCGACGTGATCGGACTGGTCGGCAAGAAGGCCATCCACCTGATGAGTGCCGACGATCGACGCAAGGTGCCCAGCATGGACGACCTATGGATCGACATCGGCGCGACCTCCCGTGAGGAGGCCGCGGCCCGCGTGCGAGCGGGCGACACCGCGGTCATCGAGCAGCCGTTCGTGGAGCTGCTCAACGGCCGGGTGGCGAGCCGCGCCATCGACGATCGCATCGGCGCCTACGTGGCGTTGGAGGCGGCCCGTCGCGCCGGCGGCTCGGCCGAGGTGGTCGCGGTGGCGACCGTGCAGGAGGAGATCGGAGGGGTGGGCGCGGGGGCCGCGGCGTTCGCCCTCGAGCCCGACGTGGCCATCGCCATCGACGTCACACACGCCATCGACACGCCCGGTCTGGAGAAGAAGCTGCACGGGGACGTAACGCTGGGCGGCGGCCCGGTGCTGACCGCCGGTTCCTACGTGCACCGCCGCGTGATGGAGGGCCTGCGCACCACCGCCGAGCGCGAGTCGATCCCCGTGAGCGTCGGGGTCTCGCCGCGGCGCACCGCCACCGACGCCGATCACATCGCTCCGACGCGGGCGGGAACGCCCAGCGCCGTGGTGTCGATCCCCAACCGCTACATGCACTCCCCCAACGAGATCGTCGATCTTGCAGACGTGGAGCGCACGATCGAGCTGCTCGCCGCCTTCATCGGCAGCCTCGACGAGGACACGCGCTTCCTGCACGACTGACCCGGCCCGGCCTGCGTTCAGCAGCCGCCCTCGAAGCCGACCTGCTCCCAGGCCAGGTAGAGGGCGGCCGCCACCGCCGCCGACAGGTTGAGCGAGCGTGTGCCCGGCCGCATCGGCAGGCGCAACGGCGTGGTCTCGTCGAGCACCGCCTCGGGCAGGCCGCGCGACTCCGGCCCGAAGAGCAGCAGCAGGTCGCCCGGCGAGGCCGCTGCCCGCGCCAGCGCATCGGACCCCGCCGGCCCGCCCCCGGTCGGACCCCGTGTCGAGAGCGCGAGCACGCGCCCGCGCTCGAACAGCGGGGCGAGATCGGCCCGGAACGCCGGGTAGCCAGCGTGCACCCGGACGTCCACTCGGTCCCAGTAGTCCATGCCGGCGCGCCGCAGCGCGCCGGCGTCGAGGCGGAAGCCGAGCGGGCGGATGAGGTGGAGAGCGCTCCCGACCACCAGGCAGGTACGCGCGATCTGGCCGGTGTTCCCGGCGATCTCGGGCTCGAGCAGCGCCACGTGCAACACGGCGCCAGTGTGACACACCGCTGCGCGACCCGGCGGCGCGTGCAGCAGCCGCTACACTGACGCCAGGACCATGAGGCTCATCGTCACCCACGAGCAGCCCGACTTCGATGCCCTGGCCAGCCTGGCCCTGGCTGGGCTGCTCTTCCCCAACGCCACCGCGACCGTGCAGGGCGCGTTGAGCCCTGGCCTCACCGCCTTCCTGCGGCTCTACCGCGACCAGCTCCAGCTCGCAGACCCCCAGGCCGTCGACCTCGATAGCGTCACCGAGCTCATCGTGGTGGACACCGCCGATGCCGGTCGCATCCGCCCCTTCGACCGCCTGGTGGGCACGGTCCCGATCACCCTGTACGACCACCACCCTGCCCCGACCGTACCGATCCCCGCGGCGCGCGGCCTGCGCGAGCAGCTGGGCGCCACCGCCACCCTGCTCACTCGTGAGCTGATGGCCACCGGCATCGTCATCCCACCGCCGATCGCCAGCCTGGCGCTGCTGGGAATCCACGAGGACACCGGCAACCTCACCTACGACCTCACGCGACCCGACGATTACCGTGCTGCGGCCCATCTGCTGGCCAGCGGCGCCAGCCTTCAGCTCGTGAGGCGCTTCACGGTCGATGCGATCTCACCGGAGCACCACGCGTTCAGGGACGCCATGCTCGACGCGGCCCAACCGGTGTCGGTGGCGGGGCGCCGCGTCAGCGTGGCGGCCTTCGACTACCCCCACTACGTTCCCGGCGTCTCCGGGCTCGCCAACGGTCTGCTCGAGGTCCATCACGCCGATGCGGCCATCGTCGCCGTGCGCATGGAGGGCAAGACGCTGGTCTTCGCCCGCGCCTCGGAGCGCTTCGACGTCGCCGCGGCCCTACACGACGCCCTCGGCGGAGGCGGCCACCCTGGCGCCGCCTACGCCAAGGCCGACCTCGACCCACAGACGGCGGCGCAGCGCGTGTTGGATGCACTGGCGCTGTATGCCACGCCGGTGCTCACCGCCGCAGACCTGATGAGCGCTCCCGTGAAGACCGCCCCCGAGAGCGCCACCGTCGCCGAGGTCCAGCAGCAGCTCCAGCTCTACGGGCACAACGGTATGCCGGTGTTGAGCGACCAGGGAGCACTCGTCGGGGTGGTCTCGCGCCGCGACCTGGAGCGTGCGTTGCGGCACGGCCTGGGGCGCAGCCGGGTCTCGGGATTCATGAGCCGGACCGTCGTCACGGCCGGTCGCGACGCGGTCCTGGCCGAGCTCGAGGAGCTGGTGCTGCGCCACAACATCGGCCGCATCCCCGTCCTGGACCGTGGCAACCTGGTCGGCATCGTCACCCGCACCGACCTCATCGCCGCCCGTCACCGCAGGCCAAGCTCGGAGGACCCGGCCCGCGCGCTCCTCGGACGGCTCCCGCCCAGCGCCCAGCAGGCGCTCCAAGCGGCTCGTGCGGTGGCCGGCGACGCGTCGCTCTACCTCGTCGGCGGCACCGTGCGCGACGCGATGCTCGGCGCGGGCTTCAAGGACCTCGACCTGGCGGTCGAAGGGGGCACGGCCGAGCGCCTCGGCTCGCGGCTGAACGCCCGTCTGGGCGGCACGCTGGCCTGCCACGTTCCCTTCGGGACCTGCACCCTCACGCTGGAGGACGGGCTCGTGATCGACCTGGCCACCGCGCGCGAGGAGATCTACGACCACCCCGGCGCCCTACCGGCCGTCACCCCCAGTACGGTCCGCAAGGACCTCTCACGGCGCGACTTCACCGTCAACGCGCTGGCCCTGCGATTCCACCCGGACCCGCCGGAGCTGATCGACCCCTACGGCGGCACCGACGATCTGCGCACCAAGCAGCTGCGTGTGCTGCACCCGTTGTCCTTCATCGAAGACCCCACACGGGTGTTGCGCGGTGCGCGGTTAGCGGGGAGGCTCGGCTTCCACTTCGAGCCCACCACGGCGGAGCGCGCCCACGACGCGCTGGACCCCGCCATCGTCGGCAACGTCAGCGGCGGCCGATTGCGCGGCGAGCTGGAGCTCACCCTGGCGGAGCCGAGGGTGACGCCGGCGCTGCGCAGCCTGCACGACGTCGGCGGCCTGGCCGCGCTGTTCGGGCTCCAAGCGGACTGGCCCGTGCTGAAGGCGCTCGACGAACAGCGCCACGACCGCGACGTGCCCGACGAGGCCTACCTGCTGGCGCTGCTGCTGTCCAGCGACGACGACGCGGCCGCATCGCACCTCGAGGCGTTCCACTGGCCACGGCGCTACGGTCAACTGCGTGACCGGCTCCGCGCCATGCTGCGAGCGGAGCACGTTCGGGACGAGGATCTCGAGGGGCTCGACGACGCCGCACGCGTCTTGCTGCACTGTCTCTCCCCCGATCTCTCCGGCCGCTTGACGCGGCTCGAAGAGGGGCCGCCCCGCCGCCGGCTACGCGGCAGGGACGTGTTAGACTTGGGCTTGGCGCCAGGACCGGCCGTGGGACGCGTTCTCGACGAGGTTGCGCGCGCCCGCGCCGACCAACGGGTGCGGACGTTCGAAGACGAGGTCGAGATGGCCAGGCAGCTCGTTGAAGAGCTGTAGTCGTAGAGAAGCGGCCGGGAGCTTGCCATGATCCTGAGGTACTACAACGACCCCACCGTGCTGGTGATCAGTGCCGTCGTCATGGTCATCGCGCTGATCTTCCACAACATCGTGCAGACCTTCGTCGCGGCGCGTATGGGGGACAGCACGCCCCGCTTCTCCGGCTTCATGGCCTTCGACCCGCAACGCCAGCTCGATCCCTTCGGCGTGCTGTTCCTGTTCCTTCTCGGCTTCGGATGGCCCAACGCGGTTCCGGTGAACAGCCGCAACTACCGCGGGCGCGGCCGCCGGGAGGCGTGGGTGTGGCTGTCGGGGATCGGCGCCTACCTGCTGATGGGGTTCTTGAGCCTCGCGGTCTCGGTCGCGTTCGTGAGCCTTGGCCAGGTACACCTCGCGGTCGCCTTCCAGGCCGCCGCCGCCTATGCCGTCGTGCACGCCGTCATCAACCTGTTCCCGGTGCTGCCGCTCGACATGGCGCACGCGGCGCTGGCGTGGGGCAACCCCAACGTGCGCCGCGTCATCCAGCAGATCGCCGGCTTCGGCGTCCTCGGCTTCATGGTGTTCTTCTTCATCCTGAGCTTCTTGGGTGTGATCGGCGGCCTGGTGCGGCTGTTCCTTCAGATCTTCCTCAACATCATCGCCGCGCTGACCGGCCTCTGATCGGTCCCCGTCTTCTCTCCGAGCGGAGCGGGCACGGCTCGACCGTCGGCGTCCGGGCCCGCACGAACGAACCTGCATACGCGGACACGGACGCTGCGAGATGCGCCAACAGGTCTGAACGACTGGACCTGAACCCCCCAGACCTGAACCCCCAGACCTGGCCGCTCAGCTACGGACGCTCGGCTCGACCTTCACCAGCGTCCGGCGCACGTCGACCACCATCTGCACCACCGGAGCGTAGGTCTCGAACGCCTCCAGCAGCCGTCCCGCGGGATCGAACTTACGGATCAGGTGACCACCGCGACGGGCGGTGTAGAGGTACCCCTCGTCGTCCACGCCGAGATCGAGGACGGTGTCCGTGACCTCGCCCTGGCGCGTCTCCAGCGCGAACGAGACCCCCACCTTGCCTTCAGCCGTGACCTTGCGGACCTTGCCGGCGGCGGCGTCGCTGATGTAGAGGTTGCCGTCCCGGTCGAGCGTCACACCGTCGAGCAGGCGCATTCCCGGCTGGTCCGTGCCGAGCTTGAAGGCCCAGCGCGTCTGGTAGGTCCCGTCGGGCGCCAAGCGCTGCACCTGGCGGTTGCCGTAGTCGAGCACGTAGAGGGCGCCGCCCGGACCGATCACCAGCACGCGCGGGTCGTTGAAGCTGCCGTGTCCCTTGCCGCGCGCACCGAAGCTGTCGAGGAAGACCCCGTCGTTGCTGAAGTGCTGGACGAGATGCGTCTCGGAATCGAGCACATAGACGGTGTCGTCGGCCGCCACGGCCACCGACATCGGGTACAGGAACTCGCCCGGCTTCATGCCGTAGGAGCCGAACGACGCCAACGGCGTCCCGTCCGGGGCGAGCTTGTGGATCATGCGGTGATCCTCCTGCCCCAGCCGGTACTCGAAGATCGCAGCGAAGAAGTTGCCCTGGCTGTCCACTGCCACCGACAACGGCGCAGCCGAGAAGGCCCCGGCACCCACCCCGATGTCGCCCAACGAGGTGTGGAGGTTGCCATCGGGATCGAGGATACGCAGCACGCCCTGGCGGGCGCTCACGGTCAGCACCAGGCGGCTCGGCAGGTTGAGAGGCTCGTCGTCCTCGAAGTCGGCCTTCTCGAGCGTGTCGTAGACCTCGTCCAATGTCGGCCGCTCGTCCGCGTCCTTGGCGATCATGCGCATCACGAGCTGGTCGAGCACCTTCGGGACCTTGAGGTTGATCTGGCGCGGCGGCGGTGGGGTCTGGAAGATCTGTTGATGGACGATCGCCTCGTAGCCGCCCTTGAAGGCCGTCTGGGTGGTGAGCATCTCGTAGAACACCAGACCCAGGCTGTAGATATCGCTGCGGTGGTCGATCTTGAGCCCACGCGCCTGCTCGGGCGACATGTAGACCGGCGTGCCAACGCGGGCGCCCGTCATGGTCAGGCGAGAGAGCACCTTGCCACCGGCGATGCCGAAATCCATCAGCTTGACCGCGTCCGGCTGCACGCGCCGCTGCCCGTCGACCTCACGCACGCCGCCACGCAGGATCATGATGTTGCCCGGCTTGATGTCGCGGTGGATGATGCCCGCGGAGTGGATGTGCTGCAAGGCGCGCACTACGCGCTTCATGATGTCGACGTCGAGATCGAGGCTGAGCTCGTCGCCCTCGATGTACCCCTCGAGGCTGCGGCCGTCGACGTACTCCATCACCATGAAGTGCTGGATGCCGATGCTGCCGTGCTCATGGGTGCGCACGATGTTCACGTGGTCGAGGCGCTGCGCCACCTCCGCCTCACGGTGGAAACGGCGGATGAACTTGGCGTCGGCCACGTACTGTTCCATCGGGATCTTGAGGGCGACCACCTGTCCGTCGGACTTGCGCTTGGCGCGGTAGACGCTCGCCATCCCGCCGGACCCGACCTTCTCCAGGATCTCGTAGCCGGGGATCTCCATGGCGTCGAAGCTCGACTGCACACGCTTCTTGGTGCGCGCGGCGGCGCCCTGGGTGCGATTGCGGCGACCCTTGGGCGGAGCCACCCGGCTGCTGCGCAGCACGACGGTCCCGCCGGGCACCAGCAGGCCCAGCGCCAGGGCGTACAGCAGCAACGGCGACACGGTCCGCGCCAGGCCGCCCACCACCACGGCGCCGGCACCGATCAGGAAGGTCAGCGCCAGCACCACCAGCACCAGCCAGGTCGGCGCGCGCAGGAGCAGAACCGTGAGGACGGCGGCGATGGCGGCAAGGACGATGAGCATCAGGCGACCTCGGCGATCACGAGGGTGATGTTGTCCGGCCCCCCGCGCTCGTTGGCCAGCGAGATCAGGTACTCGACGCTCAGCTGACGGTTGGCGGTGCGCTTGACCTCGCCGAGGATCTCCTCGGGCTTCACCAGCCCGTGCAGGCCGTCGGTGGAGATGACGAACACGTCGCCCGGCTCGACGCCGATCTCGATGACGTCGGGGGCGACCTGAGGGCGGGTGCCCAGGGCGCGGGTGATGAGGTTACGCCACTCGTGTTGCTCCGCCTCGTCCTCGCTGAGCAGCCCCTTCTCGAGCTGTTCCTCGACCCACGAGTGATCCTTGGTGAGCTGGTAGATCTTGTTGCCGCGGACCATGTAGGCGCGCGAGTCACCGACGTGGCCGACGTGAGCCCGGCGCCCCAGCACCGCCACACAGGTGAGGGTGGTGCCCATACCCCGACGCCCCTGGTTCTTGATGGCGGCCGCGTAGACGCGCCGGTTCGCCAGGCGCATCGCCTTCACGGTCAACTTGTCGATCCCGACGACCGGGTTGCCGGCACGCATCTCCTCGACGTAGCGGCTGAACGACTCGTCGAGAACCTCCATCGCCAGCTTGCTCGCCACCTCGCCGGCGGCGGCGCCGCCCATCCCATCGGCCACAGCGAGCAGCGTCAACTCCCCATCGGCGAGCGGGAACTGCCAGACGCGGTGGTAGTCTTCGTTGAGGGGGCGGATCCGACCCACATCTGATCCGTGCCCCACGTTCTGTCCGAGCCGCACGGCGTCAGTCTACCGCGAGCGCATCGTGCCCCGAAAGACAATTCCCACACATGCCGTCAGGCACGCACAAGCTGTCAGTTCCCCTTGGCTCTGGGGCGGCGCACGGTCTCCAGGTACGGGTAACGCTCGAGCAGGTGTCGGTAGTCCTGGAACAGCTTCACCGCCTCGTCCTGCCCGGCCGGGAGCTCGCGGATCCGCAGGTAGGCCGTCTCCCCTCCGGGAAGCACGAACGTCGGCGTGCCGAACACGTCGCGAGCGGCCGCGTAGTGGTGCTCCTGAGCAAGGACGGTGCGACACTCGGGGTTGGCCAGATCGTCGCTGAAACGCGGCATGTGGAGACCGGTACAGTCGGCGACCTCGTCGATGATGCTGCGCGTCAGCGGGCGATGGTCGCGATGGCGCGCCCGAAGCAGACCCAGCCGGAACGCGCCGAACGCCTCGGGGCCCTGCTTGCGGGCCGCCTGCGAGGCGAGGAACGGCAGCAGCCCCTTGCTGCCCATGTCGTCCTCCGGGTCGATCGGTTCGTTCCAGAGCTGCCAGCGCTCGCGCGGGTCGTGGTTGAACTGGTAGAGGCTGAAATGGCGCCACTCGAACGCCAGGTCGAGAGGACCGGCCACCCACTCCACCAGCTCCGCCGCGCGCCACGAGTACGGGCAGGTGTAGTCGAAGAAGACCGTGACCTCTTCCGGCATGAGGCCATTACAAACCGCCCTCCGGCCCGGACGGGTAGCGCCCGTGACAGCCGTCCTGGCCGTGCGCAATGCGCACTCCGGGAGGCCGTGCAAGGTCGGCGTAGCGCCCCGTGCCGCTTGGCGGCGCGCTCAGTTCGACTCGTCGGGATCCGACCGCGGCGGCTCCGGGATGGGCCCGTGGTGCTCCTCGAAGCGCCGGATGTTCTCCTCGAGGCTGCGCAACAACGCCTTGGCGTGACGCGGACTGGTGATCACGCGCGTGGTGACGACCGGCGCCTGCTGGGGGTAGGCCAGCGCGAAATCCACGATGAACTCGTCGTGGGTGTGGGTGATGACGGCGAGGTTCGCGTAGTGCCCCCCCGCCACCTCCGTTGGGATCTCCAGGTGGAACTCGTTCACGCCCCCAGCCTACCCGCCGCGCGCGCTCAGGGCGACTCGAGACGCCTCAGTGCCTCCGCCAGCGAGTCCAGGCGACGCTTGAGCTGGAAACGCACCCGCCCCAGGTCCATGACGTCGGCGAGGCCCACCACCAGGACGTGGACGCGCTCCTCGCTCGCCCCACCGTCGATGGGGGCGAGCAGGACCGGGCCTTCCCGATACTCCACCAGCGTCTGCTGCACCGCGCCGTCACCCAGCAGCCCACCCAGCGCCCGGCTCGACGCCAACGCGGTCGGCACCAGCTCCTGAAGCGCCTGCAGTACATCCTCGCCCGACGTCATGCCCTCGACCGGCGTCATGCCTTCGACCAGCGTGCCATCGGCACCGGCCACTGCCACGCTGGTGACGCCACGGATCGCCAGGAGCTCGCGCAGCACGTCCTGCAAGGTCCTCTCCGGGATCGTCACGCGCCCTCTCCGAGCGCCTCGCGCAGCTTCCCTACGGTCGCCCGCGCGGCGTCGAGCGCGCCGCCGGCCTCGTCGCCGGCTAGCACCAGGGCCAGGGCATGATTCCCGAGCAACAGACACGTCAGGCGGTAGCCAGGCGCCCGCAGCGTGACCTCATCGGCCTCACCGAGCATCAGCCGGTTCGCGGCCGAGCGGCACGCCTCCGCCAGCGCGCCCCCCTCCGCCGCCAGCACATCGGCCCGCACGCCGTGGCCGATCATCTCCACGGGGAGGCCGTCGCGCGTCAGGACCAGTGCAGCGACCACCCCGCCCTCCTCGGCGAGCGGCGCCAGCGCTTCGCGCAGCTGCGCCTGCACGCTCATGCGAAGCTCCCTTCGATCATGCGGGCTGCGTCGCCGGTGAGCAGGCGCGCCTGGGCACTCATGCGAAGCTCCCTTCGATCTTGCGGGCTGCGTCGCCGGTGAGCAGGCGCGCCTTGCCGACGTTCCCGTGGCGGTTGAGGACCAGCAGGCAGAACAGGCCGCCCTCCAGCAGCCGCGCGTAGGCGACGCGCCGCTCGCTGGTGACGATCACCTCGTGCAACGGTCCGCCGCGGAGGTGTTCGCTGACGGTGCTCGAGAGCCCGCTCAGGGCGTTGGTGAGCTCGGCCACCACACCGGCGAGTTCGACGCTCTCCCGGGGCGACTGCTCGATCACCAGGCCGTCCATGCCGGCGACGGCGGCGGCCAGGCAACCGTCCACCCCAAGCACGAGCTGCGCGAGGATCTCTTCCATGTCCTGCACAGGCGGGAGTCTAGCACGCCACCGCGGTTCGCTCCCGTTCAACCTTTCATAGTTGGGAGGTGGCCCCGCTCCGTGTCCGACCGAAGCCGCAGCGCGAAGCTCGCGCTGCGCAGCCTCTGGTATCGTGACGCGATGACACCGCTGCACGTTCGCGCCCGCCAGGACGACGTCGCCCCCTTCGTGCTTCTGCCCGGCGACCCGGACCGGGCGCGACATATCGCGGAGCGCTTCTTCGACGACGCCCGCCCCATCAACGACTACCGCCAGCTGCTCGGCTTCAGCGGCCGCTACAAGGGCATGCCGGTGACCGTGCAGACGACCGGGATGGGCTGTCCGAGCCTGGCCATCGTCGTCGAGGAGCTGATCCGGCTCGGCGCCCGGACCCTGGTGCGCGTTGGGACCTGCGGCGCCATCGCCGGCGACATCGCTCCCGGCGACCTGGTGGTGGCCGTGTCGAGCATCCCCCGCGACGGAACCACCGCGATGTACCTCCACGGCCAGCCCTACGCTCCGACCGCGGATTTCACGGTCACACGCGCGCTGGTCGAGGCGGCCGAGGCCGCGGGCCGGCACCCCTTCGTGGGCATGATCCAGACCGAGGACGCCTTCTATGCCACCGCACCCGACGACGTACCCGTCCTCGCGGCGAAGGGCGTGCTGGCCGTGGAGATGGAGGCGTCGGCCCTGTTCACCCTGGGAGCGCTGCGCGGCGTGCGCACGGGCTGCGCGCTGGTCGCCAGCAACGCCATCGGCGATCCCAGCTTCGTGGCGCCCGACGTACTCGGCCGCGCCGTCGACGCCATGGTGGAGACCGCTCTGGAAGCCGGGCTGGCGCTCGGAGAGCGCGACGAGGCATGAGGCAGCGGTGCCGTCCGCGCCGTCGGCAGGATCGCCGCTGAGCGCGAGGAGCAGGGCGCACGCCCACCCTCGCGCTGGGAAAGGACAGGCCATGAACGTAGCTGTGATAGGAGCAGGAACGATGGGAGCCGGGATCGCGCAGACCTGCGCGGTAGCCGGCCACGACGTGGTGCTGTGCGACGTTGCTCCCGGCGCGCTGGACCGCGCCGAGCGGTCGATCGCCTCCAGCCTCGGCCGACTCGTGAAGAAGGAGGCGCTGGGGGAGCGGGAGTCCGAAGAGGCGCGAGGCCGCATCGCCATGCGCGACAGCCTCGAGGGACTCGAGGAAGCCGGCGTCGTCATCGAAGCGGTGTACGAATCGGTCGCCGTCAAACGCGATGTCTGGAGCCAGCTCGCCGCCGCCACCAGCGAGGGCGCCCTGCTGGCCACCAACACCTCGAGCCTGTCAGTCACCGAGGTGGCCGGCTTCAGCGGGCGACCGGAGCGCTTCTGCGGCATGCATTTCTTCAACCCGGTGCCGATGATGGCCCTGGTCGAGGTCGTCCGCGGGTTGCGCTCGTCCGACGAGGCCGTCGAGCAGGCGCGCGCCTTCGCCGAGGGGATCGGCAAGACCCCCATCGTGTGCGAGGACAAGCCCGGCTTCATCGTCAATCGCCTGCTCGTGCCCTACCTGAACGACGCCGTGCACGCGCTCTCCGAGGGCGTCGCGTCCGCCGAGGACATCGACCGTGCGATGAAGCTCGGCGCCAACATGCCCATCGGACCGCTGGCGCTCTCGGACCTGGTGGGGCTCGACGTCGGGTTGGCCGCGACCGAATCGCTGTTCGCCGAGTTCGGCGACCCCAAGTATCGACCCGCGCCCCTCATGCGTCAGATGGTGCGCGCCGGGAAGCTCGGCCGCAAGAGCGGCGAGGGCTTCTTCCGCTACGATTGAGGCGCACCACCGCCCTCTCCAACCCCCGGAGGTCCGAATGAGCGACCAGGAACTGTACGACGACGTCACCTTCGAGAATCTTCGCTACGAGGTGGACGACGGTATCGCCGTCCTGACCGTCGACCGACAGGAAGCTCTCAACGCGCTCAACGACGAGGTGATCACCGAGCTCGCGATCGCCTTCGAGATGGCCGAAGCCGACCTCGCAGTGCGCGCGCTGGTCCTGACGGGCGCCGGCCGGGCGTTCGTGGCAGGTGCGGACATCGCCGCGCTGCAACGGCTGGCCGACACCTTCGCCGGCCGCGAGGCGTCGCTCGCCGGCCAGGACCTCGCCAACACCCTGGCGGCGCTCCCCATCCCCACCATCGCGGCGCTCAATGGCTTCGCGCTCGGCGGCGGGCTGGAGCTGGCTCTCGCCGCCGATCTGCGCGTGGCGTCGCCGCACGCACGGATGGGCCTGCCCGAGGTCGGTCTGGGCCTCATCCCTGGCTACGGCGGAACGCAGCGTCTGCCGCGCCTGATCGGACAGGGACGCGCGCTGGACCTCATCTTCACCGGTCGCCACGTCGAGGCCGAAGAGGCGCTGGCCATGGGGCTCGTCAACCGCATCGCCGACGACGCCCTGCAAGGCGCCAAGGAACTGGCGCGCCTCACCATGCGCAAGGCGCCCATCGCGCTCGGCCTGGCCAAGGAGGCGGTGGTACGCGGCCTGGACGTGACCTTGAACCAGGGGCTGGAGATCGAGGCCGACCTGTTCGGCATGGCGGCCACCACGGAGGACATGAAGGAGGGCGTCAGCGCGTTCCTGGAGAAGCGCGACCCGGACTTCAGCGGGCAGTGATGCTCCACCGGTGACGAGCAGGCAGCGACGCGCGCGGTGACGGCCGCGGGCGCGGAGCGGTGACCGTGCGTGGAGCGGTGACGGGCCGGCGGTCGGTCCCCGGCCTCAGCCCGGGTACCGGAACTCCAGGTGCTCGAGCGCCAGGCGATCGATGCGATCGTCGTGGGTGAGCCGCTCCTCGAGGTTCTCCGCGCCCGCCAGCGCGCGCAGCGCGTGCGGCGCGGCATCGTCCCAGCCGGCCGCGGCGGAGTGGCGCCCGGACCGCTCCAGCACCGCAAGCAGCCTGGCCAGCACCTCGCCCTCGAGGGGCAGAAGATCCTCGTCCTGCGGACGCTCGAAGTACAGCTGGTGGAGTGCCAGCAGGTCCCTCAGCCGCGACACCGGGAACTCGTGGTCGTCGACCCGCAGATCGATGTAGCGATCGTTGAAGCCGCCGTACCCCCCCTCGGCCCGGACCACCAGCAGCGCCGCGCCCTGCCGGCCGCGGCGGTCGCCGCCTGCCGCGTCGCCCGCCGCCAGCGCGGCCAGCAGGCGTTCCGCCAGTGGGCCGTGGCCGGCCTCGAAGGTCTCGACCAGGGCCTCGACCACCTCGGGTCCGGCCAGCAGGTTGCCCTGAGCGGCCAGGCCCGGGCGCGCCGTGCCGCCGGCCCACGGGTGGCAGGCGTCGCCGGTGAAGCTCAGGCTCCGACCCGACGCGTCCACCATGCCGTACTGGCGCATGGCGTGCTGACCGTCGGTCGCCGCGAAGGATTCGTGGATCAGATCGATAGGGATCCCCGCCCGCAACGCGGCGATGGCCCTCGGTCCGTAGCTGGTGTTGGCGTAGCTCTGGGTCGCGACCGCGCCGATGTCGGCCTCCGCGAACGGGACCACCGCGCCCACGGCGAGGAACTTCGACGCCACGGCGATACCGAGATCGCCGCTGTCGGCATCGCGGGCCACGATGGAGAACGTGCTCACGGGTCGCATACACAGCAGCCTACCACCCGTTCGTCACGCGGATCGGAACGCTCGGCAAGGGCCCAGGCGGTAGACTCGCCGGCATGGAAACTCTCGAACGTCTCTCGGAACTGGCCGGCGTTCCCGGTCGCGAGGAGCGTGTGCGCGCCTTCATCGAGGAACGCATCCGCGACCATGTCGACGCCCTGGAGACCGACGCGCTCGGCAACCTGCACGCGGTCAAGCGCAGCGCGCGGGCCGGAGCCCGTACCGTGATGGTTGCGGCGCACATGGACGAGATCGGCTTCGTGGTGCGCTTCATCGATGATCGCGGCTTCCTGCGCCTCCAGAACCTGGGCGGTTTCGATCCACGGAACCTGTTCGCGCGTCAGGTCACGGTGCACGGCTCGCTCGCCGGACGCGAGCTCGTCGGCGTCCTCAACCCGGCCGGCAAGCCCATCCACCTCTCCACTGCCGAGGAGCGCTCCAAGGTGCCGCAGCTCGACACCTTCTTCGTGGACCTGGGCCTCGACGCCGAGCGGGTGCGGGAGCAGGTGCGCGTCGGCGACATGGTGACGCTGCGTCAACCCTTCGCCGACCTGGGCGATGTCGTCACCGGCAAGGCGCTGGACGACCGGGCGGGCTGCTGGATCCTGATGGAGGCGCTCGAGCGCGTGAAGGATCCCGCCATGGAGTTGCACGCGGTCTTCACCGTGCAGGAAGAGGTCGGCCTGCGGGGCGCCGGCACCGGTGCGTTCAAGGTCGCTCCCGACGTGGCGATCGCGCTCGACACCACGCTGGCCGTCGACACGCCCGACAGCCGCGACGACCTGCGCGTCACCGAGCTCGGCAAGGGCACGGCCATCAAAGTGATGGACGGTGCCAGCATCAGCACGCGCTGGCTGGTCGACGCGCTCATCGCCCTGGCGGAGCGCCGTGAGGTGCGCTACCAGCTCGAGGTGCTGCCGCTGGGCGGCACCGACGCCGCGGCCATCCAGCGCTCGCGCGAAGGCGTTCCGTCGATCACCATCTCCACCCCGTCGCGCTACGTCCACACCGTCACGGAGATGGTGTCCAAGGCCGACCTCGAAGCCGCCGTCGCGCTGCTCACGGCCGCCATCGAAGAGGGGCTCGACGCCGCCGCGTGAGGCTCCCGTTCGGACGCCGTCGGGGGCGCCGCCCCCGACGGCCTACCGTGGCGGCGCCGGAACGCGGTGCTAGACTGACGCCGTGATCGTCGGCATCATCAGCGACGTCCACGCCAACGTCATCGCGCTGGAAGCGGTGCTCGAGCAGCTGAAGCTGCGTGGCGCGGAGACCGTCCTATGCCTCGGC
>Ga0307440_1000802_pt1 | contig 15570 bp, 12 predicted proteins | sample SalMarWE160410MG_FD_202150 | JGI IMG/M metagenome (GOLD analysis project Ga0307440, IMG submission 202150) | Salt marsh sediment microbial communities from the Plum Island Ecosystem LTER, Massachusetts, United States - WE1604-10 | ecosystem: Environmental > Aquatic > Marine > Intertidal zone >... | reverse complement strand
TTGTAGCCTGTGAAATAGGAAATCAACGTCATGACCACTACGGCCACCAGCACATTGGGAATCCTCCTGTCAATCTTTCTTATGATGACCATTATCAAAATGGCCCCGACCCCAAAGCATAATGTAGGAAAGTGACTGTAATCAAGGGCGGACTTGGCAACCTTGATCATGGTCTGATAGTGATGCTGGGCCCCGTCAACATCAACTCCAAATAACTTTGACAACTGCGAGGTGGCAATTATGATCGCCGCGGCATTGGTAAAGCCGTTGACCACAGGATGGGAGAGGAAATTAACCACCAGCCCCAGGCGCAGCACCCCCAGAGAAAACTGAAAAATACCGACTGTAAAGGCAAGGACGATGGAATAGACGATAAACTCATGGGAACCGGCGGTTGCCAGGGGTTCCAAGGAAGCGGCAGACATCAGGGAGACGACTGCAACCGGTCCCGTGGCCAGCTGTCTGCTCGAACCGAACAGGGCCGCCACCATGGGTGGCAAAAATGCGGCATATAACCCATAATAGGGAGGAAGACCGGCCAACTGGGCATAGGCCATGGATTGAGGAATGAGGACAAGAGCAACGGTGATGCCGGCCAGGAGGTCAATCCTGAACTTGCTGCCGTCATAATCTTTAAACCAGGTCAGGAAAGGAAATATGTAATAGAGCACAGAGATACCTCAAATCTATTTTTTACCTCTAATCGGCTATCTTTAAATTTGCCATGAACATGGGGTACTTTAAAAGGCATGTACCCGGACAGCAGACTCTATACATCCAAGAGGGTCCCCATTCCGGTAGCATAATGATTTCGATAACTAAAATGTTCACTTTTTGACGATAAAAGTCAAGCAGAATCGACCGATAAAGCAGAAATATTGTTGCAATCAGCAACAAACACCATACACGAAAAACCATGAATGGTCATTCATTCCTGAAATAACTATATATTATTTTTTAATGGTATTCAATGATCATAGGTGGTATCATTTATAGATAAATTACCAAATAAAACTCGATCAAAAGCAACGAGAAACGACCAATGCAACATATGTTGCGTTATGCAACACACGGTGTTTGTCCGTCCCTTAAATAAACTCAAATTTTGTGGCACCGAATATCCAGATCATGGAGCCCGTCGTTACGGCATACCCCCCTGGAGTGTCAGGCGCACAACCCTTTCTCAAAAATTGCATGCCTCTTTTGAAAGCACTGTTACTTCGTCAAACATTTAATCCGGGATCTTCCTTGGTAGCATTTTTCTCTCAGTTGCCCCAGGCCCCTATGATGCATTTTTTTTTCAGGCACCATTGTTACATATTGCAACGTTGCATCGCCGTATCCGGTCTGAATCAGCTCGTCCAATACGACCCGGCAATACCTGCCTCGGGTACTCATGGGTTCCCTTTCAACAGCACTACCCTCCCATGTTTTCTTTAAATCTTCGCGAAAAAGTCACAGCCGGTTTATTCAGTTATCTGGTTATTTACCTGATCTTCGGCAGTGTAGTCTTTGCCGACTTTGCCAAATTCAACGAATATGTCACTCTCCTGATACGATCGGTAAAACTTAGCAACATCTGTCTCGAGATCAGACGATACGAGAAAAACTATATTATCAACCGGAACCTCGATGATTACAAAACAACAAAAAAATATATAGATGAGGCCCTTGACTATACCAACGCCCTCGTGTCTGACCTTAAAGAAACCGCCCCACCGCTTCTTCTGCATCGACTGCAGACACGACTCAAAGGGTATAGTGAAGTTTTCTCCGACTTCCGGATCAGCAGCGCAACCATCCTCCCCAATGATCTTCCGGACCGTACCAGGACCGAAATTCGGGAACAGGGAAAAGAGCTTATTGAGCTCAGCAACGAGTTGATCGTATATGAACAGGAGACCCTGAAGAGATTTGTCAGCGAAGCAAAAATTCCCATCATTGTTGCGACCATTTCCCTCGGGGTGTTCACAACAGTTTTAGCTATTCTTCTCTCAAAAGCGCTCATCACCTCGCTCAAATCTCTGGAAACCGCTGCCAGAACCATCGCTAAGGGCACCTTTGCTCCCCTTCCCTTGCCCAGACAGAAAGACGAGATATACAGCGTAAAACAGGCCTTCAACCTGATGGTAAAAGAACTCGAACAGCGGCAACATCACCTCCTCCAAGCCCAGAAACTCTCCTCCATCGGCACACTGACCTCGGGAATTGCCCACCAACTCAACAATCCACTGAATAATATCTCTACGTCCTGTCAGATTGCCACCGCCGAACTACAGCAGCAGGATCTTCCCAATATTTCCAGGATGCTTGCCAATATAAACGCCGAAACCCAGCGAGCAGCCAAGATCGTTTATGATCTTCTCGAATTCTGTCGTGAAATGAATTTCTTTATTCATCCCTCGAATCTTTCCGAAGTAGTTGATCACGTTTGCAATCTTGTGGCAAACAGCACTCCTGATGATGTACTCATAACCAAAAATGTTCCGAATGATCTCATTGCCGATATGGACCCGCAAAAGATGACGGAAGCACTTTTGAACCTGGTATTAAACGCTATCCAGTCTGTTCCCGTGCCTCCTGGCGGCACAGTCTCGATCTCGGCATCGATTGATACATTAAAAAACCACGTCGTGATCATCGTTTCCGATACCGGATGCGGAATTCCGCCGGAACATCTGGACAGTATCTTCGAGCCGTTTTTCACAACCAAGGAGACCGGCAAGGGCACAGGACTCGGCCTGGCCGTCGTCTACGGCATCGTCAACAAACACAACGGGGCCATTGAGGTAAACAGTATCCCTGGTATTGGAAGCCGATTTATCGTCACCCTGCCCCTCCATGCAGGACTCGACCGTCAACATACCTCTGACATCAAAGAGTAAGGAGACAAAATGGAGAACAACAACCGTATCCTGGTTGTCGATGACGAAAGGATCAACCTGGAGAACATCAGTCATATCCTCAGGCAGGAGGGGTACGAGGTAACCGCTGTTGATGACGGCATAAGCGCCGTAAAAAAAATAAAAAAAGAGCATTTTGATCTGGTAATAACCGATCTCAAAATGGCGGATGTTGATGGCATTCAGGTCATGGAAACAACTAAAGACCGTTTGCCTGATGCCGAGGTCATCGTGGTTACAGGGTATGCAACCATCACCCAGGCCGTCGAGATCATGGCCAACGGGGCCTTTTATTTCCTGGCCAAACCGATCAAACTCGAAGAGCTTCTGTCGCTGGTACGCAAAGCTCTTGAAAAAAGCTCGTTAAAAAATGAAATCATTCGCCTCAAGCAGCAACTTGACGGAAACAAGGGCACCTCGCAATTCATTGGCAGAAATCCAGCCATTCTCAAACTCAAAGGGACCATCATCCAGATCGCCCAACTGCACAGCAATGTTATCATCACCGGAGAGACGGGTACGGGCAAAGAACTGGTTGCCCGGCTTATCCACGAACTCGGTCCCAGAACACATAAGAGATTTCTGCCGATAAACTGTGCCGCCTTGAGTGAAGAATTGGTTTTGAACGAACTGTTCGGTCATGAAAAAGATGCCTTTTCGGGAGCAGGCAGATCCCGGAAAGGATTGCTGGAATCTGCGGACGGCGGAATCATTTTATTTGATGAAATCGGTGAAATGCCACTTACCGCGCAGGTCAAAATCCTCCGTGTGCTCCAGGAGAAAAAAATACTTCGGGTCGGAGGAAACCAGGAAATCGACGTCGACGTTCGAATCCTCGCCACTACCAACCTCGACCTTGAAAAAGAGATGGGGGCCGGACGCTTCCGCAAAGACCTCTATTATCGCCTGAACGTTATTTCCCTGCATATCCCGCCTCTGCGTGAGCGTAGAGACGATATACCGCTTCTTATCCGTCATTTCCTGGCCAAATACCCAGGAATAGACGAGCAGGTAAAATCCATAACCCCCGAAGCCCTGGAACTTATACAAGGGTATAGTTTTCCAGGAAATGTCCGGGAGCTTGAAAACAGTATCGAATATGCCGTCGCCATCTGCAATGATACCCTGATCACACCGGCCGATCTTCCCATTGAAATACGGAGGCCTTCAGTCGACGGTTCAAGAACCACTTCTCTTGAAGGACGGGCTCCCAATCTTGAAATGACCGAACGCGAACATATCCTCTCCGTTTTGAACTCGGTCGACGGTAATAAGACCAAAGCGGCAAAACTTCTGGGAATTGATCGCGTCTCTTTATGGAGAAAACTGAAAAAATTCGAAAAAGAATAAATCGTTGGGGAGCAAGAGCCTGGAAGTGACGCCTCATGCTCCCCTGATCATTCCATCTGATTAATGGACGGCCGCCGGACGTTTCTGGTCAAACGATTCCATCGCTCTTTTGATTGTCGCCCGGATTTCGTTGAGTTTAAACGGCTTGGCAATAAAATCAAACGCGCCTTTGGCCAAAGACTCTCTTGCCAGTTCCAAGGTTGCATAGCCCGTAATCAAAATGACTTTGATATGACGCGATTTTTTTGAAACCCGATCCAGAAGTTCAATACCGTCGATTTCTCCCATACGGATATCGCTGATTACAATATCGAAGTCCTTATTGTCCAAACGTTCCAGTGCAACCGCGGAATCGACGAAGGCCTCCACTCTGTGTCCTTCCTTCTCCAATAACGATTTCAGGCGCTCCCCGACGATCGGCTCATCGTCTACAATGAGAATATCACAATGGTTATCCACAATTACCTCCTTGGCATAATGCCATATTCCTTTCTCTGTGGCGTGAAAAAACCTGTAAAGAAATTCCCCGCCACAACCAACCCATCAAAAATCGAAGATGCCTCAGCTAGCGAGAGATCCCGGTTTACACCGCTTCAACCGCCTCCGTTTGGCTAAGACCCTGATCTCTCACCACAAGTAGGGTCTTCTGGATCTTCCTTCTATGGCGATATGCCTGAATAACCTTCATCAGGATTACCAAAGCCCCGGTTATCCCACTGGCAAAAAGGAAGAACTTACTGCCGAGATTGAAGTATTGATCATACGAGGGATTAAAGTTTATAAATCCCATCTGACGCAGGTAAATCGGTATGGCGATGATACGACTGACGACACAGAGAAGAATGATCAGACTGGTGACCATACGGATATACAACTCGTTGACGACCTTGACCCCATAGACACCCAGATGGATACCGACAAGAGAACCAAGATAGAGAAGCATGGTCAGACGAAGATCGACAAAACCGTGCAGGGAGTAACTTATCGCACCGTAACCGCCCATGAACAGGGCCAGGAAAAGTTCAGTCCCGGTGGCTACCGCGGTCGGTACGCCGAAGACATAGATCATGGCGGGAACTCCGATAAATCCACCCACGCCGATGGTACCGGCCAGCCATCCGGTGGCGGTGCCGACCAGCATCAACACCCACAGGCTTATCTTGGTGTCGGAAACAGCAAACTTGATCACAGGTGGAATATTGAGTTTTGCCAGTGCTTCAGCAATCTTCATCGACGGCCCGGCGCCATCGGCACCACCCTTCTTGGACTTCATGATATCGCGCAGCATGGAGAGAGCGACAAATGAGAGAATGATGGCAAAGACCAGACTGATGTAGAGGTTGGCACCTGCCCCCTTGGCAGCACCATGACCATCACCACCACCTTTAAAGAGGAAGCTGTTGATCCAGACTGCGATCTGAACCCCAACCAGCGCAGTGGCCAGCATGAAGGCTGCCAGTTTCTTGTCGACATTGCCTGCGGCCGCATGTTTTCTCGCCCCGACCATGGCCTTTCCAAATTTATGGGTTATATTACTGGCAACGGCCACGACACCGCCCACGCCCAGATTCATCATTCCAGGCGTCATGAAAAAGGCCCCGCCGCTGCCAATGAAACCGCTCAAAATTCCTCCGATGAAGCCCAGCAGGATGACCTGCAGGGCCACCGCGAGCGTGATATCTATGTAATTGATCGATAATAATTCGTGCATGTCTACACCCTCCAGAATATCTTTAATTAATCAATATTTATAATCTTCAAGGCCAGTCCGGTCACCGTTCCCCAAAGATATGCGATTAAGGGTATTAAGCAAAATATAACCAAGGGCGACAGCCACATGTATTTCTGATGGAGCGGCCCACTCAGGAAATTAAACAGGGCAGGCTGGTGACTTAAGACGGTGTAATAGAGGAAGACAATTACAGCGAGGAAGCCGAGCAATTGTGCGGCCTGCTTTGTGCCGAACATAAAACGTGACTTCATTTCATCGGCGGTAATCACCGGTGCTTTAAGCCGATCCCTGATATTCAGGGCCAGTTCTCTGGTCTGTCGGGTACGGGCCGAGTGCCCCTTGGACAGGAACATATCGCCGATAACCACCAGCGCATACTGGCCATTTCCCTTGACCCTTTCAAGAATGCTTGCATACCCGCCGCAAACTGTATGCTGCCCACCGAAACGACCCTGACCGATGAGATCTTCCTTGGTCCGGTTCAGACCGCCGTCATTAAAAATGGAATCCGGTTCTTCATCTTCTACACCGCCGTCATAGGGACGGCCGCAGGTCTTGCGACTGAAGGCCCTGTCATCATCGGTATTGGCCAGAGCCATGTCTCCATCTTCCCCTGGGGGGATTAGACGCATCAGCTCAACAGCGGCTCCCCAGCGCTGGGACAGTTGGATGATCTGTTTATAGTTTTCAGCGTTGGGATCGAAACGTTCCTGGATCCAGAGGATATTGGTTTCCGCCATGGTGCACTGGATTTCACGGCATCCTTTCAAATCACCCAGAACTTCAGGAATACGTGCCCGGAATATTTCCTGATGCGGCGGGTAGGTCACGGTAACTACACCGTTATCTGCGTGGATCTGCAAATCTGCCTCGGCAGTCCGCTCATCCAGTGCCAATCGCAGCTTGGATTGGGCGCTGAGATAGTGGTTATCGATCATCCTCAGACTGGTCGGCGTCGGCCTGAATTCTGGCATCTCGGCCATATTGCTGAGAATCTCTGCCGCATTGTTCAACCCGATATTTTCCAGATTGAAGAGTGCGTCAAAGTTTTTCGGATCACGACTGTCCACTTGATGGATAAAACGTATCCATTTTTCAAAATCCTCGTCAATCTCATTAAGATAGGAGACAGCTTTATCAGGACTCAACCCCAAAGACTTGGCCGTTCGATCGACTCTCACCTCCTGCGGGGTTGATAGTCCCACCCGCAGACGAGTGCTAACCCCCGGCAACAGAAGATGGCCGCCGCGTCCATAGTAAATAAAACTTCCTTCACGGGCCTTCTCGCAGAGAACGGATGTCAGAAAAGCGAGATACAACTCCTTTTCCCGCGCGAGTTTTTCGGACTTATTCGGTGTCTTGATCATAGCAACCTCAAGACGTCCGATTTTTATCCCCTGCTCACGTGCCCTATCCACCAATTCTTCACGACTCAACACCGGCCAATTCGTCTTCTTGGCCAAAGCCTCGGCCAATTCCTTTCGACCACTCTGAAACAGACTCGAGATCATTACAATTGCCATTTGATGCACCTTCCTTATAGGTAATGAATATGATCTTTCTCTTTAACTTGGACAATCTGACAGGGAATGTGAGGTTTCAACTGCATCGTAAAATCCTCGTACTCCTTGTCGTCAGCGCCCAAAACCAATAAATTAATACTCTCCGATTTCACCAGGGAAATGATCTCCCCAATAACATTACCGACTGCAATATGGTGCGCTACGTTGAGCCCCGCAGACCGTGCACTGTTAATCAGGTCTTTCAGAGCCTCATTCAACCAAATGGAATGCGGCTCACCTTCCCCTTCAATTTCCGACTGCTGTAATATAAAAACTTGGGTGGCCAGACGTTCAGCCAAGGAAAGGGCATAATGCACACCTTTTAAATCCTTGAATGACGACCCGACCGGAACCAAAATTCGTTTCTGTTGCATGTTTCCCTTTTCTGTAGGCTGTTCCCTTTGGTATCTTCAATACAAGTATCGTGCCATTTAAATAATCATGTATTTACAGGCAGTTGTAACTATTTAGCTCTTTTCATCCTCCTAAAGAAGTTTCAATCTGGAACCCCGCCATGTTTCAGACTGAAATACATTCAAATATTCATCATATTATCGATATGTTACAAGTACAGTTTCAATGTGAAACGATTTGCGAGAATTGGGCAGAATGCCAGACTTGACCGGGAAACAACCTAAAAAAATGGGATTTTTTTTGCGAAAAGACGTTATAACAGCCGACCTATTTTCTGATATCGGCAGGTAGAGAGGGGGAGACAAACGCAGGAGATGCTAATGGAAGAATTCCGGGCAAGGATCTACATAAATCTATCCGAGAACAGCGAGAAGGACATCAGGTCTTTTAAAAGACATTCAGCCGACCGTGCTTCCCACCACACAGTTTCGTCCGCTCTGTTTAGCAAGATAGAGATTCTGGTCGGCTGTTCCTAAAAAGATTTTAGGAGACACATCAATATTCATATGGATGGTAGCAAGCCCGATACTGACTGTCACATGATCGGCTGCCTGTGATTGACTATGTGGGATATTAAGAGCGGATATCTTTTTCAAGGAACGTTCGGCAATCTCCTTTGCCCCATCGGCACTCGTTTCCGGAAGCAGCATAACGAACTCCTCACCGCCGTAGCGGGCAATAAAATCCGCCGGTCTCCTCAAGACATTCGCCAAGGCCTTGGCAATCTTTTGCAGGGCTTGGTCCCCCATGGCATGACCGTAGTGGTCATTATATTGTTTAAAGAAGTCAACATCTACCATGGCCAAGGAAAAGGCGGTTTCGTTTCTGATCGACCGTTCCCATTCCTTTTTGAAAATTTCTTCAAATCGCCTGCGGTTGGAGATCTCAGTAAGTCCATCGAGATATGCCAGCTGATCCAGAAGCTTATAGTGATGAACAATGCTCAAGTGGTTACGAACACGCATCTTGACTATGGGGGGCGAAAACGGCTTGGTGATATAATCAACCGCACCAAGCTTCAGGCCAAGTTCTTCGTCTTCTTGGGAGTCGAGTGCCGTTACGAAAATGACCGGAATATTGTTGGTCTTATCGCTATTTTTCAGGGCCTTAATTACATCATACCCACCCATCTGCGACATGACGACATCAAGCAGGATAAGGTCCGGCGGAGAGTCGCCCATTGCTATCTGCAAGGCTTGTTCTCCATTCCTGGCCAAGACAGGGGTATAGTCATCCTTGAGCAGATCTGCCAAGACCCGAAGGTTAATCTTCTCGTCGTCAACAATGAGGATACGTGCCCGTTCTTGCATTCTCATCTCTAATTTCTTTTACTCAAGCATTTCAAGCAAGGTCTGAACCAATTCCGCAGCTCTATTGTATTCAATGTCATCTACCATAATGGCAATTTTTTGTAATTGCCCGTCAAATTCACTCCCTGCCAACATATTCCTCATTGCGGCAAACTGTTCATCAGCCGCAGCTTCCCCCCTTTTCAACTGACCGAGAAGAATCCGGGTAAGCTGTGCTGCTTTTTTCCTGTCAAATATGCCTTCCCCATCGCCCTTTGGCTGAGCAGATTCATGCTCTTTTTCTGCAGGGAGCTGCTCAAGAGATCTCAGGATATGCCTCAGTACTTTAAGGAAAATTTTCATTGAGGCCCCGGTTTCGGCAACATTACCGTTTCTCAATGTGCTCTCGAGCACTTGAGCGGCCTTCATCAAAGCAGGGCTTCCTATATAAGTCGCGATACCCTTTATCGTATGTGCCTGTTCTTCTATCTCTTTAAAGCTACCTGCCTCAAATGCTTTCCGCATCAAGGCCGGCAGTGAACGGTAACGCTTCTTAAAGTCGGCGAGCATCTTCAGGAACAGCAGTTTGTTGTCACCCAATGCTCTCAAAGCTGAATTTTGATCTATTCCCGGCAAGGAGGGGATGCATATCTCAGCGGTTGCTTCTGAGTCCTCCTGGTCTTGCGGAGACGGGGGCAGGTTGCCGAAATGATTGTTACGTATCCATCTTTTCAGGCAGAGATAGAGCTCATTCTGGTCAATCGGCTTGGTGATATGATCATTCATCCCTGCTGCCAGGCTTTTTTCCCTATCGCCGGACATGGCATGGGCTGTCATGGCAAGGATCGGCAGATCTTTGAACCTGCCGTCGGAACGAATCCTTCTTGTTGCTTCAAGACCATCCATTTCCGGCATTTGGATGTCCATCAACACCAAGTCATAGGAGTTTTTGTCCAACGCCTCCAGAGACTCCCGTCCATTGGAGACAATTGCCACCTCCATCCCCGCGCTTCGCAGGAATTCACCTGCCACCTCCTGGTTGATATGGTTATCATCCACCAAAAGGATACGGGCTCCGCCAAGATTCGTCAGGTCCATCTCCCGATCTTTGTTTTGGGCCTGCTGAGGACCGGAGACAGCCTCAATTCCCATAATATCAAGCAGGGTATTATACATAACCGAGGCATACACAGGTTTAAGGAGAAAACCATTCATACCGACCTTCTCCGCCTCAAGGTAGATTTCATCCCTTCCGTTCGCCGTAACCATCAGCATTGCCGGAACCTTGGCAATAGTGGTATTGGTCTTGATTCTTCTGGCAGTCTCGATTCCATCGATACCGGGCATCATCCAATCAAGCAGAACGACATCATACGGTTGCCTATCCTGTACAGCCTGTTCCAGGCAGTTGATAGCCGACTCACCGTCAACAGCAGTTGTAACATCGATCTTCATTGACCGCAGCATGGAGGAGAGTATATCCCTGGCCGCCTCATTATCATCGACAATAAGAGCCCGAAGTTGTTTCAGCTTACTCTGATATCTCCGTTTTCTGGCCTGTACACTCTTGGCAAGACGTAATCGTGCAGTAAAGATAAACTCGGTTCCAACTCCCGGTTCGCTCTCAGCCCAAATCCTCCCCCCCATAAGCTCCGTCAACTGCTTACAGATTGAAAGTCCGAGGCCGGTGCCACCATATTTACGGGTAATCGAATCATCAGCCTGATGGAAAGCTGAAAAGAGGCTCTCCAGCTGTTCTTTATCGAGACCAATTCCACTGTCGCGTATGGAAAAACGTAGCGTGTATTTATTATCTCGTTGTTCTTCCAATCCGACAGAAACGATAATCTCTCCCTGATTGGTAAATTTTATGGCATTGCCGGTCAAATTCATCAAGATCTGACCGAGTCGCAGAGGATCTCCCACCAGATGATAGGGAACTTCAGGGTCAATTCTAAACAGGAATTCCAAACCTTTTTTTTCGGCCTGCATTCCGACGACATTTACAACATTACCGAGAATGTCCTCAAGATTGAAATCGACTTCTTCCAACTGCATTTTTCCGGCATCAATCTTGGAAAAATCCAGGATATCATTAATCAACCGCAGTAAGGTATTGGCAGATTCGATAAGTTTTTCCACATAATCATGCTGTTTGGAATCAAGCACGGTTCTTTGTAATAAAGAGGCCATACCTATAATTCCATTCATCGGGGTACGGATCTCATGGCTCATGCGGGCAAGAAAATCCCCTTTAGAGGCATTGGCTAACTCGGCCGATTCCTTGGCATCAATCAGTTCACCTTCCATCTGTTTCTGCAGGGTCATATCCATCGCCGTAAAGAGATACCCGACAATTCCCCCAACCGGATTCAACAAACTGGTAATGGAGAGGCTAACAGGAAGATACGTGCCGTTTTTACACACATAAAACCATTCACGGGCCCTGGTGTGCCTTTGTTTTACAAACTGATCAAAGACCTCCATGTCCTGCAAGCTGGAACCAGGAACCCCACTGACCTGTTTTCCGTAACGGTCCAACTCCTCAACCAGGTGAAGAGAGAGAATATTGCATTTATCGACCATTTCCGAAGGATTGTACCCTAAAAGGGTGGAGGCCCCTTCGCTAAAGAGCCGGATAGTACCGTCAAGGTCGGTGGCAATAATGGAAAGTTGGGTTGCAGCATCGAGGACTGCCTGTCGTTCGGCATCGGCCTCCTGAAAACGGTGGAGCATTCTTTCCGTCTGCTCGAACTGCTTCACCACAAAATCCGAAGTGATTTCCGACGCCTCCCTTGAGGTCCTGATCTCACCTCGGAGCATGTCGATTTCCATCTGCAATTCGGCCTTACTCTTTTCTACCATCCGCTTTCCTTCATTCCGAGTAACGCAAGCTCAATACTCAGGTCGGCAGCCCGTTCGATAAGATGCGGGGTCACACCTCCGAGTCCAAGCAAGACAATCTCCTCAGGCATTTCCCCCTCACATACTCGAGGAAGTACTGCCAATAAATAGGCTAAACCGGCCCCATGACCGAAGGGGGATGTTTCGAATGTATCTTTAATCTGTCGATAATCCAGAACGACTATCTCACCGGGTTTGCCATATCCCTTGACGGCATCAACAAAGACTACTCTTCCACCTTGTTCTAAATAAGGCAAAAGGTCCAGACCCATAAGTCCGCCTTCTATCAGCTCGATATTTTCAGGAAGAAGCTGCTTTTGCCGCAAACATTCATAGACCGCAGGCCCTGCAGCATCCTCTTCTACAAATCTGTTGCCTATGCAAATAATACGTCGTCTCATCTCTTCTGCTTTACAACGATATCACCTGTTCTTCTCTTTATATGATTACCATGCATAATCAGCTACTGATCCAGGAAGTGCGTGAGCTGTTCTTTTCTCGGAATGCCATCTACCCCATACCTGGAGACAACGCTTATGCCGTCCAGGCGGCAGAGACCTGTGAAACGAACAGCACGTCCCTTCCATCCCGATAAGGTGAACTTCAGGGGTGATCAGATCCTTTTATGCAGACAATGAACAGCACACACAAGACATGGATCGAAGGAACGGATGACGTGTCCAGCCTCCACCGGATTATTAATATCCTTTACAGGGGTGCCGATCAGGGCTTCCTCCCATGCTCCACGGACCCCACGACCGTCTCGGGGGGAACCGTTCCAGGAGGTCGGCGTGATAACTTGATAGTGGGTAATTCTCTCATCCTCGATCTTCACCCAATGTCCCAAGGCCCCCCGAGCTGCTTGAATCAAGCCGGCTCCTTCACCATCGGGAATACGTTTGACCGGATTATAAAAATTGCTATTTCTTTCAACAAGAAGCTCGTCGAGCCAAATTTTCATGTAAGGAAGCATATAGGCAGGACGGACAAGCCGGGCAAGCTCCCGGGCAAAGATATTGGCTCCGTCCTGGGCAACCATTTCTTGAAAAAACGGGTTGCCTCCGATGACCATTTCTGCAAGCGGCCCTGTTTCTGCTGCTTCTCCGTCATATCGAGGTGCCTTGACCCAGGAATATTGGCGACCGCTTTGCCCGGACGCATAGGGCTTGGTCTCTGATTCAAAGGGATGCCGTGGTTCACTTCCCTGTTCGAACCAGGCATGGGAGATATCTTCGGTTATCTTAGAAGGATCGAATTCAAAGACCTGGGTCCCATCAGCCCAACCAGAGCGAACCAATCTCCCGCCATGGCCTCGGACAGCTGTGTTTTCCGGCAAGGGAAAACTTCCATAGGAAAGGAAACGGTTGTGCCCTTTTCCCAGGGAGGAAAGCCCGGCTATTTTTGAAAAACGGATAAAGAACCCGACTTCACTTTCCCGATGAGACTTCTTTTCGTCCAGCCAGATAGCAAGGTCGCTGAGGCTTTGCACTTCATGCCATCTCTCCAATGGGCAACCCAGAATGCTTCGCTCGTACCAGGAACGAAACCTCTCAGTAATTATCCGACATTGCAGAATCTTGGATATTTCAGGCATGGAAGTCACTCCGCCTGGAACCATGAAGGAGGTATGAGGCCATTGCCCACCTATAATTCCCACCACCTGTACCAGCCGTTTGGTCTCCCGGATCACCTCAACTGCGGCCCTTCCCTCCAAAGGAGCATACCGTTTTAGAGCCTCCTCACCCAGGGGATGTTCACGATAGGCCTCCTGGTTGGCAAAGTCGACCATGAACATAAGAATCGCCTGTCGGACATCACTCTGCATGTTCTCGGTCATCAAAGCCAGATTGCGCAACCTGCGCGCATTATCCGGCGGGACAGCTCCGGCAATTGCATCCAGGGCCTCGACCGCTGCCGTCAGATGAGTTATGCTGCATATACCGCAAATCCTCGGAGTTACAACCAGACCATCCAAAGCACCGCGTCCACGCATCATCATCTCAAAACCACGGAACATCGTACCGGTACTCCACGCTTCGACGACACTCCCGTTATCCACCTCAACCCTGATTTCGAGATCGCCTTCAACCCTGTTCAATGGAATAGCAATTCCTTTGGTTGTTTTGACCATACCTCTTCAAATCCTTGTTTAGACTTTTAATTTTCTATTCTTCAGGTGTTCAGGTGCCGCTGCGGCCGCCATGCCTTTATAAACCATGTAGTGTGCACGGTTGACCCCCATGGGCAGAGAAAGGGGAATCCCCTCAATATTCGGTGTCTGGAAAAAAGGCGTTGAGCGCGGGAATTCCGGATCAGTACAACCGAAACAGGGCACGCCCGCCCTTGTTTTCGAAGACTGCTGGTTCCAGAGCGATTTATTACAGAGTCCCGGTACCAAAGGCCCTGCGCAGCCCATATGAAAGAAGAGACATCCCACCTCTCCAAAATCGGACTCTTCTACACGATATTCGTGATATTCATTCCGAGTGCATCCCTGATGGACAGTGGTCCCGAACCATTCGAGAGGCCGTTGGTATTTGTCCAATTCAAAGACCACTCCACTGGCCGCGGAAATTATCGCCCCCACGACAACGTCGTGATGGCAGGGACAACCTGCAAGATTGATCACCGGTTGACCGGAGCCTGCAACAAAATCCTCACCGAGGAAGCCACCCCGTTCCTTTTTGGCAAATTGCAGGCCCACAGCCTCAATGACATCATCGGCACCGAAACCGCCGTAGGAGGCACAGGTGCCGACAGCCATTACCAATTTGGCCTTTGTCGCAAGACTAAACAACAGCTCTTTCTTGGCCTGTCCATCTCTGGTATGAAACATGCCGGTTCCAGCCGGGCCGCATACGACCGATCCTTCGACCAGAAGGATATCCAAAGGTTGTTCTCCCGAAACAATTCCCGTCACTATACTTTCATGGCTCCCCGGCGAGATATTGGAAAGCGACGGATGCCACAGTAATTTCAGGTTCAAGGTACGAAACAACTCGATGACGTTTGGAAACTCACTACTTAGAAACGAGAATGTGTCCCCGCCGCAACCTCCACCCTGCAACCAATACACCGTTTTTGTTTGATCCATTTTCATTTTCCTGATAGCACCTTAGTAGTCTCCACAAACAAAATCCATTCATCTCTATTAAAAACAGTATCATGAATAAGGACTGTAATGTCAATAGATGACGCGAAGAAGACACACCAAGCAGAATTTGACATATTTGTTACGGCCTATTCCAGCCCGTAGCGCTTCAATTTTCGCCAAAAAGAGGTTCTCGGTAAACCGAGAATGTCAGCCGCAAGGTTCTTTTTATAATTGGTTTTGGCCAGGACTTCTTGAATGTATTGCTTTTCTTTTTCCTCCAGAGATACCCAGGACTGGGTATCGATGGAGCTGATGGAAAGTT
>Ga0307440_1000801_pt1 | contig 15571 bp, 10 predicted proteins | sample SalMarWE160410MG_FD_202150 | JGI IMG/M metagenome (GOLD analysis project Ga0307440, IMG submission 202150) | Salt marsh sediment microbial communities from the Plum Island Ecosystem LTER, Massachusetts, United States - WE1604-10 | ecosystem: Environmental > Aquatic > Marine > Intertidal zone >... | reverse complement strand
TCAAGAACCCGGATACCTTTGTCTTCGTCTCTCCTACCTTCGATCCGCAATCTCTCGATCCAGCGGTGGCCTACAGCAGCGCTTCCTACACTGTTCTCACGAACATCTATGATACGTTGATCGGATTCGACCCCCGCATCTCCCACTTCGTGCCCCTCTTGGCAACCGAGGTGCCAACAGCCGAGAACGGCGGCATCTCATCTGACGGCAGGACCTACCGCTTTCACATCCGAAACGGGATCCGTTTCCAAAACGGCGATTTCTTGAGACCGGAAGACGTAGCATATTCCATCAAGCGCAGCATGGTGGTCGATGCCGACGGCGGTCCCGCGTGGCTTTGGTACAGCATTTTTCTTGACCTCAACGGCTCACGCGGTATAGACGGCAACATTGCAGTCTCTTTCGATCGAATCGACTCCGTTGCTTCCGTCGAAGGGCAGGACGTTCTGTTTCATCTTGCAAGACCGTTCGCCCCCTTCCTGTCAGTCATGAGTCAGCCTCTCGCAGCGGTTCTCGACAAGCGCTGGGTAATTGAGAAGGGCGGTTGGGACGGAAGTGCAGCTACCTGGCAGGGATACAACAACCCGAAAGTCGGCGATAAGCTCCTGCACGACGCGGTAAACGGCACCGGCCCCTACCGCCTCTATCGATGGGAACGAGGAAATGAAATCGTTCTGACTCGCTTTGGCGGCTATTGGGGAACTCTTCCCTCGCTCGAAAAGGCCGTTATTCAGTTTCAGAACGAATTCTCTGTCAGGAAGCTTATGCTTCTCCGCGGTGACGCCGATGTCATCGTAGTCGCCCCCACCTTCTACCCGGAGATGAACAAGATGGATCGGGTCAAATCCGTCTCAATGGAAACTCTTCAGATCGATACATTCCTTTTCAATTTCGAAGTTACTACCGAACGCAACCCCTACACGGGCTCCGGCAAGCTTGATGGGGAAGGAATTCCCTCCGACTTTTTCGCCGACCGAAATGTCCGCCTCGGGATCGCATACGCCTGGGACGAGAAGAGGTTCCTTAAGGATGCAGCGAACAACTACGGGGTTGACCCCGTTAGCCTGGTGCCCTACGGAGTGCCACATAGGAAGAGTGACCTCAGTCGGAATCCTTTCGATCTCGATAAGGCTGCGGAGCTCTTCCACAAGGCGTGGAACGGAAAGCTCTGGGATATTGGCTTCGATTTCGACTTAGCCTACAAGCAGGGTGACAAGGTTCGGCAGATTGCGGCGGGAATGCTGTCGGAGAACCTTCGCAAGATCAACCCGCTGTTTCACGTAATGCCCCGGCCGATAGAACGGTCACAGTACCTCAACGCTCTTTCGCGCAATCAGCTGCCCATCATCATCGTCGGCTGGGTTCCCGAATATCTCGATCCCGATGCGTTCGTCACTCCATTCGCCGCATCGTGGGGCATATTCCCCAAAGCTCAAGGATATCACAATGACGAGATGGATCGACTCATTCGGGAGGCCCGCACCACCACCGATCTGACCGTTAGGCAACAAGACTACGATCGCATCCAGGAACTCTACCTCGAAGAAATGCCGGGACTCATTGTCTGCCAACCGGTGAAGAAGATCTACTTCAGGGATTGGCTGAAAGGAGCAGCCTTCTCTCCATTGCAGTCGACACCACTGGACAGCCTGCGATGGCTCTCCAAAGGCTACTGATCGTTCGCCGCACACCGCTGATTGACCGATGGGGCCGCTCGGCACAGAGAGCTACCGAGCGGCCGTTGCTTCATTCCGCAAGAATCTCGAGTGGTTCACGCACGCATTACTGCATCGCCTTCCTGACACGACTGTCTGAGGAGTCGGCGATATAGAGATTACCCGATGGGCCAATGGCGACACCCTGCGGGTTGATCATCTTCGCCCTTAACGCCGGTCCGCCGTCACCGAGTGTGGACCCTCCCCCGATGATCCTTCGAATAATCCCGGAGAGATCAATCCTCCGCACATGGGCCGTGCCATCCGCGAGGTAGATGTTTCCCGCACTATCCAGCGTGAGGCTACCGTTCATTGAGATTTCGGCCGAGGTTGCAGGACCGCCGTCACCGAAATTCGCGGAGTAACTCCCGGTTCCCGCTATTGTCGTAATGATTCCGTTCGTGCTCACCTTGCGTATTCGGTAGTTGCCGCCGTCGTAGATGTAGAGGTTGCCTGCAGCATCGAGGTCGACGTCGTTTGGGTAGCAAAGGAGAGCGGAAGTCGCCACACCGCCATCGCCTGAATAGCCACATGTGCCGGAGGTTCCCGCAATATTCGAAGTCGCGACGCCATTTACTATCGGGTATACGCTGTGTGCCCAGTATTGCGCGACGTAGATCGGTTCCCCATTGGGAGAAACGGCGATGGCATTTGGGCCACCGCCGAGAGTCGAGCGTCCGAAGGTGGAGATCTTTCCGGACGTGTCCACCATTCGGATTTCGTAGTTCCCAGAATCGGCGATGTAGACGTTTCCTGCAGCATCGACATCCACGTCGTCAGGTGCATTGAGGGTTGCGGCGGTGGCCGCCCCTCCGTCGCCGGTATACCCGGCAGTGCCGGTTCCGGCAAAAACGCTGATGGTACCACCGGGGGTTACCTTGCGCACCTGGTTCCCTGTCGTGTCGACGATATACAGGTTGCCTGAGGGGTCGACCGCAATCCGCGTAGGAGCATTCAACTGAGCCGATGTCGCCGGTCCGCCGTCGCCCGAGCTCCCGCTCGTTCCGTTTCCGGCCACGGTGTAGATCGGATAGCTGATTGCGAAGTTCTGCGCCGAAACGCCGCTGTTGCTCATCCCGCTCTTCGCTGCGATCGCCTGGATCCGCGTAACGATACCGTTGCCGGATATGTGAACCGGGGAGCTGTAGATCGGGGATGCCGTAGTCGGCGTCGATCCGTCGGTCGTATAGTAGATGGTGGCTCCGGCGGTCGAAGTGGCTATCGTTATGTCCGCATTGCTCGTGAGGTACCCGCCGGTCGCCGTCACCGAGGAGGAGAAGGTCGGCATCGATGCCGACTGGATGTAGTAGACTCCGGATGCGACCGCGCTCGTGATCCAGCCTGCCTTGACGGCAATGACCTTCAACGTAACACCGCCGTTGACCGTGTATCCGGGACCGGTGCTGGAGCCTGTCGTCGGCGTCGATCCGTCGAGCGTATAGTAGAAAGTCACACCCGTCGTAGAGCTCGAGAATGTGACGGTTGTACCGATCAACACACCTCCGGGGGCGGGACTGAACGTCGGGGCGGCAAGCTGCACGGAATATGTAGCGGTTGCGACTGTGCTCGCCGCCATGCCGCTCTTCATTGCTACGACCTTCAGTGTCACCGGACCGGATATCGTATAGCTCGTTCCCGACGCAGAGGATGAGGTCGGCTGCGATCCGTCTGTGGTGTAGTAGAAGGTTGCGCCACTCGTCGCATCCGAAAACGTAATGGTCGTGCCAAGGCCTACCGTCGAGGTTCCGGGCGAGAGCTGCGGCGTTGAGACTTGGTTGTAGTTGATTGTGTAAGTCGCGACACCGAGGAGGCTGTTGGTCATCCCCGATTTCGTCGCAATAGCCTTGATGGTCATTGTCGTACCGTTGCCGGTCACCGGGATCGGTCCGCTATAGAGGCTGGACGCGCCGCTCGGGGTGCTTCCATCGGTGGTATAACGGATTGACACACCCGCGGTGGCACTTGTCAGGACGACATTCTGGTCGGCGCTGTATGTACCTCCAACCGGCGAGAACTGCGGCGCGGCGACCTGGGTATAGCTGATTTTATAGATTGATTCGGCGATCGTGCTGTCGTCGAGACCGTCCTCCACCGCTATCGCCTTGATCGTGGTGGTCGTTCCGTTGCCCGCGATTTGGATCGGTCCGGAATAGGACGCCGAAGCGTTCGATGGGGTGCTACCGTCGGTCGTGTAGTGAATGGCGGCGCCGGAAGTAGCGGTCCCGATGGCGACCGCTACATCGGAGGAGTAGGTTCCTCCACCCGGCGTGAAGACCGGCTCGGCTACTTGGTTCGTCGGACCGAGTAACGGCTTGCATCCTACGACGAGGACGGTTGTCGCAATGAAGCCGACTATTGCGACCGCTGCTCGGAATCTGGCGTTGATCATGATGAGATCCTCCTTCTGCGAAAGACTGTTGCTGGTATCAGCGTATCGCGGTCTCCGAGCGGGGAGTATGACGATTTCTCGTCATTTTGATTGGCGGTCAGAATCCGAATGAGGCGTGCCTTTTCGGCTTCGGCGGCGTTGAGGACGATGTTCCGCGCTGTAATCTCCCCTACCCACATCGAGCGCAATTGCCTACAATCTCGCGATGGCAGGAGTGCAGAACAGACATCACAAGGAATACAGTGTGAAAGGATTGTATGTTCCGAGCGAAGACGCCGTCAGGAAGATCTATTCGGATAGCGTGCCATGATAGCGCCCGGTCTCGTCTCGGTTACCTTCCGCTCGCTCTCGCCGCGGGAGATCGTCGCGCTCGCCGCTGAGGCGTCGATCGTAGGAATCGAGTGGGGAGGAGATGTTCACGTCCCACCGGGAAACGTTCGGCTGGCGCGCGAGGTGGCGGCAATGACCGCAGAGGCCGGGAGGGAGGTTTCCGCCTACGGCTCATACTACCGCGCCGGCGCCTCGAACGCCCGGGGCGCCTTCGACGCCGTGCTCGAGACGGCAGTTGCTCTCGCGGCACCCACGATCCGGGTTTGGGCGGGAGCGCGCGGCTCTTCGCAGGTCGCCCCACGGGAACGCGAAGGCGTCGTGAGTGATCTCCGGCGGGTCTCCGACCTCGCTGCCGCCGCCGGAGTGTCTGTATCCACCGAGTACCACGCCGACACGCTCACTGACACCGCATCCTCGGCTGTTCGCCTGTTCGACGAGGTGAACAATCCCAACCTGTTCAGCTTCTGGCAACCCCCTAACGGGGCGTTGATGGACGATTGTCTTTCCGGCCTCCGATTCGTACTCCCGCACCTGAGCAACGTCCATGTGTTTCACTGGTGGCCTCGGCCGGAGAACAGGCGGCCGCTTTCAGAAGGCTCGTCTCGATGGCTCCCCTACCTGCGGGCCGTATCCGCACTCGCAGGGCGGCGTTTCGCCTCCCTGGAGTTCGTCGAGAATGACAGCGTCGCGTGCTTCTCGAGAGACGCACGAACCCTGCTCGGCTGGCTCGATGAGCTTCGAAAGACGGAGTCGACTTGACCACCTCTGCCCCTGCCTGCGTGAAGGCGTGGGGCAACGCGGCAAGTACGATCTTATGATCATGTGAGCGAGCTGTAGAAATCCCTGAGTGTACGGAAAGCCAACTTGCGGCGCGTTCGATCTGCGTCGACGAGCCCCTTCCGGTTGTAGCCCCGCTGATAATCGTTCAGCCTTCGCGGCGACCGGAAGTCGATGAGAATCCACGGAGTAAGGCCCGCTACATAGCGCGATTCCCGGATAACCGCAATTTGCTTTTCATAGACCTGGCGCTGGTGCTCTTCGGAGAACAGATCGTCGACGGTTCCATGGGTACCGGCAAGGGCCCCCGCGCCGAACTCGCTTACGATGACCGGCTTTCCGGGATTGCTGTTTCGGAAGAACGCGGCAAGGTCGTCGAAGTTACCTTCATACCAGCCGTAATATTCATTGAGGCCGATGACGTCGAGATGCTCGGCGAGCCGGTCGGCTATGCGGTTTTCGATACGGTTCCAGAGACACGCCGCCGTTACGAGCCGGGTGGGGTCGAGCTCACGCGCGCGTCGAGCGAGGCGGCTCATGAAATCGAGCCTGGCGTCGGTGTCGGGGTTCTCGTTTCCTACCGACCACAGAACGACGCTCGCCCGGTTGAGGTCGCGAAGCACGAGCTCGCTGAGCTGGTTTTCCGCGTCGGCGTAGGTCCCGGGGTTGTCGAACTCGATCGCCCAATAGACCGGTATCTCCTCCCACAGAAGAACTCCCCGTTCGTCGGCCAGACGGGCGGCGAGCTCGCTGTGCGGATAATGTGCAAGACGAACGAAATTGCATCCGAGCTCTTTTGCCAGATCGAACATCTGCTCGATCTCTGCACTTGTCACGGCCTTTCCATTTCGAGTCGAATCCTCGTGACACGAGATGCCCCTCAAGTAGATTGGCTTGCCGTTGAGGAGGATCCGCTCGCCGCTCGAGCGGATCTCGCGGAAACCCACCTTGTCGCTCACGCGATCTCCGCCTTCAAGCGCAACCTCAACCTCGTAGAGGGTGGGCGTCTCGGGGCTCCACAGGTCAGGCCTTGCGTTGATTTCGAGCTCCCCAAAGCCCCCCGTGAAAGCGAGCTCCCGTTCGAGGTCCAGCCCCGGGATTCGAAGCCGCGCCTTCCCGACCTCCTGCGGACCGTCGGTCTCGAGCGCGAAATGCAGCTTTCCAAATCCGCTTCCCCGCACGAGCGATATCGACCACCGCTTGATGAATGTGGCGGGCAGACGGACAAGCGACACGCTGCGATAAAGCCCGCCGTAGTTGAACCAATCGGTATTGTCCATCGGCACCTGATCGCTCTCCCTGCGGTTGTTCACAAAGAGGATCAGTCGGTTGTCCTGCGAAAGCGAGTCTGTGATCTCGACGAAGAAAGGAGTCGAGCCGCCACGGTGGGTCCCGAGGCATGTGCGGTTCAAGAACAGGACAGTCTCGTAGTTCGCCGCCCCGATTTTGAGAAAGACGCGTTCCGGCGACCCCACGGTGGTGTCCCGCGGCTTGTAACGGAAGGTCCTTGTGTAGATCACCCCGCCCTCGTAGTGACGATACTCCGGCGCTGCTGTATTCCAGCACGACGGAACGCGCATCTCCTTCCAGTGCTCCCAATCGTAATCGGCTGGACGGGGATTCCCGTGACCATCGTCATGGACCTCGGCGAACCAACGGGCTCGGAGCAGCGTGTTGTAAGGGTCGATAGCGAAACGCCATTGCCCGTCGAGGGACTCATAGTCTCTGCCGCTGTCGCACAGCAGGGATTCATGATCAATGCGGACGGATCGGTACTCGCCGGCGTAGTCCTCTGCATGAATGTCGCGATCAAAGTTCGCAGGTTGGTTGCTCTGCATGTATACTCCCTGAGGCGCTACCCTTTGATTCCGGTGGCGACAACGCCTTCCACGAAATACCGCTGACCGATCAGAAAGACCACGAGTACCGGAATAATGGAGATGAGCGCCGCGGCCATCTGAGGACCGTATGCGATGTTGTACTGATTCACGAAGTCCGCCATACCCAGCGGAAGCGTCTTGAGGGTCTGGCTGGTAAGGTAGATCAGCGGCGTGAAGAAGTCATTCCAGAAGTAGCGGAAAGAGAAGATGATTACCGTGACGATAACGGGAGCCGAAAGGGGCAGCACCACTCGCCAGAATATCAGATACTCGGAGGCCCCGTCGATTCGCGCCGCTTCCAGAAGAGAATCGGGAATCGTCAGGAAATACTGTCTGCACAAAAAGACACCGAAGGCGGTGAATGCCGAGACAAGCACGACTGCGGCATGACTGTTATAGAGGCCAAGGTTGCGGACAATGATGAACTGAGGGATGATGATTGATTGAATGGGCACCATGATCGATGCGATATAGAGCAGGAACAGAGTGTCACGAAACTTCCAGGTAAGCTTGGAGAAGGCGTAGGCCCCGGTGGTAGCCGTGATGAACTGCAGCACCACGATTGAGGTTGTCACTTTGACCGAATTCCAGATATAGAGCGGAAAGTGCTCACGGAGCGCGGAGAAATTCGACAGAACCGGTATCCGCGGGATCAAGCTCATGGGGTAGGTGAATATCTCGTCCTCCCGTTTGAATGAGGAGGAGGCGATTACCACGAGGGGAACGAGAACTGCGACCGCCGCCAGAATCAATACGAGATACAGGACGACTCGTCCCGGAGTCACGCGCCGACGCGAGAGATTACGCTGCGTCATAGCTTACCCACCCCCTTTGGGATCGGTACTGGATTATCGTGATGGCCAGGAGGAGCAGCAGCAAGACCGTCGCTTCCGCGGATGCGTAGCCCATGCGGAAGCTCATGAACGCGTTGCGATAGATGTCGTAGACGAGCACCGTAGTGGAACCGCTCGGCCCACCACCCTGTTGCCCGCCTGTCATGATGTAAATCAGATCGAACACCTGAAAGCCTTTGATGATTGCTGTCGTGATGCAGAAGAAAGTCGTCGGCGTAAGCATGGGAACCGTGATGCTTACCAGTTTTCGCAGGAGCCCCGCCCCATCGAGATTCGCACTTTCGTAGAGACTCGGATTGATCGATTGCAACCCCGCAAGGAACAGCACCATGTAGTAGCCGAACGACTGCCACACCGAGACGAATATGATCGTTCCAAGAGCGGTTCTCGGGCTCGTTAGCCACGGCTGCTTGGATATCCCGACGGATTGCAGAAACATGTTTACCGGTCCCTCGCCGGGATTGAGAAGCAATGCAAAAGCCAGCCCGATCGCTATCGATGAAAGGATGCTTGGCAAAAAGTAAAGCCCACGGAAGAAGGTTCTTGCGAAAACCTTTCCGTTCAGCATGAGTGCAAATACAAAAGCGAGGAGGAGCTGAAAGAAGACTGAAAACACCACGAACCGAGCCGTGATCCACAGTGAAGACAGGAACGCCGAGCTCTTCAAGGAGGACACATAGTTCGCGAGCCCGACGAGGTGAAACGTCCGGCCCCCGGAATAGTTGGTAAGAGACACGCCTACCGTCGCAATCACCGGAAGCAACACAAATACAAAGAAACCGAGAAAGCTCGGAAGCAGGAACGATGCGACTACGAGCCTATTCTTCATCGATCTCGGTGCTGTCATCTCTCCCTCGGTTATGAATGAATGGGGTCCGACCGTATGGCGCAGTCGCGCGTCAACGGTCGGACCCGTAATTGAGACCTCGCGCCTCAGTTCGTCGTATTGACGATATCCTGAAGTTTGTTCCTGAGCTCTCCCATCACCTGCGAGTCGGTCATGTCGTTGAGCAGATACTCCTGCATAGTCTGGAGAATCGCCTGCTCCACCCGTGAACCATATCGGGTGTAGTAGGGAGGAATCACAGGCACGTTCTCAGTGAAGTAGTCCAGCGACTCTTTGTCGGGCAGCACGGTACTCAAGGCTTCGGTGACTGCGGGGGTGATCATCGCTGGCAAGAAACCGTTCTTTGCAACGATTGCAGCGCCGTCGGCACCGCCCATCCATCCGATGAAAGAAAACGCGGCGTCTTTGTTCTTTGATCCGGAATAGATGTTGTTGAATGTCGGAGCACCGACTGAAGCGTAGGTTTGTTGGTCGGAGGGCAATCGCGTCACTCCCCAATCATCCCAGGTGAAGCCTTTGAGCAGGTCTTTCTTCTTCCCATCGAGCATGAATCCTGGGAACCACTCTCCGATCGGCAGCATCGCCACGTTACCGTTGTAGAAGGCTTGTGAATAGTGCAGCTTTGTCGCCACGATGTCGACGTAGGGCATGATCGCCTTCTTCTGCTCGAGCTCCTTTCGCATCTTGAAGCTCTGGAGGACGGTGTCGTTGATGTCTATTTTCCCGTCGCGAGTAATGAAGCTGACGTTGGCCTGAATGGCGGGAAACATGTTCAACTGACCCCAGGTGTAGAAGAACGCCCCGTACCGCTTGCCGTCTCCGCTCGAGAGCTTCTCGGCCACCTCCATGAACTTCTTCCAGGTCCACTCGCCGCGCTGAACGTATTTGTCCGGTGTATCGATTCCGGCCGCTTCAAACATCTTCTTGTTGTAGTAGATATAGTATCGAGCCCCGCGGAATGGAAGCGCCAGCGTCTTCCCGTCGACGGTGACCGCCGCCTTGTAGCTGTCCAACCCGCGCGTATCGTAGTTGTTTTTCTTTATGTAGTTGTCGAGCGGCTCGATGTAGCCGTTGTCGTACTGGGCGAACATGTCGGTTTGACGCTTTTCCATGAACGCGTCCATGTAGACGCCGCCTGCGAGCATCGTCGTCAGCTTCGTCTCGTAGTCGGCCGAGGTGACGATCTGTGGATCGACCTTGATCTTCGACTGCGAATCGTTGTAGGCCTGGACGATATTCACGTAGGTTGGATCTTGCCACAAGACATAGGTAACCGTCTGAGGACCCGCGGCAGCGGTGGGCTGCTCCTCGCCTCCGCCCGCGAACATTGGAACGATCGCGAACACGCTCAGAAGGAGAAGGGCAATGATTCCCTTCGCAACGATATGGTCTTTCATTCTGTACCCCCTTATGTCCGGGCCTTTCGCCGCTCACCGCAGGCAGCGCGGCGAAAGGTCGGTCTTACTTCCATTCTAGCGGGAGGTCTGAATTCTCGTATACTTTGAAATGTCTCGAAAGCTCAGTTTTCGTATTCGGCGGACTTCGAATTCCATCACATAGTGATGATCTGCCGTTGATATTCCTGGGGAGTTCGGCCCGTCTGTTTCTTGAAAAGGGTAAAGAAGTAGTTGTAATTTCTGAAACCGGCGCTGTGCGCTATCTCTTTGACAGGCAGGTTGGACGTCTTGAGAAGCTCTTTGCAGCGATCTATCCGGAGTCGCGTAATGTGGTTGGATATCGAATCGCCGGTTGCCGTTCGAAAGGTGGTTCGAACGTAGTTGACCGACAGTCGGAGCTTTCCGGCGATACCTTTCGTGCTGAGATCTGGATCGAAAAGACCCTGCTCGATCACCTTCTTCACGTCCGCAACAAACGACGAGAGTCGTTGAGCGCTGCCCTGCTCCGCGGAGTCGACGAAACGACGGTACCAATCGAGCGCCACGGCCAGGACATCGTCGCTGGTTTCCATCCACTTGGCGTTGAGAACGAAAACCCTAAACTCGGCGAGCAGGCGCCCTTCCATTACTCCGGAGTCCACAAAGACACGCTCCAGGACATGGAGAATGCGCTGGGAGAGGAAAACGAAGTCCTCATATCGATAGGAAAGGACACCGTCGAGCAAACCGCGAACGGTCGTCGCGACGGTTGGCTCGTTGAGAACGCGTGCCTGCTCCGCAAGTCGGCGAAGCTCTTCCTCTGGCAGTGAGTAGGGCCCCTCCGTCACCGGCATGTGCATTTGCGTGATGACCTTGCCGCGGCCTTCGCAAAACCGGAAGCGCACCGCCTCCGAGGCGGCATCGTACGCCGTGGCCAACTCGTCGGCGCTGATCACCGGGTCACTCACACCTACCGTGAACGAGCATCCTCCATTCGAACTCACATCGGCTACCGCAGCGCGAACGTCGACGGGAAGTGAGAACGGCTCTCCCGCCGGGCTCGGTATCGCTGCGGCGACTGTACATTTTTCGATTTGCACCGAACAGAGAACCGACGGCAGCTCAGCTAGGCGCCGAGCGAGCTCCCGACAGGAGACAAGCAACCGTGACCGCACCTCCGGACCGCCTATCTCCGAGCCGTCGACGGCGGCGGCAACGATCCAGACCTCGCCGGAAGAGACATCGAAGAACCGCGTACGCAGCCGCGTACGTTCCTCAGAGGAAGTCTGCTGATCGAGCAGGAACCTTCCGAATACGCGGGCAAGCGATACTTCCGTGGAGCCTCTTGCTAACTGAAGGTCATGGAGCCGCTGATTCAGCAGCTCCATTGTCTCGGAGACGAGGGCTATGTCGTCCCGATGAGCGTCAGTCTGCTTCAGCTCCTGGAACCCGGACTGTAGCGCACGCGCCTGGACTAGAAGCCGATCAAGTGGTGCAGACACCCGTCTGCTCGCGGTAATGGCGAACGCCACCGATAGCACAAGGAGAATCGAGAAGAGTGCGATGATTTCGTTTCGCCATCTCGCTATCCCTTCAAAAAACAGAGCAGTTGGCGTGGAAGAGACGAATGTCCACCCGGCCAGGGGTTCACGGAAGAAGGAGACGAGCCTCCTTGAAGGCGAATCCGACACCGTGAATGAACCTGATTCCCCTGGGGTGGCAACAACGCGCCGAAGCACCTCGTCGTTCTCGGCATCCGTGCCGAACAACTTCGGGTCGTTGTCGGAAAGAAGCGTGCCTGCACTGTCGAGAATCGTGAGCCGAGACCCGCTCCCTTCAAACCTCCCGAGAAGCTGGCTTCGCACGGCTGCCTCGCTCACATTGACAACCAGCCCACCAAGCAGCTTGGTACCCGTTTTGGGACGGGTTCCGAGGATGAGAGTGAGGAGATTCCTGCCGTCGTCGACTCGCGGAATGAAGCGGTAGAGCCGGAAATCCCCTATCTGGCGGAATATTCTCATCAGCGCAGCATTTCGCGGATTGTCCGCAGCTTCGAGCCCGTACCTCGTAGAGTAGATGATTCGCTGTTGGCTGTTGTAGACCGCGATCGAATCGATCAAAGGATTAGCGAGCTTGAACCGGTCGAGAAATTGGCTCGCAGTGAGCAGCTCTTGGACCGAGATGTTGCTGCCATAGATGAGATTGTTGACCTCGGAGGTTTCGAATACCTGTTGAGCAGCAGGAATAATCGAAGAGGCGAACATGGTGCTAAACGATGCTCCGGTTCCTCGCAGCTCTCGGAGAGTGCGTTTGGCGGCCATATCGCTAATCTGGTTCCGCACGACAAGATACGACGACGTGGCACCGACAATGACCACCGCAGACACCAACGCCGTCACGTAGAAGAAGACGCGGCGAGTGTAGGAATTCGTCCAAACTTGAGACAGCGCGAAGCGCCGGCGGCCGATCTCCATTGCCCTCCTCCCATTGAACCTTCTCAGTCTAGCTGCGGCGGTTGCCGTTGTCAACGAAATACTCTCCCCTCGTCAGCCTCCTGAATTGCCGAATGCCGGTCCGGGCCGATACTTGCATCTTTCTGCCGGATTGGGATAGTTGTATATGGTGAGCGTTCGGTATGGAAACCCTTCTTGTGCAAGAACGCTCCGATGAGGGAGGCGGCGTGGCTGATCAATCCTCCATGAGCGGGCCGAGCAACCCTCATTCTGCGGGGCGCATCAGCCTTTGGCAGTGGGTGCGGGCAGTACTCCTTATCGCCGTCGTTCCCGGGCTGGCGTTGTTCCTACCTGCCTGGACATTGAATTGGCCGACGGCGTGGCTCTACCTCGGGCTGTCGGTCGTCTTCTTCGCTGCAAGCCGTGCTATTGTCGCTCGAGTCCACCCGGACACCCTCGGTGAGCGTGCCAAGATGCTCGATCACGCCGACGCGAAGACGTGGGACAAGGCGCTGTCTCCGCTGGTGGGGCTCCTCGGTCCGCTCGCAACATTGATCGTCGCCGGTCTCGTGCATCGTTTCGGGTGGGGCGCCACGGTGCCATTGTGGGCGCGCGGGACGGCGCTCGCAATCTTTGTTCTCTGCTATGGAATCGGTTCTTGGGCGCTCGTTACCAATCGCTTCTTCTCCGGCGTTGTACGTATCCAACACGATCGTGGCCATACGGTCGTGACTACCGGACCCTATGCCATCGTCAGGCATCCTGCTTACAGCTCCGCAGTCTTGAGTTACATCGCTCTGCCGTTCTTCCTCGAGGCACTCTGGGCGGTCCTCCCGGCCGCGGTGACGATTGCCCTCCTCGTCGTGCGAACGGCTCTCGAAGATCGCACGCTCCGAGCCGAGCTTCCCGGCTATGAGGAGTACACTCGACAGACTCGATTCCGACTCATCCCCGGAATTTGGTGACCGAGGTCCGGGCAACCGCGCGATCCTCAGGGCTCTTGCGGTAGGCCTATTCGCGCGCGCCCGCCTCCATGAGAATATCTGCGATGTCGTCGCGTTTTGCGCTCTTTGCGTAGGTGAGTGCGGTGGCCTCCGTGGTGTCACGCAGGTTGACGTCTGCGCCTGCGCCGAGCAATGCAAGTACGACATCTACCCTCCCCTTCCTCCCGGCGCTGTACATGAGGGCCGTAAGACCCTTCTTCGATTGCGCGTTGACCTCGGCTCCGGCATTCAACAGCAGTTTCGCCAGTTCGCCGCGCCCTTCGGAGGCGGCGCCCATCAGAGCGGTGAATCCGTCTCTCGTTCGTGCGTTCACATTGGCCCCGGCCTTGATCAGCATCCTGACGACCTCAACGTGGCCCGCATCAGTCGCATAGATCAGGGGCGTTCTGCCGTACCGATTTCGCTCCGTGTCCGCGCCGGCGGCAAGCAGCACCTGGACCACGTCGGAGCGTCCGTCCATAGCGGCTGACATGAGCGGAGTCAACGACTCACCGTCGCACTGGAGGTCTGGGTCCGCGCCGACACCCAAGAGCACCTTGATCACCTCGATCTGGTTCTCCTCTGCTGCATAGACGAGTGCGGTTGAGCACATCATGTCCAGTTCGTCGGGGTCGGCCCCGGAGAGTATCAGTATCTTCACGATCTCGATGTGCCCCGCGCGCGCTGCTTCCATCAAGGGCGTCCTGCCGAAACCCCCGTGGGAATTCACGTGAGCTCCATTTGCAAGCGCAGTCTGAGCACCTTTGAAGTCTCCCGCGGCGGCGGCCCTATGAAGGTCCTCGTCGGGAGAGGCCATGATCTGTGAGCTGAGCGACAGCAGCAACATCAGTGAACAGGTGAAGATACGCATCACGCCTACCTCCTCTTCTCCAAGCCATTGAGTCGAGAAATCTTGGATGCTGCGAATGCTGGTGTGGGGGAAAATGGAAGCCGAAACCGCTGCCCGAACCTACTTCCGTAGGACTCCATTATACCACGTGGACGTCTGGCTCGCACTCGGACGGCGGATCGTAGGCTCAGGCGCACAGAAATTGTGACGGGTGCGGAGAACCCGCACCCGTTCTGTCTCATGTTCAGTCCACTCGATGCGCTACGGACCGGCAACTGCGAAGGGCACGTTGAACTCTCCGTTCACCGTGCCGCCTCCCTGGAAGGTGGCAACGAAATTCCCTGCGGCACCGCTCTGGTCGTATTTGGTAAGATTCAAGGTGCCGGTCTCCATCTTGACATCGCCGGTCTGCGGTTCGCCGGCAACTCCGTACCGTAGGTTGCCCCAGAAGTCGAGCCCCGTGTGGGTACCCGTCGACGGCAGTCCGTGAATGCTGAGCAAGAGCCAGACATTCTTCGAATCGTCAAAGTAGCTCAGTGAGATGTGGCTTGAGACGTCTACTCGAGTGTCGAAGCTCGCGGAGTCGGTGCTACCATCCACCTCGATTCCTTGCAGCGTGCCGCTGATGGTCGTGTGTCCAGGCTCTCCCAGCCGGACGTTGAATGTCCCGCTCAGATCGATGCCTTCCGGGAAGCTGAGTTCGTAACTCCCGATCATGTGCTGCGCGTCATACTCCGTGATGTGAACGGACCCGCCGGATGCACGGTAGCTGTTGTCGTTGTTCCAGAAATCTGCCTGTAGCTGGTGGGTTCCGCTTTGCGGAGTCTCCATGACCGCGAAATCTCCAACAGCAGGCGAACCGTAGAAGCTGATCCACCCTTGGGTCCCGTCGTTCGGGTCACCGTTCACAGGATCTACGTACACGCTGAAGCTTGATGAGGTCCAACTCTCCGTGCCCGTCTCCGCCCACGCCTGGTCCGTATCGAGGGACACCGACACGCCGGCGCAGTTGCCGGATAGCGAGAGGGTACCTCGAGGCACACTCGTGGGAACCATCAGAAACGTTCCGGGTCCGAACGGACTGTATGCGAAAGATCCCGAAATTTCGTCTCCGGAT
>Ga0307440_1000799_pt1 | contig 15575 bp, 12 predicted proteins | sample SalMarWE160410MG_FD_202150 | JGI IMG/M metagenome (GOLD analysis project Ga0307440, IMG submission 202150) | Salt marsh sediment microbial communities from the Plum Island Ecosystem LTER, Massachusetts, United States - WE1604-10 | ecosystem: Environmental > Aquatic > Marine > Intertidal zone >... | reverse complement strand
CTGGTGTTGGGGGCTGGGAATGGGCGCGTGCAGGCGCTTCGGGCTTTGCAAGGTCCGGGACGGCGGGCGAAGGCGTTGGGCTTGGAGTTGCCGGAGCATGCTCGGCGACCGAAGCAGGCTTGCGAGCCTCACCGTAGTCGGCCATCCACGCTTGGTATATCAGCAGGAGGACAAAGGCGAGAGCAAAAAAGAGAATGAGGCGCAGATTATCCATGGGACGAGCAGTCCGACGTATCGGGTACAGGATCGTAACCGCCAGCGTGCCAGGGGTGGCATCGAGACAGGCGGCGCAACGCTAGGATGAGCCCTCGTGCCGGTCCGTGTCGGTCGATTGCTTCGACCGCATACTGGGAACAACTTGGGTAGAAGCGGCAGTGGTTCCCGAGAAAGGGGCTAAGCAGGAGTTGGTACCCTCGAAGTAGGAGGATCAGGAGCTGGCGCATAGCTTTTGAACGATCGTTATCCAATGGGCGGCCAGGGAAGCACGCAGGGCCTGATTCGTTGAGCGGAGAGCTGGACGCCGGGAAAGGACAACCAGGTCGGCCGCGCATAGGCTTGCGCGGTTAAGGCGGAAGCTCTCACGCACAATCCGTCGCAGGCGAGTCCGTTGCACTGCGTGCGGGGCACATCTTTTCGATATCGCGAGACCCAGGCGGGCGCCGAGGCCCTCGTTGGAGGTGGCCAGAACGGTGAAGTAGTCGTCGACAGACTTGACAGTGCTGGCGAAGACGCGCTCGTAGTCGCGAGCGTGGCCTAGTCGGGCGGATCGCGGAAGGTCTGCACGCTGGGGCCCGGGCTTCAGGGAGTCAGGCGTAGGCGCCCCTTGGCCCGCCGCGCCTTCAAGACCTTCCGGCCGTTGCGTGTCGCCATGCGCGCGCGAAAACCATGGGTGCGCGCCCGTCTGAGGCGGCTCGGTTGGAAGGTTAGTTTCATAACTGACAACCCCGGGCATAGCGCAGCCAAAGCTGCGGGTAAAGATGAAGGGAAGACGCGCGATTATATTTTTCGGTTGGCACTCGGTCAACGCAGGGGCCGTGAACCGGAAGCCCTGACTCTGTGGATAAGTGCGGTGAAGGGGGATAGACTCGGACGACGAATGTGGTCGCGCGTCGCGCGACGGGATGTCGCCGGGGGTCCGGCGCAGCTGGACTTATGCGCTAACCAGAAGACGTAGGCGGACCTTGGAGGGTCGCAGTGGCTTCCGATCATTCGCGTCAAGCGCTCGATATTGCCATCACGAGCCGGAGCGCGCGTCGCGGGGTTGGCATTGAGAGGTTCTTCTGTCGTCGGGTTGGCCGAGTTCGCCAGAACAGGGGGTATGTGGGGACAAAATGGCAACAAGTGTCTGGGAACGGTGCGTGTCTTTCCTCAAGGGAGATTTGACAGCGGCGGAATTCAACACATGGATCTTGCCGCTACAGGCGGTAGAAGAGGGTGGGCACATGCGCCTGTACGCCCCAAACCGGTTCGTCAAAGAGTGGGTTCAGCAACATTATGAGCAACGAATCAGGGAGATCTGTGCAGATCTCAGCAAGGGCAGGATAGCGGCGGTGGCGTTGGATATTGGCTCGCTGCGGAAGGGCTCTGCGGAAAAAACGGTGAATCCGGCGATCAAGAAGACCAGCCAGATTGCGGCGGGCGCAGATGAGGGCGCGGAGAGGCGCGCCGTCAGCAATCTGAGTCCGGAGTTCAACTTTGGCACATTCGTCGAGGGGAAGTCGAACCAGATAGCCAGGGCGGCATCCATGCAGATCGGGAAGAGCCCGGGTACGGCCTACAATCCGCTTTTTATCTACGGGGGAGTCGGGCTGGGGAAGACCCACTTGATGCACGCCCTCGGGAACATGGTCTTAGACGCGAACCCGGCCGCACGGGTCATCTACATGCACTCGGAGCGGTTCGTGGCGGAGATGATCAAGGCATTGCAGCATAACCGGATCGACGAATTCAAGAAGCGGTACAGATCCGTGAACGCCCTCCTAATTGACGACGTCCAGTTCTTTGCGGGTAAGGAAAGATCTCAGGAGGAGTTCTTTCACACGTTCAATGCCCTGTTTGAATCTAGGCAGCAAATCGTCTTATCGAGTGACCGTTTTCCAAAGGAGGTGCACGGTGTCGAAGAACGGCTGCGGTCGCGGTTCGGGTGGGGGCTGACGGTTCAGATTGAGCCACCTGATCTTGAAACGCGTGTGGCAATTCTACATAGCAAGGCCGCCCAGCTTAACGTCGAGCTCCCAGTAGATGTTGCCTTTTTCGTGGGGAGACGAATCCGATCAAACATTCGGGACCTCGAAGGTGCACTGCGCAGGCTGGTGGCGAATTCTGAATTCACGGGTCGCCCGATAAATGCGGACTTTGCGAAAGAGGCCTTGCGCGACATGCTTGCGGCGCAGGACAAGCAGGTTACGATCGAGAATATCCAGAAGACGGTCGCCGAATATTACAAGATCAGGACAGCCGAGTTGCTGTCGAGCAAGCGAAGTCGGTCCATTGCCAGACCGCGACAGATGGCGATGGCATTAGCGAAGGAGCTAACAAAGCGCAGCTTGCCGGAGATTGGGGCCGCATTCGGCGGGCGAGATCACACAACCGTGCTCCACGCAACGAGGAAAATCAGGAGCTTGGTGGAAGCGGAACCGACGCTGGAAGAAGATTACAAAAACCTGTTGAGAATACTGACATCCTGAGGTGGATAGCGTGTGGACAAAGGAGAGGCGGCGGTTGTATCCACAGGATAGCCACTGGCGGTCACCTCAAAGTACCGAGGAAATCCGGGCGGCTAACTCTCTGTGAAGCAAAGAAGAAAGGGGTTAGCACACAGTTTTGCACCGCTGTTATTAGAACAGCTAGGGTAAAAAGAATATTAGAGAAAGAGTATTGACGATGCAGATACGGGTGAAGAGAGAAGACATGGTGCCATCGCTCATGAAAGTGAGCGGGATTGTTGAGAGACGACAGACCCTGCCGATCCTCGGTAACCTCCTGATATGGGCAGGCGACGGAAGGGTCCGTCTGACGGGGACCGATCTAGAGGTTGAGGTAGAGACAGAGCTTGCGGCGGATGTTGGAGAGGGGGGCGAGATAACCATCCCGGCACGAAAGCTAATGGATATCTGTCGAGCATTACCGGAAGGTGCGGAGATCGTCCTGAAGACCGAGCAGGAGCGGGCGACGCTTGTGGCAGGGCGAGGACGGTTTGCGTTTGGGACACTGCCGGCGAAGGGGTTTCCGGTCATGGAGGTGCCCGCTGGCAGCGAAAGAATTGAGATGGAGCAGGGTAGGCTGAAGCACCTAATCAGTAAGACCGCGTTCGCGATGGCGCATCAGGATGTGCGGTACTACCTGAACGGCCTTTTGTTTTCGCGAAAGGGGCACGAGATCCTGGCCGTTGCGACCGATGGACATCGGCTGGCAAGGGCATCGACGTCCGTCGTTGGGGAAGGAGGGGGGGGCGGCGATGTGGAGATGATCCTGCCTCGGAAGACCGTCTTGGAGCTAGGCCGCCTGCTGGCTGGGACAGACAAGCCTTGTGTGCTGGAGGTCTCGGAGAGGGCAGTTAGGGTAGAGATGGGCGATAGTGTGCTTACGTCGAAGCTGGTCGACGGGCGGTATCCGGATTACGAGCGGGTGATTCCGCGGGGCGGCCAAGTGAGGGCGTTGGCGGATAGGGATGACCTACGCCAAGCGTTGGGACGTACTGCAATCCTGTCGAGTGAAAAGTACAAAGGGGTGACACTGAATTTTGAGACGGGCTTACTGCGGTGTCTGACCCACAATCCGGAACAAGAGGAGGCGGAGGAGGAGTTGCCTGCAGATTACGAGGGTGAGAAGACGGCGATCGGTTTCAATGTCGGGTATCTGATTGACGTGCTGAACGTCGTGGACGAGGGCGAGGTTGAGATCTGGTTCACGGATTCCGATAGTAGCGCGGTGTTGCGCGGGAGGGGCGCGGAAGAGGAGACGTTCGTCGTGATGCCCATGCGGCTTTAGGCTGCAGTGGGTAGGATGCCAGGAGGCCGATCGTGTTCCACGTGGAACGGGTGATCGCGTACGGCGACGAATCCTATCCCGACCTGGCCTGGAATCCTTCCCGACTATATCCCTCCGGCGCCCGCTCTTCTCTCTCTTCCTGATCCTTGCTACAGCAAGACGGACCTTCGCTCACACTGCCGAGCGTTGCGCGAATCCTGCCCTGGTTCCCGCGGCAGCCCCACAAGTAGGGTATACTTTGCGCGCGATGTGACTCCCGTGAGCTTGTCCTGCCAACGCCATGTCGGCGGCCGATGGCCGGGCGCAACGAGTGTCCTGGGCGTCCTTTCAAGTCCCCTTCCCAGCGGTTTCTGTGCAACCTTAGGCTCGCTTCTTCGCCCTTATGAGCTACGACTCGACCAGCATCAAAGTCCTACGTGGTCTGGACGCCGTCCGCAAGCGGCCGGGAATGTACATCGGGGACACTGACGACGGCACCGGCCTGCACCACATGGTCTTCGAAGTAGTCGATAACTCGATTGACGAGGCGCTGGCGGGATATTGCACCGAGATCTCCGTCACCCTCCACCCGGACAACTCCGTCACTGTCTCAGACAATGGCAGGGGGATTCCCGTCGATATCCATCAGGAAGAAAATCGCTCAGCTGCGGAGGTCATCATGACGGTCCTCCACGCCGGGGGGAAATTTGACGCGAATTCGTACAAGGTATCTGGTGGTTTGCACGGCGTCGGCGTGTCTGTTGTGAATGCCCTCTCCGAAAGGTTGACTCTTGATATCCGCCGCAACGGCAAGCTTTACGAGCAAGAGTATCGCCTCGGAGAACCTCTTTATCCCCTGAAGGCGGTAGGCACGTCAGAGGTCACAGGCACAACGATTCGCTTCAAGCCCTCCTCATCAATATTCTCGGACGTCCAATTTCATTACGACATTCTCGCGAAGCGCCTCCGGGAGCTTTCCTTCCTCAACTCCGGTGTGCGAATCCTGTTAAAGGATGACGTCACCAGTCGGGAGGATCTGTTCGAATATAAAGGTGGCATCCAGGCCTTCGTCGAGCTCCTGAACCGCAACAAGCTCCCAATCCACCCCAGTATCTTCCACTTTCTTGCGGAACGGCAGGGCATGACGGTAGAGATCGCCCTTCAGTGGAACGAGTCCTTCCAAGAGAGCATCTTCTGCTATACGAACAACATTCCGCAGCGGGACGGGGGGACACACCTCGCGGGCTTCCGCGCAGGGCTGACACGCACTCTGAACCAGTACATCGAGCGGGAAGAGCTCGGCAAGAAGCAGAAGGTCCGTACGATGGGTGACGACGCCCGTGAAGGCCTCACGGCCGTACTCTCCGTGAAGGTCCCGGACCCCAAGTTCTCGTCCCAGACCAAAGACAAGCTTGTCTCCTCCGAGGTAAAGGCGGTGGTGGAGTCCGTCCTCGTTGACTACTTCACGCAGTTCCTGGAGGAGCATCCTGCCGAAGCCAAGACCATCGCCAACAAGATGCTAGACGCCGCACGCGCGCGCGAGGCTGCACGCAAGGCCCGCGAGATGACGCGACGAAAGGGCGTCCTGGACATCGCAGGCCTACCCGGGAAGCTTGCGGACTGCCAGGAAAAGGACCCTGGCCGCTCCGAGCTCTATCTCGTCGAGGGAGATTCCGCAGGGGGATCGGCCAAGCAGGGGCGTGACCGAGCCTTTCAAGCCATCCTGCCCCTCAAGGGAAAGATCCTGAACGTGGAAAAGGCCCGCTTCGACAAGATGCTCTCCTCCGCAGAGGTCGGTACTCTGATTACGGCTCTTGGCTGCGGGATTGGTCGCGAGGAATACGACCCGGACAAGCTTCGCTATCACCGCATCATCATCATGACCGATGCGGACGTAGATGGGGCGCACATACGCACATTGCTCCTCACCTTCTTCTACAGGCAAATGCCCGAGCTCGTGGAGCGGGGCCACATCTTCATTGCCCAGCCGCCGTTGTACAAGGTCAAGAAAGGGAAGCAGGAGCTCTATCTCTTGGGGGAAGAAGAGCTTGCGTCGGCCCTCCTTCTTGCGGCCCTCGACGGCGCACGGTTCGTGGTGGCCACGGACGCCCCCCCCCTGGGGGCCGCCGCGCTCGAGCAGCTTGCGACCGAGTACCAACAGTACCGCAGCCTGATTAGCCGCCTAGCCAATCGTTACGACAAGTCCTTCCTCGAAGTCCTTGTCGCCATGCCGCGAGTGGACGCGGAAATTCTGCGCGCGACCGAGAGTCTCTCTGGCTGGGCGAAGGACGTGGAGGGCAACATGAATGCCCGCAAGCGCCCCGGCGAACGCTTTATGCTTACCACGCAGTCTCCGCCCGATCAGCCGCATGCCCGCATCGAATTCGTCCGCCTGCGCCATGGCATCCCCGAGACGTCCTTCGTCCCCGCTGACTTCTTTCGCGGCACTGAGTATCTGCGGATTGCCGATCTCGGGGAAAAGCTCCAGGGCCTGCTGGAAGCCGGTGCCTATGTTCAACGCGGAGAGCGCCGGAAGGATGTGTCCACTTTCGGGGAAGGGATTGAATGGCTGCTCGACGACGCCCGGCGAGGCTACCATATCCAACGTTACAAAGGCCTGGGGGAGATGAACCCGGAGCAGTTGTGGGAGACGACGATGGACCCCGAGACGCGACGGCTTCTTCGGGTGACCATCGAGGACGTTGTGGTGGCGGACCAAGTCTTCACGACCCTTATGGGGGATCAGGTAGAGCCGCGGCGTGAGTTTATCGAGCGGAACGCACTCGCCGCCCAAAATATCGACGTCTAACGTCGAGCCGTCGGACGCATCCGCAAGCTACCGAACCCCTTCGACAGCAGGGTGACGTCCGTTACCTCGATTGTGGAAGCGAAGCGACTGTGCCTTCGATCCACTCCTCCACCAGTCCGGTGAGGTCGGACGTAGAACCGCCATCCGGCTGAATCGGCGGCCCGAACACGAGATCGATTGTTCCCGAGTATTTTCTCAGGTCACGTCGGCGCCAAAAGACGCCGGCGTTGTGGGCAACTGGCACTATGGTAGCCCCCGCCCTTTTTGCGAGCATTGCTCCTCCCTGGCTATACCGCCGGTGCTGCCCAGGTGCCACCCTTGTGCCTTCTGGGAAGATGATCACCCAGTGGCCGCGCCCGAGCCAGCGGGTGCCCTCGTCCAGGAGCTTTCGTAGCGCTTGGCGCCCCTCATTCCTCTCGATGGCGATCGGACGAAAGCGAGCCAAGGCCCACCCGAAGAACGGCACGGATAACAGCTCTCGCTTAAGCACCCATGTCTGCTCGGGGGGCAGCAATGCCCGCAGGGCGATCGTTTCCCACGCCGACTGATGCTTACTCAATACGATGCAATTTCTCGTAGGCAGGTCATCCAGCCCTTGTGTCCTGTAGGCCAGGCCGCAGATCGCGCGTAGGCCGGCCAAGTTTAGCCGTCCCCACTGTTGACCCGCCAGGCCGAGCTGCCTGGGTGACAGAAACCAGCCAAATAGGGCCAACGGTACGGAATATAGGATGACAGTCAGGGCAAGAAAACAGAGGTAGACGAAGGAGCGAATGGTAACCACGAGCCGTTCAGCAAACACTGCTTTCTGTGTAGACGGGCCGAGGATAGGCAATGAGATCGCACCTCCGCAACGCAATAGGTGGGGCGTTGCTTTAATCTCCGACCAAGCCATCAACCGCTGCCGCCAGATCGGCGAAGACTGCGACATCCTCCATCTGTGAGCTGTGGCTGGCGAAGGTCTCCTCACCCCTTCCCGTCAGCACCAGCACCGGTTGCGCGCCTATCCCGCGAGCGGTCTGAATATCCTTCCAGGAATCGCCGACTACAGGGACCCCGGTCATCTCGACCTGCAGGCGGGTACCGATGTCTTCGAGCAAACCGGTTGCTGGCTTGCGGCACCGGCACTTCACTTCGGGCGCGTGGGGACAGAAAAACACCGCGTCTACGTGTCCCCCGAGGAGTGAAAGTGCACGCTGCATCTTGCGATGCATGGCGTTCAGGTCGTCGATAGAGAAGAGACCCCGCGCCAGGCCCGACTGGTTGCTGGCGACGATAACGCGGTAACCCGCATGATTCAGCCGCGCAATGGCCTCGAGGCTGCCGGGCAGCGGAATCCACTCGTCGGCGGACTTGATGTAAGCCTCGGACTCCTCGTTGATCACGCCGTCCCGGTCCAGCACGATGAGTTTCATGCCTGCTACCACCCTTGTTAGGGAGCCAGATATCCGCCTCAGTCTTCAGCGTCCCGAAACTCAGATACCCTGATCCGCCCGCCTACCATCCGCGCCTGCCTCCGATCCAACTGCTCCATTTTTGACCAGAATGCTTGCCTCAGGTCGAAGTCCTGCGCGATCGCCGTGCCGATCAACAAGATGAACAGATCGGCTACCTCCTCAGCCAGTCGCTCGGTCGGCTTGCCCTTGGTGACGCAGGCCGAAATCTCCCCGAGCTCCTCGGCCATGAGAGAAAGGCGGTAGGTCATATCCTCGCCGCCCGTCTCCCGAAAGCGGTGTTTCTCATGGAAGTGGCGGACCGCCTCAACCATTCCTTCAAACGAATCCTGCTTCCTGTGCATCTTTCTCACTGGAGCTTAGAGATGTCTGCGACCCCGAGGAACAACTCTTCCAACGCCGTCAAGAGAGCCAGCCGGTTGCGTCGCAACCGGGCGTCATCCGTCACGACCATGACCCGATCAAAAAAACTGTCCACATTTGCCCGCACGCTGGCCGCCGCCCGAAGGACGCCCTCATAATCCTGTCTTTGTACCAAGGGACCGATCTCTCCTCTGAGCTCCCTTACCCGGCGAGCAAGGGAAATCTCTTCCTCCGCCTCGAGAACCTCCATGTCTACCTTGTCGGCAGCCCCTTCGGCACTCTTCCGCAGGATATTTCTGATCCGCTTGTTCGCCGCCGTCAAGGCTTCCGCCTCCGGTAGGCGCCGAAAAGACTCCACGGCGAGGATCCGTCGGTGAATGTCGCTAGGGATCGTAACGCCCAGGGAGACGACCGCGTCGACCACATCCGGCTTTATCCCTTGGTCAGAGAAATAGCCTCGCAGCCGCTCCATGGCATAGTCAAAGACCTCACCGGCCGCCGCGCTCGCATCCACCTTCGTATGCAGCTCTTGCGCGGTGAGCTCCAGTAGTTCCCGCAAGTCGAGTGCAAGGGGCGTCTCGATGAGTATCCGCAGGGTCCCGATGGCAGCCCGGCGCAACCCGTAGGGATCCTTGACTCCACTCGGGCGCTCCCCAATCGCAAAGATCCCGACCAATGTGTCAAGCCGCTCGGCTAGGGAGAGGATGCGGCCACAGTCGGTCACAGGCAGCTTATCCCCTGCATGCCTCGGTAGGTACTGCTCCTCCAGTGCCTTCGCCACGCAGGGATGTTCACCGGACTGCTCAGCGTAATAACGCCCCATTGTTCCCTGCAGCCTAGGGAACTCAAAGATCATCTGACTGACAAGGTCGCACTTTCCCAGATAGGCGGCCCGGGCAGCCAATTCCTCCTCCACGCCCAGCGATCCCGCGATATACCGGGAGATCTGAGCAACGCGCGCGGACTTGTCCGCCAGGCTCCCCAGGCGCTCGTGGAACACGACCCCGCTCAGCCTCTCCGCAAACGCTTCGAGAGGCTGGCGGCGATCCTGGCGCCAGAAGAAGGCCGCATCGGAGAACCGCGGGCGAATGACACGCTCGTTTCCCGCACGCACTTGGTCAGGATCAAGACTCTCGATGTTGCTGACCGTGATGAAGTGGGGCAGCAGCTCTCCCTCCGGACCCAGTACCGGAAAGTACTTTTGGTTCGTCTCCATGGTCTCGATAAGCACCTCCGAGGGCACCTCCAGGAACCTCTTTTCAAAGCCCCCCAAGATGGCGGTGGGCCACTCGCACAGAGCAGTCACCTCCTCCAGGAGAGTCGCGTCCAGGCGGGCGCGGCCACCAATTGAAGCCGCGAGTGCCGATACCTGATCCGCGATCATTTGCCTGCGCTTGGCGAACCTTGCTTCTATTCGACCTTCCACAGCCAACAGCTCTGCATAGACCGCCGGCCTCGGCACCTCGAATTCCCCCGGGCAATGGAACCGATGGCCCCTAGTGGTCCTCCCGATGCGGATCCCCAACAACTCTCCCTCGACCGTTTCCTCCCCCAAGATCACGGTCACCCAGTGCACCGGGCGAACAAACTCATGCTCGCCCTCCCCCCAACGCATCCGCTTCGGTATCGGGAGGCCCCTAAGGGTTTGCTCCAGCATGGATATCAACAGTGCGCGAGTTGGCTGACCGAACTCCGTCTTGCGCGCGACGAGCCACGCCCCTTTGGGGGTCTCATCGCGCCCGAGCTCGCTGACCTCCAAGCCGCAGGAGCGGGCGAAGCCAATCGCCGCCTTCGTCGCCTTGCCCTCCCCGTCGAAGGCATTTGCTAGCGCGGGGCCCCTCCGCACAATCGTCTGATCAGGCTGATGCAGGTCCAGCTGCGTCACCACGAGCGCCAGCCTACGTGGTGTGGCGAACGGCTCCAGGTCATGGAAGGTCAGCCGATGGCCCTGCAGCTGTGCAGCGAGGCCCGCGGCGAAGGCCTCCGACAGCTGTCGCAGCGACGCAGGCGGCAGCTCTTCAGTGCCAATCTCCACCAAGAGATCCGCTTCCTCTGCCATCTCGCCTTCCTCCCGTTAACAGATGGCCATCGGAAACCCGAGGGCTTCCCGTCGGTCGTAGTAGGCTTGGGCCACTGCGCGTGCCAGCGCGCGCACCCGGAGGATGTACCGTTGCCGTTCCGTCACCGATATCGCTCCCCGGGCGTCGAGCAGATTGAAGGTATGCGAGGCCTTGAGGACCTGCTCATACGCCGGAAGTGGCAGGTCCCGGTCGATCAGTCCCTGACTTTCCGCTTCGCACACATCGAATTGGTAAACCAAGGCCGCAGTATTGGCGTACTCAAAGTTGTACGCCGACTGTTCCACCTCATTTTGGTGGTAGACATCCCCGTATGTCACAGTGCGATGATCGCTGCGCGTCCAGACGAGATCGAACACACTTTCGACCCCCTGGAGATACATGGCGATGCGCTCCAGACCGTAGGTGATCTCGCCTGTCACCGGCCGGCAATCGAGCCCTCCGACCTGCTGAAAATAGGTAAATTGCGTGACCTCCATGCCGTTCAGCCAGATCTCCCACCCGAGCCCCCATGCACCCAGCGTGGGCGATTCCCAGTTATCCTCCACGAAGCGGATATCGTGCACGAGCGGGTCGATTCCGAGCGCCCGGAGGGAATCCAGATACATGTCCTGGATTTCGAGCGGCGATGGCTTGAGGACTACCTGGTATTGGTAGTAATGCTGCAGACGATTGGGATTCTCACCGTACCGCCCGTCCGTGGGGCGCCTTGATGGCTGGACGTACGCGCTCTTCCAAGGCTCAGGACCGATGGAGCGTAAGAAAGTCGCGGGATGAAAAGTGCCTGCACCCACCTCCATATCATAAGGCTGGAGGATAACGCAGCCCCGCTCGGCCCAAAACTGCTCCAGAGCGAAAATCAGGCCCTGAAAGGTGGTCACATCTTCGTTCTTCGACACTGAGCGCGCCCCCGAACACCCGAATTCAGAGAAAGCGGAAAAGTATAGCCGCTTCGGTCCGGCCTGCACCATCGCGGCCCCCTTTGGGAAGCACTGACCAAGAGACGCGCACCATGAATCAGCGCCTGAACCCTGAACGTGCGGCGGCCGTAAGCCGTACCGCCGTAGTCGGCGGACTCTGGGACCTGATCCTGTCCGCTATGAAGATCACAGCGGGCCTCGCCTGGCACTCCCAGGCCCTGGTCGCGGACGGCATTCATTCTGTTTCAGATCTCCTCTCCGACGCGCTCGTATGGTTCGCAGGTCGCCATGCGGCACAGGCGCCGGACCAGAGACACCCGTACGGGCACGCACGTTTTGAGACCGTCGCCACCCTAGCCCTCGGCGCTCTTCTTACAGCGGTCGCCGTCGGTATTGCTTGGGACGCCGGCACGCGCCTGTTTTCCCCGCAGGACCTCCTGCATCCGGCGCCGCTTGCGGTCGTGCCGGTCATCATTTCTATCCTTGTCAAGGAATTGCTCTATTGGTGGACACTTGGCTATGCCCGCCGTGTGCGCTCGGAGATGCTCCGCGCGAACGCATGGCATCATCGGTCCGACGCGGTCTCATCCATCGTCGTCCTGGTGGGCCTCGCGGGGACCCTCGCGGGGCTGCCGTACTTAGACGCCCTTGCCGCCGTCGTGGTCGCGGTGATGATTGCGAAGATTGCCTGGGACCTTGCGTGGGGGGCCATCCAGGAGCTCGTCGATACTGGATTGGAGGACAGCCGCCTGGAAGAGATCCGGGAGACCATTCGCTCCGTGGGGGGCGTACGGGACATCCATATGCTGCGCACGCGACGGCACGGTGGTGCGGCGGCGGTCGACGTCCATGTTCTTGTCGATCCGCGCGTCAGCGTATCCGAAGGTCACATGATCAGCCTCTTGGTGGAACAACGACTGAAGCAACAAATCGACGAGGTAGAGGACGTCACCGTCCACATCGATCCGGAAGACGACGAGAAGGCCCCCCCTTGTCTTGGCCTACCGCTGAGGGCTGCTGCCCTCGCCCGCCTGGCGCGGGTCTGGCAACAGGAACCCCTGGGCCAGCATGCGTACCGGACCGTGCTGCATTACCTCAATGGACACATCGACGTGGAGCTTTACCTTCCCCTAGCGGCGTGTGGCACCGATGCTGGTGAGGCAAAAATCATTGGGGACCGGCTACGTTCCGCCGTCCGGGTCGATCCGGTCTTCCACGGCGTGTCGGTCTATTTCGGATAGCATGCGCTAGAAAGGTGCATTCCGACACGTCCCGCACTGTCATAGTGCGTCCGTGCGGCTGAGTTCTTTTGCTTTTCTCCCTGACCCGGAGTTACCTTAATCGGTCTCGCGTCCAGCGGGCCGAGGCCGATCCGCGCCACCATCCCTGTTCTTCGCGAATAGGTCACTGATTTGAAAGATCCTGGGGCCCTGCTGTACCGGCGGCCGCAGCGTTCGGAGAAGCCCAAACCAGATGTCGGCCGACCTCCGGCATGCTGCGTGCTTGCGAGTCGCGAGCGGCGGCCCGGCACTCGGGCCGTGCGTCGCCTTTTGTAACCCCATCATCTCAACTTGGCCGCCTTGACCAAGGCAACTCTCGGAGACCAAAAGATGTCCTCTAACGTCATGAAAATGATTAAAGACAAGGAAGTGAAGTTCATTGATCTTCGCTTTACCGACACGCGCGGCAAGGAACAGCACGTGTCAATGCCGGCCAGCGTGATCGACGACGACTTCTTTGCGGAAGGCAAGATGTTCGACGGTTCGTCCATTGCCGGTTGGAGGGGCATTCAGGACTCCGACATGGTGCTGATGCCGGAGGCCGACACCGCCGTCATGGACCCCTTCGCAGATGAGAATACCCTGATCCTTCGCTGCGACATCCTCTCCCCGACGACCATGCAGGGCTACGAGCGGGATCCCCGCTCTCTGGCCAAGCGGGCGGAGGCCTACCTCAAGTCTACGGGTGTGGCCGACACCGCCTATTTCGGGCCGGAGCCCGAGTTCTTCGTTTTTGACGATGTCCGGTGGGGTGCGGACATGAGCGGCGCCTTCTACAAAGTGGACTCCGATGAGGCCCAATGGAACTCCGAGCGTGTGTTTGAAGACGGGAACATGGGTCACCGCCCGGCCATCAAGGGGGGCTACTTCCCAGTGCCGCCCGTCGATTCCCTGAACGATCTGCGTGCGGCCATGTGCCTTGCGATGGAGGAGATGGGGGTCTCGTCCGAGGTGCACCATCATGAGGTGGCCACGGCCGGACAATGCGAGATCGGGACTAAGTTCGACTCCCTTGTCAGGCGTGCCGACATGAACCAGATCATGAAGTACTGTATCTGGAACGTCGCTCACGCGTACGGAAAGACGGTCACCTTCATGCCCAAGCCCCTAGTGGGCGACAACGGCAACGGCATGCACGTCCACCAGTCCCTTGCCAAAGACGGTCAGAACGTTTTCATGGGGGACAAGTATGGCGGCATGTCCGAGCTCGGCCTCTACTACATCGGCGGGATCATCAAGCATGCCCGCGCGCTCAACGCACTGACGAACGCCTCGACGAACTCTTATAAGCGCCTCGTACCCGGATTCGAAGCCCCGACGCTCCTCGCCTATTCGGCGCGCAACCGCTCCGCCTCTATCCGCATCCCGCACGTACAGAACCCCAAGGCGCGGCGTATCGAGGTGCGGTTCCCCGATTCCACCGGCAACCCGTATCTCGCATACGCGGCAATGATGCTCGCCGGGTTGGACGGCATCCTGAACAAGATTCATCCGGGCGATCCCGTCGATAAGGACCTCTACGACCTGCCGCCCGAAGAGGAGAAGATGATCCCGACGGTCTGCTTCGCCTTGGACCAGGCCTTGGACGCTCTCGACACGGACCGTGGGTTCCTAACCGCAAGCGGGGTCTTCAGCGATGATTTCATCGACAGCTACATCGGCCTCAAGATGGAGGAAATCACGCGCCTTCGGATGACCACACACCCTGTGGAATTCGACCTGTACTACAGTCTCTGATCCCCTCATTGCCAGACTTGTGAACCAGCAACGCCCCGTAAGGGGCGTTGCTGATTGAGCCCAGTTGCGGCGCACACAATGCTGTCTCCATTCGAGCGTGTCACCAGGCGCCGGCATCTACAAGTCGTTTCGAATTGTACGCCCGGAACAAAATCAGGCATTCCGTGATCCGGGGGGAGCGATTCCCGTTCGGCTGCCCATCAACCCCGCAATGCAGCCCGACCAACATCTCCGCCGCATCTTGGACGGCGAATCTGTACCCGGTAGCGTCCAGGGCACTCAGCTCGCCCTTAAGGGGCTGCCCCTCGGGAGCCACCAGCTCCGGGCAGACCTTATCGGTCCCCAGGGCACCACCGTCGCCTCGACGCAGCCCGTTTACTTCAATCTTCGGACTCCTTTGTCAAACGTCGCACCGAAGTAGCTTTCGATCATCTGCGTAGGCCCGTCCTGCGCGGCCTACATGGGTCCCGCCCTCCTGCAAGAAGAGCTTGAGCACCTGTAAAGGCGCGCGGAGCACATCCTTGCCACCAGGTATTGATGTATGGGTTCGGCCATCACAGGACGTCTCCCTGTGCTTGCACAAGCCTAACCGCCAGCGTACTCCCAGAGGGTCTTCGGTGGTGCAATTATTGCTTCTCGCTTGGCGGATATTGGGATCCGGAGTTGCGGTCTCGACCGGGCGCGGTCAGTGCAAGGTCCTAAGTCTCGAATAGGCCCGGCGTAGCCCGGAACGGCTGAGCTAACGGTCGTGTCGCTAGCGTTGCCCTGGAGAGCGTAAGTTGCTACCAACATGACCCTTTCCGCCGCCCCGGCCCTCCCCAGCGGGATGTCGCAACAGCCCCCTCGTGGACTCATGCGACGCAGGGGTGGAGAAATGGGGATTTACCGCGCCCTCAGAGGGCGAAAGCGAGTCGGAACGCGCCAGGCGTGACTTTCATACCGCAAGGACGTGCAGGGCCCCTGCGCGA
>Ga0307440_1000798_pt1 | contig 15575 bp, 9 predicted proteins | sample SalMarWE160410MG_FD_202150 | JGI IMG/M metagenome (GOLD analysis project Ga0307440, IMG submission 202150) | Salt marsh sediment microbial communities from the Plum Island Ecosystem LTER, Massachusetts, United States - WE1604-10 | ecosystem: Environmental > Aquatic > Marine > Intertidal zone >... | reverse complement strand
TGGGGTGTCCGGGCGACTGACCGGCAGCAGACCGGCATTTTGACGTGAAAATGCCTCGAATTGCAGGGCTTCCGACCGCTGACCCCGGCACAGGGAACCTACTCGCTGATCCACCGGACAACGCCGCTGCGGCAGGACCCTGAGTGTCAGTTCCCGACCCATTAAAGGACATCTGAGATGCCGCTAAGGCAAAAGCTGACCGGCGTGCAACAGCTCGTCCGGTTGAGCGGAAAGTGGACGAAGCCGCACCTCGCCGCTGACGTGCTACAAGCGAGCTCGCCGAGCCTACCTGTGGCTTGACTTAATCTTACGTATTGCCGACACGTCTCCGAGGAAGACTTGAAGGACATCTCTTTCGTCCTTGGCGAGATCAGCGTTTTCCAAGAGCTTGAGTTTTTTGATGACTACCTCAAGTGCCTCGGCCAGGTGGCCGATCTGTTTGCCGTAGCTGCCGACTTGCTGAAGGGCCTCGTGTTCAATCTTTGCGTTCGACGTGGCCCCAAGGTTTACACTGCAGAGGTTGAAGGACCAGTTCGGCAATATTGGCTCATAAAGAGCGTTCGGCGCTAGCTGGAGCGGCATGTAGACATTTGCCATGTGTGACTCCCTATTAATTCCTTGCACGCATTCTTATGGCTTAGTGTAGCACCTTGCTTCCCCCACAGTGATTCTGACATTTTCAACTATTCCGTTTTTTTGAACCTATCAGTGAAATTGGACTGACATCCACGTTGACTACGCTAGACGAATATCAACGTATCTCGACACATTGGACCATTCGCAACGTCCCCCACCGGTCCGGGCGTCCGGCGGCCCCTGCGGAAGTATAGCGTGCTGGCAGTGAGGTTTCGGGAGTCCCAGGTCCGCCTCTGGTCGATTCCTGCCATCCGAACCAAACGACGCGAGCGACGGCCGGTTAGCCCGTGGAAAGCGTGAGCGGCGGTGGAGGAATCCGGCAGCGTTGCCGCGGATCATTTGGAGCAATGCCCGTGGAATAGCGTGAGCGCTAACACCGGGCCGGTTCTTATGTTGGTTTAAATCCTGCAGAAATGGCTGGGCTGCGCACCGCGACCTCCGTTAGCCGACCCAGTTTCCGGTATCATCGCTCCGGCGCTTCCGTGAGGAGGTACCGACGGACGCCACGCGGCGCGGTGGTCGTGGGGGATCGCAGCGCTGCGGCCGGAGTCTGTCGCGAGCTTTGTGAGCCACACGGGCCTTTGTGGGGGGCTCCTGGGTCGGCAGGGGTCGGCGTCTCCGAACCGGGAGCGAGCGGACAGGGCTTGCCAGACCACGCGTCTTGATCAGGTAGCCAGAATCAGAGGGGGCCGATGACCCGTGCGAAGCATCCCGGGGCGACAGCAGCCGCAGCCGAAAGGCAGTACGGCAGGCCCGACTCCGGATTGCGTCTCAGCTTCTACACGGTCATCTTCGAGGCCGACACCCGCGCTGGCCGGGCGTTCGACCTCCTCCTGATGATTGCCATCCTGGTCAGCGTGGCGGTGGTGATCATGGACAGCGTGCAACGGCTCTCCAGCCGCTACGGGCAACTGTTCGATCTGCTGGAATGGGCCTTCACCCTGCTCTTTACGGCCGAGTACCTGGCGCGGCTCTGGTGCGTTCGCCGACCCTCCCGCTACGCGCGTAGCTTCTTCGGCATTATCGATCTGCTCGCGTTCCTGCCCAGCTACCTGGCCTTGTTGTTTCCCCAGGCGGTCGCGTTTCAGGAGGTGCGCACCCTCAGGCTGCTTCGGATCTTTCGGATCTTGAAGCTCAGCGCCTATGTCGCCGAGTACCGTGCCCTGGGCCAGGCCCTTCGCGCCAGCGCGCGCAAGATCCTGATCTTTGTCTCCGTCGTGCTCATGGCGGTGCTGCTGCTCGGCAGCACCATGTATGTGGTGGAGGGCCCGGAGAACGGCTACACGAGCATCCCCACGGCGGTGTACTGGGGCATTGTGACCATGACGACGGTCGGCTACGGCGACGTCACCCCGCACACGGACCTGGGCAAGCTCATCGCTTCCCTGATGATGCTCATCGGGTGGGGTATTCTCGCGGTACCGACAGGGATCGTGACCGCCGAGATGACCGCCCGCCGCTTCATCCGGCAGCCGACTACGCGCACCTGCCATGAGTGCCTAAGCGAGGGACACGAGGCGGACGCCAAGTTCTGCAAGGACTGCGGGGCCAGGCTGCCCCCCTATACCCGCGACTGAGGTCGTTGCCGGGGTAGCTGAGCTGCGTCAGCCGTCCGGTTTCCTACCCCACCGCGAGGATAGAGAGTCCGGCCGAGAGCAGGAGCATCACGGCGAGGATCGAGCGGGTGAGCCGCCAGCGGTGTGCGCCCGGTGATCCCGTGCGAGTCCGTCTAATGGCTGCCCACCCGGGACAGCTCGAGGCCTTGAAGCGTTGCGGGTTTCGGACAATGCATGGGAGAATTTCCGGTTATGCCCTGCAGTAGCTACAGGGGGACCCTGTGGCGTCTGGCGCAGCAATGAATCGACCCGCGCCAACGCGGTCCACCAAACCTTCCGCTCCCCCGTCGGACCCCAGACCTGAGGTTCAGGCGGGCGCCGTCTCGTTGCTCACCTGGCTGCGGCGTGCCGCGCCGCCGATCCTCATCCTCGTTACGGGCTTCGCCGCCTGGTTTGAGCTGCGGGGCTTCGACTTTCACGCGGTGCACCAGAGCGTTCGACGGGTGCCCCTGGAGACCCTCGCCGGGCTGCACCTGCTCGCCTTGGCAGCGATCTTCGGCATGAGCCTCTATGACCTTTGGGTCAGCCGCTGGCTCGAGATCGACGTGCCGCGCACCAAGCTGCTGCGCTACAGCTGGGTGGCCAACACGATGAATAACCTCATCGGGTTGTCGGGGCTCGCCGGCTCGGGCATCCGCATCTTGCTGCTTACACGCGAAGGCGTGTCGGCGCGCACCGCCTCTCTATACTCGGGGGTGGTGATGCTGTCGATCCCGGTGGGTCTGTCCGTCCTTGTGCTCTTCGCCCTGCTGTTCGGTGATGCCCGGCTCGTTCCCGCCGGCCTCTCCCGCTGGGCGGTCCGGGGCGTCTTGATAGGGGACGCCGCTTACCTCCCCATTTTCCTCGCCCTGTGCGTGAGCCGGGTGATTGCGCGGCGGGTCCTTCACAGCGAGTCGCGGCTGGGATGGGGCGGCGCGCTCAGTCTGATGGTGATTTCCACCCTTGATTGGCTGCTTGCGGTCCTGGTGGCCTGGACCTGCGTGACCGCAGCGGGATCCTCCGTTGCGCCCGGGATCTTCCTGGCGGCCTTTGCGTTGGCGGCGACTCTCGGGGTGCTGAGCCTGATCCCCGGCGGACTCGGCGTCTTCGACGGCTCCCTGGTGGTGATGCTTACCGTCACCGGCGCTTCCGCGGAGAATGCCGTCGCCGGACTGCTGCTCTATCGCCTGACCTACTACCTGGTCCCATGGCTGATCGGTGTGTATCTCGGGGCGGAGCTGATGGCCAAGAGCGACCGCGCCTTTGTTGCCCGCCTTGCCAAGCACTGGCAGGACAATCCGCTTCTGGGCCTGCTGCGCCTGCCCCTCCATTTCTTGGCCAATCTGGGTGTGCGGTTGCTGGGCTATCTCACCTTCGCCACCGGGGTGGTTATGTTGGTCTCGGCGGCCGTGCCGGGGATCGAGGAGCGGATCGATCTCCTGCTCCGGGTCATTCCGCTGCGCGCGATGGAGGTGTCCCACTTTCTCTCGGTTGGAGTGGGGGTGCTTCTGATCGCCCTGTCCCGCGGGATCAGTCTCCAGGCAAAGAGCGCCTATCACCTGACAATGCCCCTTCTCCTCGCAGGGGCGCTGCTCAGCCTGGTCAAGGGGGCGGACCTGGGGGAGGCGTTGTTCATCCTTGCGGTGGCCGGCTTGCTGAGAATCCGGCGCGCAGCCTTCTATCGGCTCTCCTACCCCCTGCTGGGGCACCGGAGCCTGCTGTGGCTCTTCGCCATGTTCGCCAGTGTGGTGGGCTATGTCCTGCTGGGCACATGGGTCGATGGCGGGTCGGCCGTTGGGTCCGATCTGTGGGTCCAGGTGGAGCCGAATCTGCACGTCGCCCGCTTCCTCCGTTCCCTGCCGCTGGTGGTGCTGGTGTTGGTCGTGTGGCTCGCCTGGGGCTACTTTCGCATGCCGCGGCCGGAGCTTCAGCGGGTCGATGCGAGCACCCTCCTGAAGACCCGCGAGTGGCTCGAGAACAACCGCGGGGGCTCGTTCGCCCACCTGGTCTTCATGGGGGACAAGCACCTGTTCTACGCGGCCGACGGCCGCTGCCTCATCCAATTCGCCCAGGTTCGCAACCGGCTCGTCGCCCTGGGGGATCCCATGGGGGCGCCGGAGCGTTTCGGTCAAGCGATCTCCGAGTTCCGGGACTTCGCGGACCGTCATGATCTGGACCCGGTCTTTTATGAGGTTGCCGACGAGCATCTACATCGCTACCACGACGCCGGATTCTCTCTGTTCAAGGCAGGAGAGATGGGGTTGGTCAGGACGGAGGGTTTCACCCTGGCGGGCAGGCGCCGCCAGACCCTGCGTGCCGGCGTCAACCGTGCCTTGGGCCAGGGGTTGCGCGCCACCCAGTTGGCTCATCCGCTGGATGAGGCAGCCTGGAAGGAGCTGGCGGCAGTCTCGAATGCATGGCTGGCGGCGCGCGGGAGCGCAGAAAAGCGGTTTTCCGTGGGTTCCTTCGACCCGGCGTATTTGGCCTGGTCACCCTTGTTCGTCGTGCGGCAGGGAGGGCGTATGGTCGCGTTCGCCAGCCTGACTCCGTCTTACCGCGGTCGCACGGAGGTCGGGGTTGATCTGATTCGGCAGCTTCCGGATGCCCCCGTGGGCACTATGGATTATCTGTTCACGGAGATGATTGAGTATGGCCGCTCCGAAGGTTACGCCTGGTTCAATCTGGGCATGGCTCCCTTGAGCGGAGTGGGCAGGACCCGCTATGCGCGTCCGGACGAGCGGTTCGCCCGCTACGCCTATGACTACGGGAACCGGCTTTATAATTACAAAGGACTAAGAAGCTTCAAGGAGAAGTTCCACCCGGAGTGGCGTAGTCGCTACATTGCCTATCCGCTCTTCTCTCCGCTGCCGATGCTCCTGGTCGACATTGCCGCGCTTATCGCGGGCGGCTACCGGCGCATCCTGACAAGGCCTTAACGCACTGCGCGAGGCGATTAGCGTCGTGGCTCAGCTGAAAACCAAGGCAGGGGTCGGGTACGGGTCGGCGGGACCCTCGGCGCCACGGAGGGCGCCGTGGAGCCTGCATGGAACGTATTTACGGCGTGTCTCGACGGCCCGTACCCGACCCTTGCGCACAGCTGAGGGATAGCGCTAATCGCCCTGCGCGATGCCAGGCAGAAAATCCCTTGAGGATCTTGTGGCAAGATACTATCGATGAAACGAGGGGGCGGCGCTCGAAGGACCCGGCCGGTAGCCGGGCGATACTCGCAAAGGACACGATTTAGGTCACGCAGCTATGGGCTCGAGAGTCTTTGGGATACTGATCGGTTGTTTGGTCATCTTGGCTCCTGCGGTCGATTATTCGGCTCGGGCGGATGGCGGACCCACCGGAGCTGCCGCTCCTTTAGAGAAGAAAGGGGTCACGGCACCCTTCAACTTCGCCACGGTGGTTCGCCTGGCCGCGGCTCTGGCGTCCGGGCCGTTCGAGCCGGATAGGCCGGAGCTTCCCCCAGCCCTGGCGAGCCTCGATTACGATCAGTACCGAGACGTCCGTTTTCGCCGCGAAAAGTCCCTCTGGCGTGCCGAGGACCTGCCGTTTCAGGTCGAGCTCTTTCCGCGCGGCTTCATGTTCCATGACAGAGTGAAGATGAATGTCGTGGAAGACAACAAGGTGGTTCCCATCCAGTTTCAAAGGGACCTATACGATTATGGAAAGAACAATATCCCCGCCGACCTCCCGACCGACCTGGGTTTCGCGGGCCTGCGCCTGCTCTATCCCATCAATCGCAGCGATACTTTCGATGAGGTGGCTGTCTTTCTCGGCGCGAGCTATTTCCGCGCGGTGGCGCGGAACCTCAACTATGGCATCACAGCCCGTGGCTTGGCCATCGATACCGGGCTTCCCAGCAAGGAAGAGTTTCCCGCGTTCCGCGAGTTCTGGCTGGTAAAGCCCGCGCCGGATGCTACTTCGCTCACTCTCTATGCCCTGCTGGACGGCGAAAGCGTCACTGGTGCATATCGCTTTATCATCGAGCCGGGGCGCCAGACCGTCATGGAGGTGAAGGCACACCTCTACACTAGGGAGGGCGTGAGGAAGCTTGGCATCGCCCCCCTGACCAGTATGTTCTTCCACGGGGAGGACAGGACCCGCTTCATGGATGATTTCCGCCCTGAGGTGCATGACTCGGATGGACTGATCGTCGAGACGGGCGCGGGCGAACGCATTTGGCGGCCTCTTGTTAATCCCCTCGGCCTGCGAATCAACGGCTTTCAGGTCAACAACCCTAGGTCATTCGGGCTCCTGCAACGGGATCGCAGCTTCGACCACTACCAGGATTTGGAGGCCCACTATCAAAACCGCCCGAGTGCGCTGGTGGAGCCCATCGGCAAATGGGGCAAGGGAACGGTCGAGCTGGTCGAGATCCCAAGTGCCGCGGAGAAATACGACAACATTGTCGCGTACTGGATACCTGACCGAGCGGTGCGGGCAGGTCAGGAGTGGGAGTATGAGTATCGGCTGATCTTCTGCCGGGACGCCGAAGAGCACCTTCAGGGAGGGCGCACTCTCTCCACGCGCATTGGCGCGGGCGGCACGGACGTCCCCGACCCGAAGGTCCGAAAATTCGTCATCGATTTTGCGGGGCCGGCGCTTGCCGAATCAAAGCCGGACAAGCCCGTCCAGGCAAACGTCGTGGCCTCATCCGGGGCATTGTCCAAAGCGGTCGTCGAGGAAAATCCTCACACGAAGGGGCAAAGACTGTTCTTCGAGCTGACCCCGAAGGGTGACGCACCGGTGGGCCTCCGCGCCTTTCTCTACCGAGGCAACGATGTCCTCAGCGAGACCTGGAGCTTCCAGTGGGTGCGCAGCCAATGAACGCCGTTGCAGAGGCGGCCCAAACCTTCGGCCCCGAGCCGGAGGTCGCCGCCGGTGCGGCGCAGGGGTGGGCTGCGCTGGCCCCTCGCGTGGTTGCCTATCTGGAGGCGCTTGGCGTTCGCGATCCGCTGGACATCGAGCGGTTGTCCGCGCGGGTTCGGACCCGCCTCGAGAATCATCGGGCCACGCGACAGGCCGAAGACCCGGCGGAGGCCGCCATCGAGGAGACCGGGGCACTGCTCGACGAATGGATTGCCGCCGAGCTTGGGATCGAGCCGGAGTCCGATGTGCTCGCGACGGCACGTGCGGCCCTTCTGGGCGGGACGGTTCCTCATTGGGCCCAGCGTTGGTCGGGCGTATGGGGAGAGAGCGTGGCGCAGCAGGTCCGAGCGGCCAGCGTCCGGCCGGTCCCGCCGCCGGCCCCGCTGGCAATGGCGCCCCAGCCGATCCGGCTCTTCTGGCGCTCCCTGACCAAGGGGGTCGCGCGTGTGCTCCTGCGCATCGTCCACCCCCGGCGAGGGCGGGTCTCCAAGCACCGCACCAAACCCCCACCGGTCCCGGCCGCCCCTCGCAGGGCGGAGGACTTCTACCAGCGGGCGATCTATTTCTTCCTGGTGACCGTCACGACCGTGGGCGCCATAAGCCTCCTGGGATGGGCGTTCCTGGGCAACGGCCTGACTCCGCTGGAGCTTGCGCTGCTGGTGTTCTACGCGATCCTGATCCTCTGGATCAGCGCCTCCTTTTGGACCGCCACTATCGGCTTCGTCATGCTGCTGACGGGGAGGGACAGCTACTCCGTTGCGAAGCTCGGGGTCACGGGCACTCCGGCGCCTGGCGCGTCGTCGCCCAAGACGGCGCTGGTGATGCCGGTCTATAACGAAGATCCCGAGCGTGTCTTCGCGGGACTTCGGGCGGTCTACCAATCCCTGGAGGAGACGGGACGGCAGGACGGCTTCGAGGTCTTCATCCTGAGCGATACCCGCGATCCCGACATCTGGGTGGAAGAGGAGCTCCGGTGGCGCAAGTGGTCGTCGGAGCTTGGCCAGCCACAGCGGGTCTTTTACCGAAACCGGGTCGAAAACACGAGCCGCAAGAGCGGCAATCTGGCGGATTTCTGCAGGCAGTGGGGTGACCGTTACCGGTACATGATCGCCCTGGATGCGGACAGCCTGATGTCCGGGGATACCCTGTTGGAGATGGTGGCGCGCATGGAGCGCAATCCGCACGTGGCACTCATTCAGGTACCGCCGGTCCCCGTCAACCACAAGTCGCTGTTTGCCCGGATGATTCAGTTTGCGGGGAGCCTCTACGGCCGGATGTTTGCGGCGGGGCTCAGCTATTGGCAGCTCGGGAGCAGCAACTACTGGGGGCACAACGCCATCATCCGGGTCAAGCCGTTCGCTGACCACTGTGGCCTGCCGAGTCTGCCGGGGCAGGAGCCATTCGGGGGCGAAATCCTGAGCCATGACTTCGTCGAGGCAGCACTTCTCCGCCGAGCCGGCTGGCATGTGTGGCTCGCCTATGACCTGGGGGGGAGCTATGAAGAGGTTCCGCCCACGCTGATCGACTATGCCAAGCGGGACCGGCGCTGGTGCCAGGGCAACCTGCAGCACAGCCGATTGGTCTCCGCCTTCGGCTTTCGGCCTATCAGCCGGGTCCACTTCGCCATGGGTGTCATGTCCTATGCCGCCTCTCCCCTGTGGGCGATCTTCCTCATCCTGACCGGGCTGCAGGCCTACATGCAAAGCCTCCGGGAGCCGGTCTATTTCTTCGCGAACAGCCTGTTTCCGGTCTGGCCGACCTCTTACAGGGTGGAGATGACCACCGTGCTCTGGGTCACCCTCGCCATGCTGTTCCTTCCGAAGCTGCTCGCCCTTGCCCTCCTTGGCTTCAAGCCAGAGCTGGGTAAACGATTCGGCGGCCTGGGGAGGGCAGTGGCCAGCGTCTTCATCGAGAGCCTGTTCTCGGTTCTGCTGGCTCCGGTCCTGATGCTCTTTCAGACCAAGTTCGTGATCGCCATCCTTCTCCGCAAGGCGGTCGGCTGGCCGGTTCAGCAGCGCGGCGACCACCAGACGGGCCTTGCTGAGGCCATCGGCGCCCACTGGACCCATACCCTGATCGCGCTGATCACCGGCACCCTGTCATACCTCTATGTGCCGCATTTCTTTTGGTGGTTCACGCCGGTGCTTGCGGGACTGGGCTTCGCCATTCCCGTTTCCATCATCACCAGCCGCATCTCCGTCGGGCGGGGGGCCCGTGCCGCCGGACTCTTCCTGACGCCCGAAGAATCCGAGCAGCCTCGGGTCCTGGCGCTGCTCGCGGAGAACCTTCACGGGCCTGCGCGCCCATCCTGTACGCCGGCCGTCATCGCGGGCAGTGCCTGGCACCGCGCCGTGGTGGACCCTTGTGCCTGGGCGTTACACATGTCGCTACTCCCGGCGGAAACTCCGAGCCGCCGGCGCCGACACTATCTCGAGGGGCTGATCTTCCAGCTTCAGGACGACGGCCCGGAAAGCCTGACCGCGACGGAAAAACGGGTCCTTCTATCGCACCGGGACGGACTGCAGGAGCTCCACACCTTACTTTGGTCGGCGCCCGATTTTCCGCGACCTGTCCTCACGAACACCAGTCGGATGCGTTGACGGATCGTTCGTGACAAGGTCCAGATCACCTCCGCGCTTTTGGGCCCTTGCGCGGTAGGTGGCCGGCCTGCGCGTGAGATGAGGCGCGCCTTCGTCCTGCTCGCCTCGCTTCAGCTCGCCGGCTGCGCTACCGGTCCCCCGTCAGCTGATGCGCACCCCGCTGATCGAGCCGATCCGTTACGGGAAAAAGGCTGGGAGAGCCGGGAAGGCAACTGATCAAACCGGACTCGTCACCTGGACCTTGATCCCCGTCAAACGGCTGCCTGCGGTCCGCCCTTTGGTACGGGCCTGTCCTCGCGGCCCCGGTGCTATCGGACTCCGGCGACCGGTCGCATCTGCGTGTCACAGGTGTCTCCCACGGTGACCCTTGTCTCCCGTGCCTTGCCCTCGCATCGCTTCCCCCGGTCCCGGACCCGGCAATGGATGGCCAACGGGTGTCCGGCGTCCAACCAGGAGGGGGTCTTGCGATAGCGCCCGATATGGCTGAATCGGCAGCCGGGAGGCATGCCGTACGGGGCACAGTTCGTCGGCCTGCGCAGCCTGATCTTTCGGCCATCGATGACGAATCGGGGGTAGCTATCGCGGACTGACTTCACATCCCGATCCGGCTCTTGCCGCACGACAAACCCTTTGAACAGGTATCCGCCGTCTACCTTCCGCCCCACTTCGATACGTTGATTGGCTATCAGGGCAAAGTTGCCCCCCTTGTGGGCGACAGCCCCTGAGATGTACTCGACGCGATCATCCTTGGGGAAGCATTTCCCCATGGCGGGGGCATGGTAGTAATGGCGTACTGCCTTCAGCTTTCCGAGGGGCACCCCGGGAAAGATCTCCGCCAGGTCCCGGTCGGTACCGAAGAGGATGCGCTGTACGTCGGCGGTATTTTGTTGGTAGATGCGGCGGAGCTTGTCGTAATACCCCGCCCTTGGGCTGTCCCTGCCGGTGGAGGTAAAGCGGGCGCTTCCCAGGTCGTCCCGCAGGAAACAGGCGGTCAGACCGGAGATCTGGGTTAGATACTCGTCCCAGATGTTGTACTGGGACACCTTGGAAGCCACGCCCTGGAAATCGCCCGGGCTGCGGCATCCCTGATGACTCAGACAGGACTCCAACGCCCGGTTGCGGATGGAGAGGGCGACGATGTCGCGCTCGCAGGTCCCGTAGGCGTTGCATCCTCGACCCAGGTGGCCCTCGAACATCGCCGTTCGCATGGTGTAATCCAGGTCCCGGGCGCGATCCAGGGCCGTCCGTGACCAATGGCCCGGGTTCCCCTTGATGAAACGCTGCCAGGCTCGGTCCAGGGCCTGCCGCCGCTCCACGAGACTGCGATCGGCCCCTTCGCAGAGGGACGAGTTGTGGAACGTATGCACGATCTGGTCGAGCCGACTGTTGCCCTCGACGCGTGACCTGCCTTTGCCACCCAGGGGGGGATCAAAGAAGGGGGGCTTGTCGAGGGTATAGAGATTTCGCACGTCGAGGACAAATCTCACGTCGCTGCTGCAGTGATGATTGGAAACAACCATGGACCGGCGGCTCGCGAAGGCCCTCTTGAAGACGTCGGTGGATGCCGGGGTGGCTCTGCGGGCGTTCACCACTACCTTGAAGCCGACGAAGGGGGTGCCGTCGCTATCCGTGAGCGGGTGGCCCTTGCGTATGACCAGACAGGGGATCAGGGAGCTTCCCTGGCTCAGGGTGCCGGCGGGGGAGGACGGACCACTGCGCTGGAACGATTCCACGGTGTAGTAGGGAATGTCGATGGCTCCATTGAATTTGTAGAGGGTCATTAGGGGCGTGGCGGGGATTCCGGCCCATAGCTGGCCGGCAACCAGGAGTCCAAGCGCATAGAGACACGTCTTCATCGCTCTTCCTGTGCGGGGGTCGAAGGGATGCCGCACCCGGATGGCAGCTGCTGGGGTGGGGTGCCCCGGGTACTTTCGGTCTTGTATGGTAGGCCCAGGGGATCGCATGCGTACACCCGCGGGTATTCCCTGATAGGGGCGGGTTTCCCATACAAGAGGCTGTTGCAAAAGGCGACAGCCTCTGCGGTGCAGGGACGCGCCGCCGTTCTCGGCGGCTGCAAGCCGTCGAAAACGTAGGGGGCGGGAAACGCAATTTTCCGGCCCCGTGTCGCAAAAGCCCATGGAAGGGCTTTTCGACACCCTCTACAAGAGCGGGGCTGACAGCCCCCGCGGCGGCGCATAATACTGAGGTCAGTGAACCATCAAGCCAAGGAGTCATACCATGTCGAATAACCCGCTCGCCGTCGTCACCGGTGGCTACCGTGGGCTCGGTCTGGAAACCTGCCGCCAGCTCGCGGCGCAGGGTTATACCGTCATCCTCACGGCGCGCCGGGAAGCCGAGGGGCGCGCCGCGGCGGAGGGTCTGCAGGGGCAGGGCCTCGATGTCCGCTTTCATGCCTTGGACGTCACGGACCCGGTGGCCATTGAGTACCTGGCTGCCTTCATCCGGAATACCTTCGCTCGCTTGGACGTCCTGGTGAACAACGCGGGGATCTTTCCTGACGCCTCCCCGGGGTCCGCGGGGTCAAGCGCCTTCGGCGCGGACGCCGAGGCGGTGCGGCGCGCACTCGAGACGAATACCCTCGGACCCCTGCGCCTGTGTCAGATCCTCATTCCCCTGATGGAGGGCAAGGGCCGCGTTGTGAACGTCTCCTCCGGCATGGGTCAGCTCAGCGAGATGAACGGGTGCTGTCCCGGCTATCGGCTCTCCAAGACCGCCCTCAACGCGGTCACCCGCATCTTTGCCGACGAGCTCAAGGACACGGGGGTCAAGGTCAACTCGGTTTGTCCCGGGTGGGTGCGCACAGAGATGGGCGGGGACCGGGCGCCTCTGTCCGTCGAGGAGGGAGCCAGGGGCATTGCCTGGGCGGCGACCCTCCCGGACGACGGCCCCACCGGCGGCTTCTTCCGGCACGGAGAGCGGATCGATTGGTAGTCGCCGGGAGGGCCGCCTACGTCCCCGGCGCGACGGGCCTCGCGGCTGCTAGGTTGCGGCTCTTCCCCAAACGAGGATGTGCCGCTTGGCCCAGGGCTATACCCACGCGGTAGGGTTCGACGATGCCCCGTTTTCCCGTGGGCACAGGGGGGACGTGCTCGTGGTGGGCGTGGTGTACGGTGGAGATCGTCTCGAGGGGGTGCTTTCCACGCGGGTGCGGCGCGACGGAGTCAATTCCACCGATCGCCTGATTGCCTGCCTCGCAGGCTGCCGATTCAGGGCGCAGCTACAGGTGGTGCTGCTGCAGGGCATAGCATTCGCCGGCTTCAACGTGATCGACGTTCATCGGCTGCACGGGGTAACCGGACTCCCGGTCATAGTCGCGGTCCGCCGGTCGCCCAACCTCGCCGCGATCCGCCGCGCCCTGCTGGAAAAGGTGCCCGGCGGTGCGCGCAAATGGGCGTTGATCGAGGCGGCCGGCCCCATGGAGCCGGTGGCGGGAATCTACGTGCAGCGGGTCGGTATCGGGGCAGATGCCGTGGCGTCCCTCATTGCGGCCTGGCAGCTCCACGGCAAGCTCCCGGAGCCCCTGAGGTCCGCACATCTGATTGCCGGGGGCGTGGTCACGGGCGAGAGTCGGCACCGGGCCTGAGGCGATTTCTGTCAAGTCTCATACTGCCTTGCTTCTCTTCTCGCCCCCCTTCGGTGTCGCGCCGCCGGTCACATAGAACGGCTATGCTCCTGGCAGCGCTCCTTGAAGGGGAATGAGAATCCTGCGCAATCCGGTGCGAGACTTTCCGGCGATCGCCTAATCCCACAGATCCGCGGACGCCGGGAGGTAGTGGGCGAGCCCTTCCAGAATGCCCGCGGCGTAGTTGCCGTTCATGCCCCGATATCCTCCTCGGGCGAGGTACAGGGCATCCAGGGTTCCTTGGCTCTCGGCCTCCGCGATCGCCTCGGCGCGCACGTCTTCCGTGGCGTTGGCCACGAGCACGGCCCGCAGCGGGCTCGTAAGGACCGGCAGGTCATTCCCGCTGTCACCCGCGCAAATGGTGCTCTCCCAGGGGAACGCCTCCTGCTCCATCAGAAACTCGATGGCGTGGCGTTTGGTCGCCCGCGCCGGCAGCACGTCCAGGAGGCCGGTGGCCGTCGTCTCATCGACACTCCATATCAGGCTGGCCTGGACCCCCGCGGCCCGCAGCCGATCGTCGATCTGCGGCATGACGGCGGCTCGGTCCCAGTCTACCTGCGCGTAGTAGCTGAGCTTGAAGAGGCCCTGTTTCTCGGGCTCCTGCAGCCTCAGCCCCGGTAGCCCTTCCAGCAGGTCCGCGATCTGGCCGCGGCCCCAGCCCGCCCAGTCCTCGCCGATGCGGGTCGCCCAGGCGTCCCAGGCGGACCAGACTCCATTCTCGACCCGGAAAATGCTCGAGCCCACGTCGCCGATGACGACGTCGGGCACGGGGATGCCGAACTCCCCGATCGCCTTCAGCACCAGGTCCCGGTGGCGCCCGGTGACGTAGGCGAGCGTGACCTCGGGGCGTTGGGCGAGGGCGGCGAAGCGGGGGCGAGCCTCGGGGGATTCGGGGGCGTCGCCGTTCGGCAGCAGGGTGCGGTCGAGATCGGTGCAGATGAGGATGCGTCGGCTGGTCTGGTTCATTCGGGTACTCGCTCTTCGCTGCCGGCACCTGGGCTCTTCGCTGCCGGCACCTGGCAGCTGCGGTAGAAGTCGTAGTGGTCAATGGCCTCCAGGATACCGGCGGCGTAGGGTTGCTTGGCAAAATAGATCCGCTCCAGCTCCAACAGGCGCGAGAGTTCCTCGTGATGGCGGTTGGCCACCACCACCGCCAGGGTGTTGCCCCGCATCATGCCCTCGTCCGCGCCGGAGCCCCCCGCCGCGAGCATGTGCTCCACGGGGATGCCCCACAGGTGGGCGAAGTAGCGCAGCGCCAGACCCTTGGATGCGCGCACTGGGACAACATCGAGAAAGGAGCCGAAGGACTGGACCAAGTTCACGCTCAGGTCCGCCTTGTGGAGGAGGCTGCTGATCTCCTCGATGGCGGGGGCCTGCTCGGTGTCGATGAAGTAGCTGACCTTGAAACGGCTCTGTTCGCTCTTTTGCTGGAGGGTCAGGCCTGGGACGTCGGCCAACACCGAGCGGACGCGGCGGGGATACCAAAGGTGATCGATGTGCTGGGTCCACGCCTTGTCCGCGGTGAGCTGGGGAGCGTAGTGGATCTCAGTGCCCAGACAGGTGATGAGCACGTCCGGCTGGGGAATCCCGTAGCGCTTCATGACGGCTAGGGCCGAGTCCAGCCGACGGCCGGTCGCGATGCCGAAGGTGGCGCACTTGCGGTTCTCGCGCACGACGCGAACGAAATCGGCGAGGGAATCCGGATCGCCGAGCAGGTTCTGATCGAGATCGGTGAAGATGGCCCGGTCGTGGTAGAGCATGGGGCGACGGGGGGCTGGGGGGGGCAGCGGGGGACGGATTTCCTGCACGAGCGGGCGAATCTCCTCCAGATAGCGCTCGGCGTGGGCCTGCCAGGAGTAATGGGCCTTGACGCCCGCGAGACCGTTCTTGGCCAGGGTACGCCAGCGCCCGGCATCGCTCAGGACCTTGAGGAGTGCCTTGGTCATGGCGGACTTGTCGAGGGGGTCGATAAGGATCCCGTTGCGGCAGTGGGAGACGATGTCCTGGGGGCCCCCGTCCTCGGTGGCCACGATAGGCAGCCCGCTGGCGGCCGCCTCGATGAGCGTGAGGCCGAAGGGCTCGGTCAGCGCCGGGTTGATAAATACCCCCCGGGACGCCGCCCCCAGGCGGTAGAAGACCGGCACTTCGTCCGCCCGATGGTGCTTCGGATAGGCCACGTGCCCATAGAGATCATAGGCGTCGATCAGCAGCAGGATGTCCGTGAGC
>Ga0307440_1000797_pt1 | contig 15578 bp, 13 predicted proteins | sample SalMarWE160410MG_FD_202150 | JGI IMG/M metagenome (GOLD analysis project Ga0307440, IMG submission 202150) | Salt marsh sediment microbial communities from the Plum Island Ecosystem LTER, Massachusetts, United States - WE1604-10 | ecosystem: Environmental > Aquatic > Marine > Intertidal zone >... | reverse complement strand
GCCGGCTTGATGGCCGCGTCGGTGACCACGAAGGCGAGCATGGTGGCCATGTTGGGGTGGATCATGCCCGCGCCCTTGGCGATGCCCGCCATGTTGACAACCCGGCCGCCGAGCTTGAAGGACTGGAAGCTCTCCTTGTGGAAGGTGTCCGTGGTCATGATGGCGTTGGCCACCATGGACCCGTACACGCGCCGGCTGGACAGGTACTTCACGTTGTACTCGATGCCCTTGAGCACCTTGTCCGTGGGAAAGCGCACGCCGATGACGCCGGTGGCGGCCACGATGACCTCTTCCACGGGGATGCCCAGCTCCTGCGCCAGCTTCTCGGCCACGGCCTGCGCGGCCTTCTCGCCCTCCTCCCCCGTGCAGGCGTTGGCGTTGCCGGACGTGACCACGATGGCCTGGGCGAGCCCGTTCTCCAGGTGCTTTGCGGACAGCGTGACGGGAGCCGCGCGGACCTTGTTTCGAGTGAAGACGCCCGCTGCACTGGCCGGAACGTCCGAGACGATCAGGGCGAGATCGCGCCTCTTGGATTTGATGCCGATGTGGGCCCCGCGGACCTTGAACCCGCGGACGTCCGTCAGATTCCTGTTCACTGTGAAATTCCTCCTATGGCGAGAGGGGGACCATGTCCAGTCCCGCCTGCTCATCGATCCCCATCATGATGTTCATGTTCTGGACCGCCTGGCCCGCCGCACCCTTCACCAGGTTGTCGATGGCCGACACGGCCACGACGCGCCCGGTCTCCGGCACGAGCTTGACGAAGACGTCGCAGAAGTTTGAGCCCCTGACGGCCTGTATGGACGGCGGAGCCGTCCGGACGCGGACGAAGGGCTCACCCGAGTAAGCGTCCTCGTAGGCGCCCTCCAGGTCGGCCTGCGTCACGCCCTCCTTCGCCCTGGCGTAGGCCGTCGTAAGGATGCCCCTGTTCACGGGCAGCAGGTGGGGCGTGAAGATCAGCTCCACCGCCGCGCCGGAAGCGGCTTCCAGCGTCTCGCTGATTTCGGGCGTGTGCCGGTGGGTGGCGATGCCGTAGGCCTTAAAGTCCTCGTTCACCGAAGGGTAGTGCGTGGCCGCCTTGGCCGCCGCGCCCGCACCCGTCACGCCCGACTTGGAATCGACCACCAGCCCTTCCGGCGACACAAGACCGCACCGGAGGAAGGGGGCCAGCGCGAGGATCGCGGAAGTCGGATAACAGCCCGGGTTGGCCACGAGCGGGGCACCGGCGATGCGGTCTCTGTTCAGCTCCGGAAGGCCGTAGACGGCCCCGTCCAGCCTTTCCGGGCAGGCGTGCGCCTTTCCGTACCACCGCTCGTAAACGGCCGCGGAAGAGAGCCTGAAATCACCCGAGAGATCCACGATCCTGCCGCCCCCGTTCGCGCGGGTTTTCACGAAGTCCATGGAGACGCCGTGAGGCAGGGCCAGGAACACCAGGTCGACGGCGCCGAGGTCGGCCGCTTTGACCAGTTCGAGGTCGCAGACGCCCTCGAGGTGCGGGTGGATATCCGACATGCGCTTTCCGGCGTGGGATTCAGAGGTGACGGCCGCGAGGCGGACCGCCGGGTGGCGGCTCAGGATGCGCACCAGTTCGGAGCCCGTGTAGCCGGAGGCTCCGACGATGCCGACGGACGGATCAGGCATTGGGGAAGGCCTCCTTGAGAACTCCCACCAGCACGTCCACGGCCGCGTCCAGGTCCGTCTTGGAGATCACCAGTGGGGGAACCAGCCGGATGACCGTGTCGGCGGTGCAGTTGGACAGAACACCCCTCTCCATCATGGTGTTCACGACCTCCTTGCCGCTCCGGTCGAGCACGACGCCCACCATGAGGCCCCGGCCGCGGATCTCCTTGACGGCGTCGATACCGGCCGTTTTCTCCCTGAGGGTCGCCATCAGGTAGTCCCCGAATTTGCGGCTGCGCTCCGGGAGTTTCTCATTGACGATGGTGAACAGGGCCGCCAGCGCCACGGCGCACGCCAGCGGGTTGCCGCCGAAGGTCGTGCCGTGATCGCCCGGCTTGAAGCACTCGGCCACGGCCTGCCTCGCCAGGAAGGCCCCGATGGGGAATCCCGCACCGAGGGCCTTGGCGATGGTGACGACATCGGGGACGACGCCGTAGCCCTGGTAGGCGAAGGTGGTGCCCGTCCGGCCGATGCCGCACTGGATTTCGTCGAAAATGAGCAGGGCGCCCCGCTCGTCGCAGAGCTTCCTCAGACCGGCCAGGTAGGCCGGGTCGGCGGGACGTATGCCGCCCTCGCCCTGGACCGGTTCCACCAGGACGGCGCAGACCGTATCGTCCAGGACCTCTTCCACCGCGCCCAGGTCGTTGAAGGGCACGATGGTGAAACCGCCCGGCAGGGGTTCAAGCCCCTCCTTGTACTTGGGCTGGCCCGTGGCCGTGAGGGCCGCGAGGCTCCGGCCGTGGAAGGAGCCGTCCATGGAGACGATGGTGCCGCCGCGCCCCTTGCGCGTGGCCCACTTCCGGGCGAGCTTGATGGCCCCCTCGATGGCCTCCGTCCCGCTGTTGCAGAAAAACACGCGATCCAGGCCCGACTGCTCCACGAGGAGTTCGGCGAGCTTCGCCTGCGGTTCGCTGTAGTAGAGATTGGAGCAGTGCATCATCTTGCCCGCCTGGTCCGTCAGCGCCGCCAGGACGGCAGGGTGCGCGTGGCCCAGGGCGTTTACGGCGATGCCCGCCAGCATGTCGATGTATTCTTTGCCCGTGGAATCCCAGACCCTGGCGCCCTCGCCCCTTTCGAGCAGGATCGGGTATCGCTTATAGACCTGGAAATGACAGGCTTCATCCAGTTTCCGGATGTCTTCGAATGTGCTCATGCTTCGTGTCCTTCCTTTCGTGCGTTTGGGTCCGCCACGATGGCCGTCCCCGCGCCCTCGGCCGTGAGGAGCAGTTTCAGCAGCGTGTGGGGCGTGGTGCCGTTGATGATGTGCGCGCTGGCGACGCCCTGTTCGAGTGCGGACAGGCTCGATTCCACCTTGGGGATCATGCCTCCGGTCACGACGTTGCCCACAAGGCCCTTCGCCTCTTTGGCGTCGATCAAGGGTATGAGCGAGCCGGCGTCGTCGCCGTCGCGCAGGATGCCGTCCACGTTCGTCAGGTAGATGAGCCGGTCGGCGCTCACCGCCGCGGCCACCTCCCCCGCCAGCACGTCCGCGTTGATGTTGTAGTCCGTGTTGTCCTCGCCCACGGCGATGGGCGCGATCACGGGGATGATGTCGTTCCGGGACAACAGCTCGATGACCTCCGTGTCCACCCTGACCACCTCGCCCACCTGGCCGAGATCGATCTCCTCCATCCGCCCGTTGCGCTTGACCTTCCGCCTGTACTTCCTGGCCTCGATGAGGCCCACGTCCTTGCCGGAAAGGCCCATGGCCTTAACGCCCTCCTGGTTGATGAGCTTGACCAGCGCGTTGTTGACCTTGCCGCACAGGACCATCTCCACGATCTCGAAGGTGCCCTCGTCGGTGCGGCGCTGGCCGTCCACGAAGACGGGATCGATGCCCACGCGCTTCATGTGCTCGCTGATGGCCGGTCCGCCGCCGTGGACGACGACGGGGTTCATGCCCGTGAGTTTCAGAAAGACGATGTCCCTGGTGACATTGAGGCTTATTCTCTCGTCCACCATGGCGTTGCCGCCGTACTTGATGACGATCGTCCGGCCCCGGTTTTCCACGATTTCCGGCAGCGCCCCCAGGATGTCCAGCGGCTCGAATGGCTCTTCTTCTTTTGGACTCATTTTACGGCCTTCCGTTCGAGCAAGGATTCCCCGCATACACACGTTGGCTCGAAGCGCGATCCAGCGTCTGAGACGGCATCGGGGGAGATTTCCTTACATCTAAGAATCGGACCCGCGGCTCCTCAACCGGGAGCAGCCTGGTTTGGGTTGGCGACGCGTGATTCTGTTGAGCTTTAGCTCGATGGCGCCGCATGGTACGGGGATTCACCGCACGAACACCCGCACCTGCGTTCGAGCCCATCGGAGCGTGTTTCAAGGATCTGGGCGGAGGGACTTACTGTCTCCATCCCACCGGACGATCGCCCAGAGCTGGGCCTAATCCGCGTCGGTAGGGCTCGCTTAATTCCGATGTATAATAACACAGTCTGTACGGTGAGCCAAATCGAACGCCGGCCGCACGCACGGGACAAAGCACCCGGGATGGCGAAGCACGGCCAGAAATGACACGCACACGATGTACATAGCATATACAATTATTGTACAATACGGAGTTTGAAGTGGAGGTGCATCCGATGGCGAAAACAAGGGCACGCCTCGCTCCCGATGACAGGCACTTCCTGTCGCTCGTGGCCAAGGCCATCTTCACCAATCCCTTCAGCGACGAATACGCCGAGATCTATTCCCTGGTTGGCCCGGAACAGGATGTGGAGGCGCACAGGCTGGGATCCATCGTCCCCCTCCTGGACGAACGCCTTCAGGTGCTCGAGCGCCGCGGACAAAGCACGATCCAGGCCTTCACCGGCAAGGACCGTACCCTCGTGGAGCACGCTTTTCTCTTCCAGATTTACCACGCTTGCGTGGACGACTTCGACGAACTGATCCAGGCCCAGCTCCGGCTCGGCGAGACACCGGCGCCGGTACCCTTTTCGGACGGGGTCTTCCTTCAGCTGAGGGCCCGGGGCTTCACGGAGGAGGACTGCGCCCGCTACTTCGCACTTTTCTACCAGCTGCGCCGCGCGTACTACTTCATCGTCCGGTCCCTGGTCGGCGACAGCCCGTGCATGAAGGACCTCCGGCTCTCCCTTTGGAACGGCGTCTTCACGCACGACGTGCGTACCTACGAGCGCCACCTCTGGAACCGGATGGAGGATTTCTCCACGCTCATACTGGGCGAAACCGGGACGGGGAAGGGCGCCTCGGCTGCGGCCATCGGCCGGTCGGGGTTCATCCCCTTCGACCCGCGGAAGAAGCGTTTCGCCGAGAGCTTCACCGAATCCTTCGTGACCATCAACCTCTCCCAGTACCCCGAGAGCCTCATCGAATCGGAACTCTTCGGCCACCGGAAGGGCGCCTTCACGGGCGCCGTCGACGATTACGAGGGGCTCTTCGAACGGTGCAGCCCGCACGGTGCGCTCTTCCTCGACGAGATCGGCGACGTCTCCGTCCCCATCCAGATCAAACTGCTACAGGTCCTCGAAAGCCGGACCTTCACCCCCGTGGGAAGCCACGCCAGAAAACGGTTTTCGGGCCGGGTGATCGCCGCCACCAACAGGTCCATACAGGACCTCAGGCACGGGGGGCATTTCCGGGACGACTTCTTCTACCGGCTGTGCTCGGACGTGATCGTGGTTCCGCCCCTGCGCCAGCGGATCGAAGAAGACCCTTCCGAACTGAGCCGCCTGGTCGACCTCACGGTCGCGAGGCTCACGGGCCAGGACAGTTCGGAGCTGACGCGCTCCATCCTAACGGCGCTCGGGCGCGACCTGCCCGCGGGGTACGGGTGGCCCGGCAACGTGCGGGAGCTGGAGCAGGCCTCGCGGCGCATCCTCCTGACCCGGCACTACGCCGGCGACCGCATGGCTGTGGCCCCCGATCCCGACGAGGCGTTCACCCAGGCGGTCGGGGAGGGTAGCCTGAAGGCCAGGGACCTGCTCGACCGTTACTGCGGCCTGTTGTACCGGCGCCTGGGCACCTACGAGGAAGTCGCCCGCAGGACCGGCCTGGACCGGCGCACCGTCAAGAAGCACGTCGAGGACTACGCGGCCGCACAGAAGACCTGAAGGGGCGAACGTCCCGTTCTTCGAGCTGAGTATATACAATTATTGTGCAGGCAATGATCATTTTCTGATCCAACAACGCCCATCGTTCTGTTCCCGCCATCGTACCGACAAAGTGCCATAACCCCTTACTTGCTAATGCGTTAGAACCTATTTACTACCCCGTGGCACGCATCCTGCTCTTCTGCGGGCGTCGCCGGGAGGCAATTCCGGCGGAGAGAAACCTGACAGAAGGAGGTCAGACGATGAAGAAGAACACGGGTTCAGGGAGATTCGGAAAGAGGATGGCGGTGGCCGTTACGGCCGTCTTCGCGGCCGTGCTCATCGGCGGCCAGGCCGTCATGGCGGCGGGCCTGCTCAAACCCGTAAGCGGAGGCGACGCCGCAGGGATACGTATCAAGTCCCACAAGGTCAGCGTGACCATCAACAACGGCTTCAGCCGCACGGAGGTCGACCAGGTCTTCACGAACGACTCCGATTCCGACATGGAGGCCCTGTACACCTTCCCGCTGCCCAAGCAGGCGAGCCTCTCCGAGCTGTCCCTGTGGATCGACGGCAAGGAGGTCCTGGGCGAAGTCCTCGAAAAGAAGCGCGCCCGGGAAATCTACGAACAGCAGAAGGCGCAGGGCAACGACACGGCCCTGGCCGAGAAGGACGACTTCAAGACCTTCGACGTGAGCGTGGGCAACATCCGGGCCCATTCCGACACGCGCGTGCGCCTCGTCTACTACCAACCCCTGGAGATCGACCTCGGCGTGGGCCGTTACGTCTATCCCCTGGCCGAGGGAGGCGTCGACGAGCAACGCATCGCGTTCTGGTCCGTGGACAACAAGGTGGACGGTCCCTTCAGCTTTCACCTTAAGCTCAAGTCCGCCTTCCCGGTAAAGGACGTTCGGCTCCCCGGTCTGGACCAGGTCGCCCAGGTGACCAAGGCGTCCCCGGACGGCGCGCAGGGGGGTGACGTCTACGACGTGGCCATCGACAGACCGGCCGGCGCGGATCTCTCCAGGGACATCGTCTTCTACTACCGGCTCGACGACACGGTGCCCGCGCGGCTGGAACTCATCCCCTACAAGCAGGCCGGCGCCAAAGAGGGCACCTTCATGGTCGTAGTCACGCCGGCCGCGTCCCTCAAGCCCATCGCCGAGGGCACCGACTGGATCTTCGTGCTCGACCAGTCGGGCAGCATGTCGGGCAACAAGATCGCCACCCTCGCGGACGGCGTGTCCCGGGTGCTCGGCACCATGTCCCCAAAGGACCGCTTCCGCATCATCACCTTCAACCAGTCGGCGCACGACATGACACGCGGCTTCGTGCAGGCGAGCCCCGAGAACGTTCAGCAGTGGATCTCGCGCGTCAAGACCATCCAGGCCAGCGGCAGCACGGCCCTCTTCGCGGGACTCAAGAAGGCCTACAAATCCATGGACGAGGACCGCACCACGGGCATCATCCTGGTAACGGACGGCGTGTGCAACGTGGGGCCAACCCAGCACGCCGACTTCCTCAACCTCATGAAACAGTACGATGTCCGGCTCTTCACCTTCGTGATCGGCAACAGCGCCAACCAGCCGCTCATGGACCGGCTGGCCAAGGACTCCGGCGGTTTCGCCATGAACATCTCAGACTCGGACGACATCGCGGGGCGGCTCCTTCAGGCCAAGGCAAAGATCAGCCACGAGTGCATGCACGACGTGCGCCTGAAGTTCCACGGCGAGAAGGTTCACGACCTTACTCCCACGAGCCTGGGCAACCTGTACATGGGCCAGCAGCTCGTGATGTTCGGACACTACACCGGCTCCGGGAAGGTCAAGGTGGAGCTCGACGCCAAGATATCCGGGCTGGGCGAGTCCTGGCAGTGCACCGCGGACCTCCCCGAAGCGGACACGGACAATCCCGAACTGGAAAGACTCTGGGCCCTCTCCTCGATCCACGACGCCATGCAGGCCATCCGCGAGAAGGGCGAGAGCGAGTCGCTGAGGAAGAAGGTCGTCGACCTCGGCCTGAACTACTCGCTCGTCACCGACTACACGTCCATGGTGGTGGTCCGCAACGACGTCATGGAAAACCTCGGCATTCAGCGGCGAAACGCGCAGCGGGTCGCGAGGGAACGGCAGGCCCAGCAGGCCAGGGCCGCCGCGCCCGTCAGGAACCACACGGCAGACAACGGGAAGATGTTCCACGGGGCGCACTCCCCAGGCATCGGCAGCGGTCCAGTGGGTCCCGGACTGCTCGGCCTCATCTTCTGGTTCAGCAGGCGCAAGCGCAAAGCCCAGTAACCCACTAGGGCAAGGGGGACGGCGGCCTCCGGGCCGCCGCTCCCCAGCCCGGGAGGTGCCCCATGAAATCTCTGGCCAGAAACGTCCGACTGGACCTCATCGTCTTCGGGACCCTCATCGCGCTGGCCAACGTGCCGCTGCTCTTCGGGCACGTGTCCAGTTCCCTCGTCTTCTTTCCGGGCGACGTGCTGGCGGGCCAGTGGTGGCGCGTCGCGACCTTCCCCTTCGTCCACTTGAGCTGGTACCACCTCCTGCTCGACGCCGGGGCCTTCCTCGCGCTCTACGGCGGCCTCTACGAGCCCAGCCGGCTCCGGCGGCTCGCGCTCGTGGCCGCGAGCTGTGCCGGCAGCCTGCTCCTCCCGCTTGCGGCCGCGCCCGCTCTGCTCGGACAGGGCCTGTGCGGCCTGTCGGGCACGGCGCACGGCCTCATGGCCGTATCGGGACTCGAAATGATGGCGCTGCCGGGCGCGGACCGCTCCATCCGTTACGCCGGCCTGGCCTACTTCGCCATCGTGGTGATCAAGTGCATGGCCGAGGCGTTCACGGGCTCCGTCGTCTTCGGATTTCTGTATTTCGGCATGATGGGCATCCCCGTGGCCATGTGCCACGCGGGTGGCGTTCTGGGTGGGATTCTGGCCTACGCAGCGCTGTCCGGCAATGCGGCCGGAGCACCCGCCATATCCCGGCTCGCACCCGTCAGGACGTGACGACCGTCCAACCGGGTTCGCAGGTCACGACGCGATCGAAGGCGTGAGATGCGGACGGAACGCGCCACAGGAAAATGGACATCCGCGGACCGCTCCCCTCGATGGGATCCCCCTGCAGGACGGCGAGCGGTTCGCTTCCCCCGTTCGGACCGGGCGCTTCGTGGGAGCGGCGGCCGCCCGGGGCCTCCTCGTGCCACCGGACGCCGACCGCCGTACAGGCCCGGATCACCTTGCCGAGAAGGGCGATTCCCCCTTCGGAGCGGAAGTCTGAATCGAAGAGGGACACGGCGACGGACCGGTAGCATTCACGCTGGCCCGACGCGGCCACGATCCGATCGTGCGGGCCGGCCATGAAAGATTCGTAGGCGTCCGGGTTGCGCCACAGACCGAGGATGCACGCCGTGTCCGGCTCCAGGGTATCCCAGCCGCCCAACTGCCCGGCGAAGCCGTCCACGTCGCGCAGGCAGCGCCAGAATCCCTGCGCCCTGGAAAAATGACCGGCGTCCTGGACCGGCACCCTGCACTCGATCCACTTGATCAACATGGCTATCTACATCCCGGAAACAGCGCACATCAGAGGCCGGCGCTCAACCGCCGTCGGAGAGCAGGCTGACCATTTCGGTGATGTGCCGGTGGTCTGACCCGCAGCAGCCGCCGAGAATCTTGAGCCCGAAGCGCCGGTGAAGATCGGCCATCCCCCTCGCGAAGGCCTGAGGGTCGTCCGAATCCAAGGTCCCCCTCCCGTCCAGTTCCTCCGGGCTGAGGCTGGACGTGTTGGCCTGAAGGCCCAGAAGCCTGCCATGCGGGTCGGCATTGCGCCTGGCCAGGGACTCGAGAGCCAGCCGCATGACGGACGGGTGGACGCAGTTCACCATGAATCCGAACGGTCGGGGCCTGACGCGGGTATCGATCTCGGCCATGGCCTGCTCCAGCGGGGTGCCGTCCAGAAGGTTGCCGGAGGGTCGGATCACGAAGCTGATGATGTAAGGCGTTCCCGTCCCGGCCATGGCCTGCGCCATGCCGACCGACTCGCCCAGGGCGGGCATGGTGGCCGCCATGAGGAAGTCCGCCCCGGCCGCCGCGAGCGCGCTTAACTGCGGGGCGTGGAAACGGGCCGCGACGTCCTCGTCCAGAGCCTCCTCGGGGCGGTAGGCGTCTCCCCGGCACCCCACGAGGCCGCCGATGAAGACCTCATCGGCGTACGCACCGCAGCTCCGCCGGATGTCGTCGAGAAAACGGACGCCGTCTGCGTTGGCGTCCCGGTTGTCCAGCCCCGCGTGATTGAGACGTTCGGGATTGGCCCGCCAGGTGGGCGTGAAGAGGATCATGGGGACGCCGGCCCTTTGCCCGATGGCAAGGTACTGGCCGTACAGGTTGGCCAGGACGTGCCTGCCCTGGCGATCGTAAACGAACCCCGCGTGGTGCACCCAGGGGTCCAGCGGCATGGAGAATTCCCTGCGAAGGCGCTCTATGACGGCGCCCTCCGTGATCAGCCAGGGCCGGGTCTTTACGGTCTCTTCGAACGACATGCCCTTCTTTGCCCCTTCCTCAGAATGGCTCGACCGGCCGCATCGGCACGTCCGGGAGCAGAATTGTACCTCAGGGCGCGCCCCCGGCCAAACCGGACGGACGACGCTCCGCGTTGCCTGACGGCCTCCACGCAGGGGCTTCAGGGTTTGATATAGGCGTAGCCTTCCACCTGGAGCTTGACGAGTTCCAGGATGCCCGCAGGGACGACGGTGCAGGCTCCCAGGAGAGCAGACTCCGGGATCTCCATGTTGGACAGGGAGTTGCGGCAGATCAGGAATTTCACGCCCAGGCCGGCGAGTTCCTCTATGTCCCGGGAATAGGGTTCCGGCCTCTCCCGCTGAAAGAGGTTGACCGCCGTGCCGTTGGCCACCACGCAGACGCTGGCGCTTTCGGGCCCGACCTGCGCGAAGAGGTTATGGACGTTGTTCAAGGCGGCCAGCAGCCTACCCTGGTTCTCCCGGTCCACGTGTAGCACGGCTTTCATCTTCATTGTCTGCCTCCTTTGCCCCCATCGTGGGCTCCAATAACGCCGGACGTAAGGATTCCCGTCACTCCACAAACAACCGGGCGGGCGTGTGATTTCACTCTCGGGCCGGACGCGGGGGGGGCGGCCCGCATGAAAGCGCTCCCGGCGTATCGTCGCCGGCAGGTGGAAACTCTCCCTGCAATCGTAAAAGCGAACGAAGAGACGAGTTCATTATGAGGCCATTATAGCGCCTCCGACGTTCCGTGGCTCGCCGCGCGTGATCGCGTCCGCTCCCGGCGGTTCGGCTACGCAAATAGGACGGGGCCGAAACGTGTTATGTGGGCTATGATGAAAGAAGCGATAATCAGGCTGACTGTTCAAAGACAATAAGGGGGAACCCAGACGATGGCGAATATGGTCCTCATAACCGGCGCCAACCGGGGTATCGGCCTCGAGTTGGCGAAGCAGTACGCCTCGGACGGCTGGCGCGTCCACGCCTGTTGCCGGACACCCGGCAGGGCAGAGGCATTACAGAAGCTCTCGGAATCCTCGAACGGCAGCGTCGCCGTCCACCCGTTGGACGTGACGAACACGGCGGCGATACAGGAACTCGCCAGGAAGCTGGACGGCGAAAGCATCGACGTCCTGATCAACAACGCGGGCGTCTACGGCCCCGAGCGCCAGCCCTTCGGCGACATCGACGAGAAGGAGTGGATGCACGTGCTGAGGGTCAACGCCATCGCTCCGCTCAAGGTGTCCGAGGCCTTCGTCGGACACGTGGCGCGGAGCCGCCGCAAGACCATCGCCGTGGTGTCCAGCCTCATGGGTAGCATCACCGACAACGGCTCCGGCGGGTACTACATCTACCGCTCCAGCAAGGCCGCCGCGAACATCGTGACCAGGAGCATGGCCGTCGACCTGAAGGCCCGCGGCATCATCGCCGTCGTCCTGCACCCCGGCTGGGTCAGGACCGACATGGGTGGCCCGTCGGCCACAACATCTCCGGCCGAGAGCGTCTCCGGCATGCGGAAAGTGCTGGACGGTCTCACGCCCGCCGACAGCGGCCGGTTCTTCGACTACCACGGCGACGCGCTGCCCTGGTAAGCTGACGGCATGTGCCTGCTGATTATTGCCCACCTCGACGACGCGCGCTACGACCTGGCGGTCGCCGCCAACCGGGATGAGATGTACGTCCGCCCCGCCCAGGCCGCGCACTTCTGGGAGGACGCCCCGGCCGTGCTCGCCGGCCGGGACCTTGAGGCCGGCGGCACGTGGATGGGTGTCACGCGCGCGGGCCGCTTCGCCGCGCTCACCAACTACCGTGAACCGGGCCCGCGAAAGATCGACGCGCCGTCCCGGGGGAGCCTCGTGGGCGACTTCCTGCGCGGCGCGGACGAGCCGGACCGCTTCCTGGCAATCCTCGAAGAGCAGGGGCCGGCCTTCAACGGATTCGCCATGGTCTTCGGCCGCGTGGGATCGCTGTGGTTCTACTCCAACCGCACCCATGCCGGCGGCCCGCTGCCGCCCGGCCTCCACGGCTTGAGCAACGGCCCCCTCGACGCCCCCTGGCCCAAGGTGGAGCGGACCAAGGCCACCGTGAGGAACGCCCTCGCGGCCCCGGACACCGATCCCTCCGGGGTGCTCTTCGCAGCCCTCGCCGACCGCACCGTCCCGCCCGACGCCGAACTGCCAGACACCGGCGTCGGACTGGACCTCGAGCGCCTCCTCGCCCCCGCCTTCGTCGTCACCCCCGTACACGGCACCCGCTGCTCCACTGTCCTCCTCGTCGACAAGGAAGGCCGCGTCACTTTCGAAGAACACAGCTTCCGCCCCGGCGGCCTCCCCGGCGAGGTGCACAGGGAAGAATTCCGGCTGCGGGAACCGTAAAAGGCGTTGATTTGAACAGTGAGGCGATGAAAAAGAAATTTGGGAATTGGGATTTTGGATTTGAAGACGGTCAAGAAATGAGGAATGGGGGCGTTACCCAAGGGCTAAGGGCTAAAGCCGAAAGGCTAAAGGGGTAACGGCGGGGGAAGGGCCTTCGAAAGCCCTCTCCATCCTACTCACCTACTTACATACCCACGGCACCCTTAGGTGTAATCACTCGACTACTTGATCACCTGATCACCGCACCGCCAGGCGCATACACCGCTGGGTGGCCGGAGGGCAGGTTTTTCCACATCCTGTCGGTCAATATAAGTACCAGGGCGGCTACCGCCACGGTCGCGAGGAAGATCGGGAGGTCGATTCTGGGCATGAATGCGAAGCCGGTATTGGCCGCCGCGTGGGTTATGCCCGCAACGAGGATGCTACCTCGGGAACGGTTGTAAAACCACACAATGATCACCGAAAAGAGGATGTGGACGGCCAGATACTCGGCCCAGAAACGTCCGGAGGTGACGGCCCTTCCCTCTGCCTGCCACAAGAAGAAGTGCCACGGCACCCAGAAGAAAGCGATGACCACGGCTGCCATCAGCGGGCTGGTGAAGGTCTGAAACCTGGGCAGCGCGAATCCGCGCCAGCCCGCCTCTTCCCCGGTGGCGTTGAAAAAGAACATCTGATAAAGGAACTTGACGGCGATCAGGCCCACGAGGGTCAGTCCCGCAGCGGGGAGGTGGAAGTCACCCGAGGCGGGCCTGCCCGAGAGCCTGCTGATCGCGATCGAAAGAGCGATAAGGCCGGGCATCGCCGCCATGGCCAGCAGGGCCCATCCCCAGTTGCCGCGAAGGCGAACCAGCGAAGACAGGTAGCGCCTTACGGCCGGAACGCGCGAATACGCCATGCTTATGACGAAGGCGACGGGCAGTACCGCGATGACGGTGAAACCGAGGATAACCGGCGAGACCGGGGTGTGGTTGATGAGTGCGTTGTTGGCGACCATGACGAGCGTGGACAGGACCCACGCTGCGAAGAAGGCGATCCAAAACGTCCTGCGCTTCCCTTGCCTGGGTTCCGTGTTGATAATCGCCGAGACGATGATCCCCGCCAGTCCAGGTCCGCACGTGGCGACCATGACCAGAGGCGCCAGCAGGAACTGTTGCCGTCTCATGACCGCGCCGTACGAGAACCCCAGCCCCCACGTGATCACAAAAGTGCAGACGTAGAAGGCCGTAAGTTGGTGGCCCCTGATCCACTCCCTGATCCCGTCCAAACTCCCCCCGGTCTTCCTTATTGGCACTGGCACAGTCTGAAGGTACGAGAACTTTGTTGAGAATTTAGCGCCCCAGATTGCACGAATCAAGGCGGCCGGACAAAGCAGGAAAGCTCAGGGGTTTCACACTGAAACAGTAAACATCTCCGCCCCAAGGGGCGGGGCATCCTGCAAAGCTTTTCGTGAGAATAGAAATCTGGGATTTGGGATTTGAAGACGGTCAAGAAATGAGGAATGGGGGTGTTACCCAAGGGCTGAGGGTTAGAGCCGAAAGGCTAAAGGGGTAACGGCGGGGGAAGGGCCTTCGAAGGCATGCAAACGCCGGACTCAGCTAATCCCTTACTAACCTACTCATTGCGCGGGAAACCCCCCCGCGCACCCATTACTTGATCGCTAGATTACTTGATAAACGCGCCGCCGGGCGCGGATCGAATAGGCCAGCGGGACCTTGCCTTCGAGGCCTTCGATGACCCACCACCCGTCCTCCGCCTGGGTCATGGCCGGGAGCCCCTTGTAGAACAGCTTGTCGTGCTCGTTCAGGAGTTCGATGTCCAGCCCGTTTTGGACGAGGGCGTTCACCACGTCGGAGATGGGCCACGTCCATTCGAAGGTCGGGCTGGCGGGGATGTATGCGCTGTCCGAGTAGTCCGGGTGGTCGTCGTCGAAGCGGTCGGGCTCGTCGCGGTGAAAATAGCCGTGCCGGACGACGAGGGCATCCTTGCGCGTGTCGTCGAAGATTCCGAGGACCGGGTGCAGTTCGAGCAGGTAAAAGACGCCCCCTGGAGCCAACAGGTGCGACACGCTCTTCGCCCACCTGCCGATATCGCCGATCCAGGGCAGCACGCCCTTCGAGGTGTAGACGACGTCGTATTTCCGCTGGATGGCGGCCGGCAGATCGAGGACATTGGCCTCGATGAACTCGGCCTCCACGTTCAGTCTGCCGGCCAGCTCGCGGGCGATTTCGATCGATCGGTGCGAGAAATCGACACCGGTCACGCGGGCGCCGTCGAGGGCGAGGGACAGCGTGTCTGTTCCGATGTGGCATTGCAGGTGGATGAGGTCCTTCCCCTCGACCGGGTAGAATTCCCGCTTCTGGAAGTCGTCGATCAGCGAAATCCCCTTGAGAAGGGATTCGATATCGTAACTGCTCCGGTGGACCGGGGCCACCTCGTCCCAGAAGGCCCGGTTTCCTTTTTCCGATTCGGAAAGATCACTGGACATGACAGCCGCCTCCCAAAGCGTCTGGACTTTCCCGGATGAACCGGTCACATGCGAGCGCGCCATTTATAACACGCGGCCGGAAAGGCGGCAACGGCCGCAGGGAGGCGGCCGCTACGAAAGATGCCACGCGGCAGAAGGCGAGCCTTCGAAGGCCTTCCTTCGCCGTCCCAGATCTTTTCTTTAGCCTTTAGGCCTTCGCCCTCAGCCCTTGGCCGCTTCGAAGGGCTGCACGCACCCTGTTCGCTCGGTCATTTGGTCACTGAGCCTCCAGTCGCACCTCATTGCATGAACAGAGTATAGGTGAGCACTGCGAAGACGAAGGCGGTGAAGAGGGTGTACTTGAGGTTCTTTTCCACGAAGGCGAAGAAGAACACGGACACGAGCACGCGGATGTAGGGCGTGAGCAGCAGGGCGGCGATGCCCAGGCTGAGGAAGAGCCGCGGGCGGAACTGCCCCGTAAAGGCCAGGTGCAGGTCG
>Ga0307440_1000796_pt1 | contig 15585 bp, 14 predicted proteins | sample SalMarWE160410MG_FD_202150 | JGI IMG/M metagenome (GOLD analysis project Ga0307440, IMG submission 202150) | Salt marsh sediment microbial communities from the Plum Island Ecosystem LTER, Massachusetts, United States - WE1604-10 | ecosystem: Environmental > Aquatic > Marine > Intertidal zone >... | reverse complement strand
CGATATCAAGACAAGAACCAGGAAGGCGATCTTCTCAGGCAGGGTCAGCATGGATTGGGCACCGTGATGGATGAGGTTGGCAGTCGCATGAGCCCTCGAGGGGATGGGAGGGTAAGCACAAAAAGTGTACCACAGGGCCTGCTTGGGCCAGGCCTGTGGAATGAGGGGGCGGGACTTGAGTTGAAGCGGAGCAAGGAGCCGGGAAGATCAGGCGGCTTGGGCTGAAACGGTCTCCAATTCGGGCGCTCGGATGTCCACTTGGAGAAAAACCTGAACGTCCTTCAGGGCCTTGTTGAAACGTTCGACGAGATCTTCATCGGGGCCCTTGAAGCGGCGGAGGGTTTGTTGGGCACATGCCACACAGCCGCGCATGGCGCGATAGGAATCCGTCTCGCAGCTGAGACAGCCATCGAGACGAATCATGAGCAGGGAAAAGGCCAGGCTCTCGGGGTGATCCTCAGGCAGCCGGGTAACCCGTTCGACGAGGTCGCGCCAAACGTCGCCTCGGGTATCCTTCAGTTGAGGGACAGCGTACGGTGGGAAGAGGATCTCGTTTTCCGCATACATCAGACGCTTTTGCCTCCCCGTCAATAGCACATTCTGTGGTCCAATGAGACTGCGTGAATTCTAGATTCGCAAGATCGGGCACCGGCAGGGTACTTTTGTACCAAACTCGTACCCTCTTTGATTCTTGACAACACATAACCTGTGGCCAGGATGCGCTCAGGGCCCACGTTTACTCAACGCTATGGTGACCAGCTGGGCGAATTCTTGCCTCGAAATTGGAGCTTGGGGGCAGATGCGAAGAGCTGATTTCCCGCCACAGCTGTTGATCAGGCCGTCTGCAAAGGCCGCCTCCAGCCACCATGCGGACCAATGGCCTGTCGAGGCGTCGGAAAAGTGGCCCCGCGGGGGCGGCGGCACATAGGATGCTCCTTCCAACAGCCGCATACCGAGAAGTGCCGCCTCCGACCGTCGCTCCTGCTGCTCAGGGCAGTACCGCACTGGATCCACAGCGCACGCCTGCAGCAAGCCCTCGCCGGCGAGTGCCGCTATCGCCTGCTTCTGCGTGGGATCAAGGGGGAGATCCGCGTACGCGTTCTCCCCACCTGTGGTTCGGGAAATGCCCGTCTCACCGAGGAGGCGCCACACCGCGAGCGCTGCCTGCGCCCGGGTCAGGGGCTCGCTCGGGCAGAGCCGGCGAGGGCTGTTCCCGCAGGCAGGCAGGCCATCCACCTGGTTCAGCGCCGCCACCGCTTCGCCCCCGGGGGCATCCAGCCGGACATCAGCGAACCCGGAACAAATCGGCCCACCCGATCCAAGGTCAAAACCATAGGTCCGATCCATCCAGGTGACGATTGCCTCGGCCAAGAGCCTGGCCAAGACGGGACGACGGGGCTCGTCCAGCTGTGCGAAGGGGACCTCGATCTGCACAGAGTCGATCGAACCTCCGGAACGGCTGCCGTGCAGTGCGACACTGAGTCCACCATCAAAGTAGTCCCGCTGGGGCACCGGATTCCGGGGCGAGGGTGCCACGCTGTAGCCGTGGGCCTCGAGCAGGCCTCCCAAGCTTGCCGAGCCTCTCAATATCTGCGAGAAATCCTCCGTCGCCCATGTCCCCAACGAGCGGATGTTGGATCGCAGGACATACTGGCGGTCGTCAAGTGCCTTGTCGGATTGGTCGAAGTCGTCCACCGACAACCCGTATCCGAACTCCACCCGCGGTTCGGGCCGTCCATTGCTGTGCACATCGAAGTACGCTCCCCAGCCACACGCTTGGGTCGCCATACGCTCCGCCCGCACAAGGGCATCGTGATACGTCTTCCAGGCCGCTGACGCCGAGGGGTCGCCTTGGGCACCCAGTCCCAGGCTTCGATTGGGGTCGAGTTTGCTTCGCGCCAGGTGATTGATGACCAGGTAGGGCTGGCGCCCGGTGAGGTCGCTGAGCGCCTGCGCCAGATCGCGCGCGAATTGCAGACTTCCAGGGTCGTTCAGCAGGATGGCGTCTTCACGATCAGGGATGCCGGCTGGGCGCAGCTCGCCCCCGTGGGGGACGCTAAGGATGATCGGCAGGTTGCCGTCGAGAGTTTCGACCCAATCTGGCCCGGTGGTCTCACCCTCCGGCGTAGGCACCCCGGCCAGCGTGGATGCGGCTGCCGAGGGGCCAGCGGCCAGCGGGATGGACACACCCAATGCCATGAAGATACCCAGCCATTGGGCGAATCTCAAGCGACGGGATCTCATCACCGGCGAGTGTAGGCCGTCCGAGGCAGGAAAAGCAAGCCCCCCTCCGGGAACAAAAAAAGGGCCCTTGGCGTTGCGCCGCCAGGGGCCCACAGTCTTTGGATCCTGAACTCAGGCTCCCCCAGAACCATACACGGCTGGGTCCGTGGGAGTTTTGCCGCTCGGATCCCAGACATGCACCCAGGTGCCTTCGTCCGCCCACTCGTACAACCAGTGCGAGTCGGCCGGTGACAAATTGACGCAGCCGTGAGAGCGCGGGTAGCCGAAGCCGTTGTGCCAGTAGGCGCCGTGCAGCGCCCGGGCCTCGTCGAAGTACATCGTCCATGGAACGTCCTGCAGGTAGTAGTAGTCCGACCGATCGGCGGCGAAGGCCCCGCTCATGACGGTCTTCTCCAGCTTGGTCGTGATCTGGAAATCCCCTGGCCGGGTCCACCATCCGGGCAAACCGCTGGCCACCAGGGTCGCGAAGACGAGCTGGCCGTGGTCATAGACCGCCAAGGTCTGCTCGAACAAGTTGATCGAAATCCAGCGGTCCCCTTCCACCTTGCCTGGACGCGTCGTGTCGGGGACGACCTTTCCGATCAGGCGTGCCTCCAGCCACTCGCCCGGTGCGATCTCATACCATGTTGTGCCGCCGGCTTCAGCTGAGTCATAGATCTGGATCACCTGATACTTGTTGACCCAATCCTGCGTATGCGTCTCCGTCTCACCCGGGGCAGGCGATGTGTATGTCCCGCCAAGCACCCACCCAAATGGTCGTTCGGGGGTCCGATAGAACGCCAGGCCGTGGAAGTCGGATGTGGCAATCCGTCCGCAGTCACTGCCGCCGCGCATGTACACGCCCGAACTCAGCAGAAAGACCGCTTTGCCGTTTTTGATGCTGCAGTCGAGGTAGGAGATGTAGTCAAAGCCCGGTTCGATCTGACCGCTGCTGTGCTTCCCATCCCGGGCATCGCTTTCCGAACTGTAGGTTGGGGTGGGATGGTCGCTGCTGAGGCGCAGGTAGGTGAACGGCAGAAAGCCCAGATTGGGGTCCAAGCTCACCGTGGGGAGCGGCATGGCCTGTGCTTGACCCTGGCGCGCATCGGCGGCCAACACGTTGGCTGGGCCATTGGCGGGACAGAGCGCCCCAAATCGGAGCTGCACACGGCTGGTGCACACGTAGTCTGCCCCGCGCCCAGCACTAGGCCCCGGATCGGCCGCCTCGGCCGGTGCAAGCCAAGCGGGTAAAGCCAGCCAGGCCCCGAAGAGCAGGATGATCCCGGCGCCCTGTCTGACGCCGCGCACGATACGGTCCGAATGAAGCATGCGGACCATTATAGTCGCTGCCCGGCCGGCGGCGTCTTACCCATTTAACCCGCCGCTCAGTCGCCCAGCCTGACGGCTTCCTGCGCCTGCGCCACAAACGCCGCCAGCGGCATGGCCCCCATGTCTTCCTCGGTGCGGAGCCGGACCGAGACTTCGCCGGCTTCGGCTTCGCGATCGCCGACGATCAACATGTAGGGGATCTTCTGGTTCTGGGCGTCGCGAATCTTGGCGTTCATGCGTTCGCTGCGGTCATTGACCTGCACCCGGAATCCTTCCGCCCGCAGCTTGTCCGCCACGTCTTGTGCATAGCTCAAGTGCCGGTCGGCGATGGGGATCATCTCCACCTGGATCGGCGACAGCCAGACGGGGAAAGCACCGGCGAAATGCTCGATCAGCACCGCCATGAAACGTTCTGTCGTGCCCGTGACGGCGCGATGAAGGACGACAGGGACATGTTCTTCCCCATCCTCGCCGATGTACGTCAAGCCCAGACGGGCGGGCTGGATGAAGTCAACCTGGATCGTCGACAGCTGCCATTCACGTCCCAGCACATCTTTGGCCATGAAATCGGCCTTAGGCCCGTAGAACGCTGCTTCGCCTTCCACTTCGTCGAACGCCAATCCGCTAGCGACCAGGGCATCCCGCAGGGCCGATTCGGCCCGGTCCCACTTCTCGTCATCCTTGACGTACTTGCCCTCTTCGCCGCGCAGTGAGAGTTGGACGCGGTAGTCCGAGAATTTGTACCAATCCAGCACTTCCTGGATGACCTCCAGCGCCAAGGCAAACTCCGATTGAATCTGGTCCGGCGTGCAGAAGATGTGGCAGTCATCCTGGGTCAGGGCGCGCACGCGGGCCAGCCCCGTCAGCTCGCCCGTCTTTTCGTAGCGGTAGAGCGTGGCGAACTCGGAGAAACGCAGGGGCAGCTCACGGTACGAGTGCAAGCCCATCTCCTTGTACAGGGTCATGTGACTGGGACAGTTCATCGGCTTGAGGCGGTAGACGATGTTCTCGTCGACCATCGGCGGGAACATCACGTCCCGATAGTTGTCGTAGTGTCCCGAGAGTTTGTATAGGTCCTCTTTGACCAGGTGCGCCGTCCACACATGCTCGTAGCCGCGACGCGTCTGCACGTCGCGCACGAACTTCTCCATCAAATGGCGGACCATCTCGCCCTTGGGTGTGAAGAGCGGGATCCCGGGGCCGACATCTTCAGAGAAGTGGAACAAGCCAAGCTCTTTGCCCAACTTGCGGTGATCGCGCTGGCGCGCCTGTTCCAGCCGATCCAGGTACTCTTCGAGCTCGCTTGCCGATTCCCAGGCCGTGCCATAGATGCGCTGCAACATCGGATTGTGCTCATCGCCCCGCCAATAGGCGCCGGCGACGGACATCAACTTGACGGCATCGGGGTTGACCTCCGCCGTGCTCTCCACGTGCGGCCCGCGGCAGAGGTCCGTGAACGTGTCATCCTCATAGATCGATATCTCGGGGGGCTCATCGATCGGCTCGCCGTTCTCGTCCACGGCGCCCTCCTCAAGCCCCTTGATCAATTCGAGCTTATAGGGCTGGTCGGCGAATACCTCCCGCGCCTCGTCCGCCGAGACCACGGTTTTCTCAAAGGGGTGGTCGCCCTCGATGATCTCGCGCATGCGCTTTTCGATCTTTTCCAGATCATCCGGCGTGAGCGTGCGCGGCAGATCGAAATCGTAGTAGAAACCATCTTCGATCGGCGGGCCGATGGCCAGCTTGGCCTCCCCCGGAAACATCTCCTGGACCGCTTGGGCCATGATGTGGGCCGCCGAATGGCGGACGCGGTAAATGTGGGATTCCGGATAGGGCTGCTTCTTGTTGCCCATGTCGATCTCCTCCTTGCTTCTGCAGCAGATGCGATCAAAAAAAGCCCCCGCCCACTGGGACGGGAGCTCCTGCTCGCGTGGTTCCACCCAGATGAATCGGCACCTGCCGATCCACTCTGAGGGCCGCTAACGGGGCCCAATCGTTCACCATACTCTCCCGGCTTGGGGCCTGGGTTTCCGGCTCTGGCTCACGGGGGGTTTTCGCCGCTGGATCCCGCCGGCGTCTCTCAATCGGTGGACGCCATTCCCTGTCGGGCTTCCCGGCCGGCTACTCGTCCCGGTCTTCGCCTCTTCTTGCCTCAATTGAGGTGGGCGGTATTGGACTCGAACCAACGACCTTTGCGATGTCAACGCAACGCTCTAACCAACTGAGCTAACCGCCCATGTGAAACTTCATTATACAGAGCCGGGAACAAAGTTGCAATGCCCGACCTTGGTATGAGGCCGCGGCGCCTAGTCCCGCCCTGGAAACCACCTGGACACGGTGCGCATAGCTCGCACCTGCCATTCCGGCACAAGATCAATCGGCTCATTCCGTAGGGTCTCGGCCATAATCTGGCGCCCAACGTCGATCAACAGATCCGCCTGCGAGTAGTCCCAGAACGGCACCTCTGGCGGCGCGTCGAGCTGGATGCGGCGGACCGGGATTCGATGCCGCTTGGCCCAACGCTCCTCAATATCGGCCATATGCTCGACCATCAGCGACACCGCCGAAGTGGTGATGTCGATCATGAACCTGGAGGCCCGCGAGCTGGTTACTGCATGGTGGATCTCGAGGGCGATGACTTGCGTTGCGCCGCGTTCGACGGCGGTTTGAATCGGCAGGTTGCTGAACACGGCCCCGTCGACATATCGACGGCCGCCAGCTTCCCAAGGCGGCAGGTAAGGCGGCAGCCCACTGCTGGCCATGGCTCCGTCAAGCAGGCGGTCATCATCACGGTCGCCAAAAACAACGGGCTCGCCCGTGTCGAGGCAGGCCGCCATCGTGTATGCCCGCACCCCGGCCATCGCACGCACCTCACCGAACGTCGAGGCGCCTGCGGGAAGGTTGTTCTTGACGAACTTGGCCAGTGCTTGATTGGTGAATAGGCTGGGTTGGTTGGTCACCAACCGCTGCAGGCCGCCCAGCAGACTGAGTGACCCCACCATCCCTTGGTCAACCTGCCGCCAAATCGCCTGCTGGCGCCGAGCACCTTCCGCACTGGGGTCAGCCGCAAAGTGGATAGCATTGAGTGCCCCGGCGGAGGTTCCCACCACCAACGCCGGTCGGATGGGGCTTTGGGCGAGCACTTCCAACGCGCCGGACTGCATCGCTCCGTAGTTGCCGCCGCCACTTAGAACGACCGCCAGCATGCTGATCGGCTCCCTGCCTCACGTGATGGGTGGATCCCAAGCCGGTGCCTTGCTGCACCGGCTCTCCTCATTGTATCCAAGCTCCACATCCCGGCTGGATGATATAATCGCGGCCATGTCAGAAATTCCCGAAGGCGAGCAGCCACGCAACCCGAGTTTCGAGCAGGCATTGGCGCAGACTCCGGAGGCACCCCCGCCCCCCGAGCCGGCACCGGCGGATGATCAAGGCGACTTCATCCGTTTCCGCCGCCGCTCGTTCTACGCTGTCTTGCTGCCGCTGGCTTTTGTCACCGGCCTCGCAGCCGGATACTTGATGTGGGGCCGCGGCCCCGCTTCGGCCCCGGAAGCCCTGGCGGATAGCCCGGCGGCCGCCGCCACACCTTCTCGGATGGACGTCAGCGTCGATGACGACCCGTCGATTGGCCCCGCCAACGCCCCGATCACGATCATCGAGTTCAGTGATTTCAACTGCCCCTACTGCCGCCAGTTCAACCAGGTGACCTTCAAGGCCTTGATGGACGCGTATCCAAACCAGATTCGCTTTGTGTACCGGGACTATCCGATCACCAGCCAGGAATCATACGTCGCCGCCCTGGCGGCGGAGTGCGCCGGCGATCAAGGTGCATACTGGCCGTTCCACGATGCTCTTTTCTCGGGGCAGTACGACCTTGGCAGGGATGCCTATCAGGCGTACGCAAAGTCGTTGGGCCTGGACAGCACTGCGCTCCTGGCCTGCATCGACTCCGGAAAGTATGGAGATGAAGTCCAAAAGGACGCCCACGACGCCGCCAGCCTGGGCATCACCGGCACACCGACCTTCTTTGTCAACGGCCTCCCGATGGTCGGAGCCCAACCGCTCGCACAATTCACCCGCGTCATCGACAGCGAACTCAAGTAGCCCTGCCCGACCCCAACCGCGGCAGCTCTTTTTGTGACATTTTTCACCATGTCAAGTTGTGGGTACATCTGACCGGCGCAGAAAATCCACCAACAGCTGGTTGAATTCCGGCGCTGAATCGATGGGGGTGGCATGGCCTGAGTGGGGAAGCACCTCGAGGCGTGCATGGGGAAGGCTCTCAGCCAGCGCCACCTTGGCCGCCATGGGTACGATGCGGTCCTCGCCGCCGGCCACCACCAGGCTGGGCTGGCTAATGTCCGACAGGTCGTTTCGCACATCAAAGGAAGCCACCGCCAGCAGCGTACGGATGTAGCTTCCGCGTGCATTGCCGCCGATGCGCTCGGCCGCCACACGCCGCAAGTCGCCTTGAGACTGGTGCGGGAAGAGTGAGCGGGCCACCCACCGGCCCATCCAATCCATCCTGCCGCTCAGCAGCAGAGCGATCCGGCCGGCGCCGCTGAAGGCCGAGGCCCAATGCAGCCGCAAGCGGGCAAATCCGTTCACCAGCGTCAACGAACGTACCTGCTCCGGGGCATCAACCCCGGCCTGCAGGGCAACCAACGCCCCCAGAGACAATCCCACCCAATGCGCCGGGCCCAGGCCGAGTTCCCGCGCCAGATCGGCTACATCTTCTGCCAGGTCCCGAATGTGAATACGCCGGTCGACAAGGGCCGATCGGCCATGGCCGCGGAGATCCACCGCCAACACCCTGCGCGCCTCGTTCAACACCGGCAGCTGCAGATCCCAGTCGTCGCTGCAGGATCCCAGGCCATGCAGCAGCACGACCGGCGGGCGGGAAGGATGGGGCGGACCGTGGACTTGATAGAAAAGGCGCGTGTCTCTCATGTGACCCAGCGGCACGATGGGCTCCTCGGATGGATCGAGCTCAATTTCACATTTCGGGTTTCCCATCGTTATACATGATGTAACCTTGAAGTCCATCCCATGTTGGGAGAATGCCCTTGCCCGAGATACGCTTCGAAGACCTGATCGAGGTCCACCACGACGAAATCCACCGCTACCTGTGGCGATGGGCCTTGACTTCCAGCGGCCCTGACCCGGAGGCGGACGCTCAGGACTTGACGCAGGAGACCTTCCTGCGCGCCTTCAACGCCTTTGACCGCCTCCGGCCGGGAAGCAATCACCGGGCGTGGTTGTACAAGATCGCCACCAACTGTGCCCGATCAGCCTGGCGAAAAGCTGCTCGTGTCCCGACTGCTCCTGAGTCGGTCATTGACACACTCGCCGAGCCTTCGGGGTCCACCCCGGAACAGCACGTGGTCGATCGCGGCCGCGATCTGATTTTGCGCCGGGCGCTGGCCGAGCTGCCCGCAAAGCAGCAGGCTGCCGTCACGCTGCGCCATCTGCAGGGTCTCGATTACCCAGCTATCGCCGCCGCTCTCGAATGTTCCGAAGCCAGCGCCCGCGCCAACGTTTACCAGGGGCTCAAGAAGCTCCGACAATCTCTGGACCGGCCTGAGGAGGTTTGAATGTCTCAATACCAAGATCGTGACCAAGCCCGTTGGGCCGAAAATCTTCGCCGCGCGCTTCCCGATCCGTCCGCCGAAGCGGCGGCAAAGTCAAAAGCGCGAGTGGAGGCCTGGTTCGAGTCCACTGCTCCGACCATTTCCTGGCAGCGTTGGTCCACGCCGATCGGGCCACTCTTCCTGGCCGCCGGCGCCGAGGGGCTGATTCGCATCAGCTATCAGGACTCACAGGCGGCATTCTTGGCAGAACTCGACCGGCGCGCTCGCCTGGTGGAGGACCCGCAAGCGATGGCCCCGTACCGTCAGCAGCTGGCGGATTACTTCGCCGGAGAGCGGGACCGATTCTCGCTGCCCCTAGATCTTTCCCGATTGACGGATTTCCAGAAACGCGTTCTGACGACCATCGCCCGCATTCCGGCCGGCGCCGTTTGGTCCTATCGACAGGTGGCGGAGGCCATCGGCAAACCCAAGGCCGCCCGAGCCGTAGGGCAGGCCCTGGGCAGCAACCCGCTGCCCATCATCCTCCCCTGCCACCGCGTGATCGCCAGTGATGGCAGCCTCGGCGGCTACGCTGGCGGTCTGCCCATCAAGCGCAAACTACTCAAGATTGAGGGGGCGCAGTTGTTCTAGGCCTTGCCCACTCAGCAGACTCCTCCCCGTCGGAGACCGCCCAGTCGGCGGGATAGATCGATCAGCCCGAGCTCAGAATCACGACGACGTACGTGGTGAACTGCGGAAGATGGCTTGAGATTGGCTAGCTGTAGGAGGCCTGCAGCTCAGCCACCGGCAGGGTGATCAACCCTTCCGACTGGTCGCCTTCCTGCGAAATCTGCTTCGGGTGCAGGGCTGCCAAATAGGCGACATACGCACCCATGAGAGCATCAAGTTCGCCGGCGGATAGGAGATCGTCGAGCGGCAGTTCGCCAGTCAAGATATGATGCCGAGTGATCTCTTCCAAAGCTCGCATGGGGTTGGGGATGTCGAGGCCCTTGAGATACAACAAGAGTTGTCGCTGGAGCCGCCCTTCGAGTGTGTTCTTGGCAAGGGGTTGGCGCTCGAGCAAAGCCGTGTAGGCCGCGTTGGGGTGCAGTTCGAGCAGCATCCGTTCTGACGACGGCTCACCGGCCACAAAGCTCCGGTAGCCGAGCCCTTTGAGACGCTTGTGAAGTTGGTGGCCGCGTTGGACCCAGCCAGGAGCCAACGCCACCATGCTGGGCGTGTTGGCAATGCGAACGCCTCGCTTGCGCAGTGCGTACTCGCATACCCGCCAGCCTCCCCAGGTGGCACCTTCGGGCGGGAGACCAAATCCGCGGCGGATGTCGGCCCTCTCCATCAACCCGATTGGCGGGCCCTGCGGCGCATCCACGGCAGCCACGGCTGCCGATTGCCCGGCTGCGAAGGCCAAAACATCTTCTAGCCCGGCGCTGCCCTGGGCCACCAGGCAAAGGTCAGAGTCAAGGGCGGCAAAGGGCATCGGCCGGTCGCCGGCCGTGGCATCGATCCCAATGAAGACCGCGTCATCGAACAACATGTCCCCTGCCTCAACACCGGAACGCAACACTCGCCCCATCTTCCGGCATCTGCAACTAGACGATACAGTAACTTGCGTCCAGTGTCCAACACTCGCCGTGTGGCGATCTCAATCCGAAGCGCCGCCCGTCAAGGCCTCCGCCAGCGCCCGCCAACTGTCCTCGTCGGTGTGGTAGGGCGACAACCAGGGCCGCTCTTCCGCCTGGCGCAGGGCGCGGGGCAAACTGGCGCCGCTGCACAGGAGAAACGACACAAACACCCACCGAGTGCGATGGCGGCTCAAACGACTGTGGAGCAGAATGGTCCGCCCTTCCTGAAGACAATCCAGCACGAAACCACCTGCCAGGCGGCGAGTTTCAAGATCGGCGGCGTCCTCGTCGGCTGTGTCAAGCCACAAGAAGGCAGACGGGGTTGGGCCGACAAAGTGCATCGGCGCGCCCGGTGACAAGTGGACCACAGCGTCGATCCCGGTCTGATCCTGAAAGGCTTTCCAGGTTTTGGGGATCTGGAAGCCTCCGGCAGCGAAGATCCGATCGTGGACCCAGCTCACATGGACTCCTTTGGCCGGTTTGCCCTCTCGCCGATCGAGTATACATCCCGCTTTTGACGCTCGCGAGCCGCACGGATATACTTAGACCACATCCCTCTCATTCGATCAGCGGTTCCCTTGAAGGTGAGCAGCTGACCAATCCCCGCAGGAGGTACACGCAATGGCTGCACCCGACCAAGAGAAAAAGGGCTTCCGCCTGACCTATGCCACCATGTTTGAGCCTCCCGAGGAACTGCACACCAACTACGAGACCGCCCTGGCGGATCTCAAGGCCGGCATGGGCTCGGATGTACCCATGTTGATCGACGGCAAGGACGTATTCGCCGACGAGAAGTTTGAAAACACCTCTCCCATCAACCAGGACTGGATGCTGGCGACCTTCCAAAAGGGCAATGCCGAAAATGCCGAACTGGCTTTGAAAGCAGCCCGCCGAGCCACCAAGACGTGGTCCAAGATGCCCTGGCAGGAGCGGATCGGCATCATGCGCAAGGCGGCCGACAACATCAACGAGCGCATTTTTGAATTCGGCGCCGTCCTGTCGATGGAGGTGGGCAAGAACCGAATGGAAGCCCTGGGCGACGCCGCCGAGTCGGCCGATCTGATCCGCTATGCCTGCGACCAGATGGAGGCCAACGACGGCTACGTGGTGCCCATGGGCAAGGACCCGCTCAAGGGGTACGACGCCACCAACACCTCGGTGCTTATGCCCTATGGCGTGTGGGTGGTGGTCAGTCCCTTCAACTTCCCGGCAGCCTTGACCGGCGGGCCGTCCGGCGCAGCGCTCGTGGCCGGCAACACGCTGGTCATGAAACCGGCCACCGACACCCCATGGACGGCGCGTCTGCTGGCGGAGTGTTTCCGGGACGCCGGCCTGCCCGAGGGCGCTTTCAACTACGTCACCGGCCCCGGCTCCACGTTGGGCGAAGCGCTGATCAACAGCCCGGAGGTGGATGGGATCACGTTCACCGGCTCATTCGATGTCGGCATGCACATCTACCGACAGTTCGCAAGCGGAAAGTATCCACGGCCGACGATCCTCGAAATGGGCGGCAAGAACCCCTCGATCGTCTCCCGCCATGCCGATCTCGAGCGCGCCGCCACAGGCATCGTGCGCTCAGCCTTCGGTCTCCAAGGCCAGAAATGCTCGGCCAACTCGCGCATCTATGCCGAAAAGCCCGTCTACGACGATCTTGTCGCTCTGATTGTCGAAAAGACCAAGGCGCTGTCGGTCGGCGACCCGACCGACCGCAGCACGTTTATGGGCCCGGTCATCAACAAGAGCGCCTATGCGTCATTCAAAGAATTCACCGAGGAGCTGTCGCAATCCGGGACATTCCTGACCGGAGGCAAGGTTCTCAGCGGAGGCGCATTCGACAAAGGCTTCTTCTGCGAGCCGACCGTGGCCGCCAACGTGGACCGGGGCCAGCGCCTGTGGAAGCAAGAGATGTTCCTGCCCATCACGATGGTGGAGGCTGTCGACAGCCTGGATGAGGCCATGAGCCTGGCCAACGATGTGGTCTACGGCCTGACGTCAGGCTTCTACGGCACCGAGGACGAAGCCGACTGGTTCTTCGACAACATCCAGGCCGGCGTGAATTACGCCAATCGTCCTCAGGGATCGACCACCGGAGCCTGGCCGGGGTTCCAGCCTTTCGGGGGGTGGAAAGGCTCCGGCTCGTCAGGTAAAAATGCCGGCGGACACTACTACCTGCCGCTGTACATGCACGAACACATCCGCACCCTAATCCGCTAGACCACAATCGCGTGTCCCTGAGGGTCACCCCTAGGGGACACGCCGCATATCCCCTATGCTCCGACGCTTGGGCTCTGCCCTGATCCTGATCGGCCTGGTTGTGATGGTGGTGTATTGGGTCTCTTCCACCATCGGCCAAGGCAACGCGCTCACCTTGCTCGCCGGCGCCGTTTGCAGCCTGGTTGGGTTGTGGCTGCGCCGAAGGGCCGTCCCCCAGGCAGCCGCCGAGACCGGCCGTTTCCGCACGCTGAAACGCCTGATGACCCCTCCGGACGAGACGGACGGGGATGCCGAATGACCGCCTGCCCACCCTCTGGAGGATAGCATCGATTTGTGAATTCCTTCACAATCCGAACGGGGGTGGAGGGATGTTCTCCAAGGCATGGGACACCCGGGATGATGTATGATGATCGTGCCTCCGAGCGTCACCACCACGGCCAAATCACAAATGACGGGACGGTGCTGAGTCACAATGCCTGACCACAACTTTGACTTGTTTGTCGTCGGAACCGGCCCTGCCGGCCAACGCGCCGCCATCCAGGCGGCCAAGATCGGAAAGCGCGTGGCCGTGGCCGAGAGGCGATCCGTGGTCGGCGGCGTCTGTATCAATACCGGCACCATTCCCAGTAAGACCCTGCGGGAAGCCGCTCTCTATTTGTCCGGTTACAGCGAACGCGGCCTGTATGGCTCGTCCTACGCCGTCAAAGAACACATCACAGTCGACGATCTGCTCTTCCGCGCCAACCACGTCATCCAGAACGAAATCGACGTCATTCGCCACCAGTTGCGGCGAAACGGCGTCGAGCTGTTCTCGGCCGAGGCCTCGTTCGTCGACCCGCACACATTGCGGCTCAAAGACGTCGACTCATCGGACGAGCGCGAGGTCAGCACGGATTTCGTTGTCATCGCCACCGGCACCTCGGCCACGCGGCCTGAGCACATCCCCTTCGATCAATCGCACATTCTGGCCAGCGACGACATCATGCACCTCGACACCATCCCGCGCACGCTGACGGTGGTCGGAGGCGGTGTGATCGGCTTGGAATATGCCAGCATCTTCTCGGCACTGGGCGTGCGGGTCACAGTGGTCGACCGCCGCCCGAACTTGCTGCCCTTCGTTGACGAAGAGATCGTGGACGCCCTCGTCTATCAGATGCGGCAGGATCGCGTCACTTTGCGACTGAACGAGACCGTTCACCACATCTCGCCCGAATCCGAAAACGGCAAGGACGACGTGCGGATCGACCTCGAGAGCGGCAAGGAGATTTGGACGGAGAAGGCTCTGTACAGCATCGGGCGAACCGGCGCCACAAAGGATCTCAACCTGGCCGCAGCCGGGCTGCAGGCCGATAAGCGCGGCCGGTTGTCGGTGGATGAGAACTACCAAACCGAGGTTCCCAACATCTACGCTGCCGGCGATGTCATCGGTTTTCCCAGTCTGGCGGCGACCTCGATGGAACAGGGCCGCCTGGCCAGCTGCCACGCCTTTGGCATCCCGGCCAACAGCGTACCCGAGTTGTTCCCCTATGGGATCTACACCATCCCCGAGATTTCGACCGTCGGGCGGACCGAGGCAGAACTCACCGAGGCCGGCATTCCCTATGAGGTGGGCAAGGCCCACTACCGCGAGATCGCTCGCGGCCAGATCATTGGGGATCAATCGGGGTTGTTGAAGTTGATCTTCCACCTGGATACACGCAAGCTTCTGGCGGTTCACATTATCGGCTCCGGCGCCAGTGAGCTGATCCACATCGGCCAGGCGGTGCTGGCTTTTGGGGGAACGGTGGACTATTTCGTCGAAACGGTGTTCAACTACCCCACCCTGGCTGAATGCTACAAGACAGCCGCCTTTGACGGGATCAACCGTCTCGGCTGACCGGTGAATCATCTTTTCAAGCTCTGGCCCAAGGAGACAACTCGATGACGCTTGAGGTACCCGAACCGGCCCAACGCTCTTTCCTCCAGAGAATCTTCATCAGTCCCAATGAACCACGTCTGCGGGCCGGATGGCGACTGCTGATCCATACCATCCTTCTGATTATCTCCCTGCTGATTTTTAGCAACATCTTTGGCGTGATCGGGTACCTGACAAACACAATTGATCTGCAAGCTGTAGCCAGCGGGCAGGACCTGGGTTTGACCATTCTGACTCTCGCCACTCCGGTCGCCTTCACGCTCGCCACCTGGATCGCCCGCCGCTTCCTCGATCGCCGCTCGTTTGTCTCGCTCGGCTTCCGGCTCGATCCACACGTAAGCCTCGATCTTGCCTTTGGGTTCTTGCTGCCCGGGGTGCTTTTCGGCCTGATCTACGCTTTCGAAACCGGGATGGGCTGGCTCACATTCCAGGGCACGGCGTTGCAGAACGGCTCTTGGAGCGGGGCTTTCTGGGGCCTGTTGGCAGGCTTGGTGCTGTTTGTCATCGTCGGCTATCAGGAGGAACTGCTCAGCCGGGGCTATCACCTGCAGAACCTGGTGGATGGGCTCAACCTGCCCTGGGGCATCCTGCTCTCATCATCGGTGTTTGCCCTGCTGCACCTGGCCAATCCGTCCGCCGACTGGGTATCCACCCTCGGGATTCTTTTTGCAGGCTTCTTTCTCGCTTACGGATG
>Ga0307440_1000794_pt1 | contig 15591 bp, 15 predicted proteins | sample SalMarWE160410MG_FD_202150 | JGI IMG/M metagenome (GOLD analysis project Ga0307440, IMG submission 202150) | Salt marsh sediment microbial communities from the Plum Island Ecosystem LTER, Massachusetts, United States - WE1604-10 | ecosystem: Environmental > Aquatic > Marine > Intertidal zone >... | reverse complement strand
CCCGGACCGCTGCTCGAAACGCCCGGTGCGTGGGCAGAGGCCAGGACACCGGCAGCCGGATGAGGGAGCGAAAGCGGTCGATGATGAATCGACGGGCTGTGTGGACGTGGGCAGTGATCTCGGGAAGCGCGTCCTGCGCCTCGGCTCCAAAGAACGAGCCGATTGCGACACTGAGGGCGATATGGCTCATTGCCTCGTCGAGATCCAAAGTCTGACCGTCGTGCCAGTGCGTGAGCACCCGTTCCGCTACCCGACTCATAACGTCCGCGTAGCGCTGGAGCTGCTCGGTGCCGAAGGCGGGTCGCACGAGTCGCCGCTGTCTGCGCCAGCGCTCGCCCTCGCTGAGGAGCAGCCCTTGGCCGAGCAGGGGGGCCGCCAGCCGGGCATCCTTGCCCTTCACGAAGCCCCGGCCGTGGTGCGTCAGGACGGTGTGGATGTGCTCGGCATCGTTGACCACCAGAAATCGGTAGGGCCCAAGGGGGAGGGTGAAGAGATCACCGTACTCAGCCTGCAGGGAGGTGAGGAGTGCGAGGGGGTCGTTCCTGAATGCCGGGAGCAGACCGAGTAGCGGCAGGGCCTTCGGTCCGGAGGACGGGTGTCGGCCGCTCCCAGGCATAGGTTTGGGGAAGGGTCGCATAACTACCCGAGCAGGCTGGCGCAACAGGGCATAGCCTCTGCGGCGCAGAATTGCACCGCAGTTGGCGGCGGCTCCCAGCCATCAGGAGCACGGCGCGCCGGAAGATCGCCCTATGCCGGTCCCGTGTCGCATAACCCTGCGAAGGGGTTCGCCCGACAGTCTGCCGGGAGGGAAGCCCACCGGCCAGAGAGTTGGATAGGTAACAAATCAACAATAAGTTGCACAGGTGGGTACGTCCCGCCCTGCATAGGGGAACTTCCGCTGCGACTCAGTCCAGCTGGATGGACTGACGTTGTGCCGGAACGGTCTTGGGTAACGTCAGCTCCAAGAGGCCGTCGGCAAACTTCGCCTCGGCCTTGTCCGCATCGACGCTCGCAGGCAGCCGGACGGTGCGGGTGAGCTCACCGCGGGAGATCTCCCGCCGGTGATACTCGCCCTTTGTCTCCTCTGACTCGTGCCGCGTCTTGGCCTTGATGGTGAGCCGGTCTCCCGCGAGCGAGACGTCCAGGTCGTCCTTCGTGACACCCGGGAGCTCGGCGTGAACGACGATCGCCTCATCGTGCTCGATCACATCGACCCTCGGCACGCGGTCCTCGAACGGCAGCTCAATGTCCTCCCAGGCCGGCCATCCCCGGCGCATGCGTCGCATCCAGCCGAATGGCATCATGCCTTCCAGAAACCGCTCCATGTCCGCGAATGGTGTCAGCGCGCCGGCACCGCCTGGCGCTTCCCTTCGCGTTGCCTTCTTCTCTTTGTCTCCCATGATCTCCCTCCTGTCCGTGCGCAAAATCGACATCAGAAAGCGTAGTAAGCGTCTGGGGACTTGCAAAGTGAGAGCCCCCGACAAGGGGCTTAGCAAGCACTGGTCAACTCCATTCTACGACACCAGCACCTCTACGTACGACACCAGCACCGCAGCAACCTATTGATCTGGTGGCGCAGATTCCGCCCAGGCAGCCCCTGTCATCAGCGTGCCCCGCGCGATCAGCGCATCTGCGTGGAGACGTATCGGCAGTGGCTCCGCGACGCACGCCGGCCGTCGCGGTAGGCAAAGGCCCAAAAGCGGCCCCCGCCGCCACGCGCTGCGCGGAAGGCAGCTGGAGAGGGCGCTGACATCTTGATCTTGTTCCGAAGCGAAGGAATTCGACGCCGATTCCCACATCCTGTCTACTTCGCTGCCTTGCCCTGATTGGCGACCGATTGCATCGCCGCCTCGATGGCCGCCTGATCGCCCAGATAATAGTGCTTGATCGGGTTCAGGTTGTCGTCCAATTCATACACCAGCGGCACCCCGGTCGGAATGTTCAGCTCCAGAATATCCGTATCCGAAACGTGGTCGAGATATTTCACGAGCGCACGTAACGAGTTTCCGTGAGCTGCGATGATGACTTTCTTGCCCGATTTGATCGTCGGCGCAATGACTTCATGCCAATAGGGCAGGAATCGCTCCACCGTGTCTTTGAGACACTCGGTCGTTGGAAGCTCAGCTGCGCTCAGCTCCGCGTAACGGGGATCTCTGCCCGGGTAGCGCTCGTCGTCTTTTTCCAGCGCCGGCGGTGGAATATCGTAGCTACGGCGCCAGATCTTGACTTGATCGTCACCGTATTTGGCCGCCGTCTCGGCTTTGTTCAATCCCTGTAGACCACCATAGTGGCGCTCGTTCAACCGCCAGGACCTGTGTACGGGAATCCACATCAGGTCTAATTCGTCCAAGGCTATCCAAAGCGTCCGGATGGCACGTTTCAGAACGGACGTGTATGCCACATCGAAGGTGTAGCCTTCCTGCCTGAGAATCTCGCCTGCTTGCTTTGCCTGCTTGCGACCCTCTTCCGTGAGGTCCACGTCGGTCCACCCGGTGAACTGGTTGGATTTGTTCCACTCACTCTCGCCGTGACGCAGAAGCAACACTCTTATCATGAAGTTGTCTCCCTTAAGGGTTGGTTTTCTGACCCGGAGATTGGGCGGATTACGGGAATGCCTTGGCCGGCACCCCACGCAGATCGCGTTGCTCGCGTTCTGTGCACCTGTCCGGATTGACGTAGATGGCCTGGGGATCTTACACCTGCCGGTCCATGTTGTCCCTCGGATCGCGTACACGTCCCTGCGCTGATTGGCTGGTGCGGGCGAAGCGGTGGGCCGATCAAGTCGGCGGCTTCATCGCCAGGAGGCGCAGGCGTACCTAGTCGGCCTGCCAACCGGCTTCGGGGTCCCAAAGCTGGGTGCGCAGAAGATCGCAGACCTCGTCGAAAAAAAACGCTCACCCGCCCGGCCTTGGCCAGGTGCTCGCGGGCACGCGCGGGCAGATTCGGCCACTTCGGCGAGACGCTTGCCGCGGCTTCCAGACCGCCGCAAAGCGGGCGGCCACGGCAGATCGGCTTGACAAGCGCCCGCGTATGACAAAAATCAAATTCGTCATACAGGCTCCCGCTTGGGGTTATCCGGCACAAGTGTGCGACAGCCACAGCCAGGGCGCCTCCAGGAGAGCAGCCCGGACCGATGCATATCCCAGACGGTTACCTCAGCCCCTCAACCTGCGCGGTGGCCTACGCGGTGGCGGTGCCATTCTGGATGATCGCATTGCGGAAGGTCCGCGACCTCTTGCAGACGCGCTTGGTGCCCTTGCTCGCGGTGGTATCGGCCTTCTGCTTCGTGATCATGATGCTCAATCTGCCCCTGCCCGGTGGGACCACCGGGCACGCCGTCGGTCTGGCGGTGGCGCCTATCGTTCTGGGGCCCTGGGCCGCGATGCTCTCTCTCTCGATTGCCCTGTTCATCCAGGCGGTCTTCTTCGGGGACGGGGGCATCACAACGTTCGGGGCCAACTGCCTCAACATGGCCATCGTCGGCCCGGCCGTAGCCTACTGGCTCTACCGTTTGCTCTGCGGCAGTGCACCGCTGACTGCGCCCCGGCGGGTGGTGGCGGCCGCCGTTGCGGGTTACCTCGCCATCAATGCAGCGGCCCTGCTGGCGGCAATCGAGTTCGGCATCCAGCCGCTGCTGTTCCACGATGCCACCGGCGCGCCCCTTTATGCCCCTTATCGGCTGCAGATTGCCATTCCGGCCATGCTGGCGGGGCATCTCAGCATTGCGGGACTGGCGGAGGCCGTCATCTCGGGTGGGGTCGTGGCCTATCTCCAGAAGTCGGACCCCGGGTTACTGAGCCTGTCGGCGCCGACGGCCGCTGATGATGCCGGGCCGGCGACTCCTGTGGTTGGCTGGCGTCCCACCCGTGCCTTGTGGATGGGGGTCGCACTGCTCATGATCGCGAGTCCCTTGGGTCTGCTGGCGGCGGGGGTGGCCTGGGGCGAGTGGGGCATCGAGGACTTCCGGAGCGCCACCGTGCGGACCGAGATCTCCCTTGCCTCGGGGGGCGTGGCCCCGCCGGCGGCGGCTCCCGAGGGCATGGCTCGCCTCGCCAGGGTTTGGACGGCCCCGATGCCGGACTACGCGCCCGCCTTCATGCGCCAGGAGACCTTCGGGTACATCATGTCGGCTATGGTCGGCACGGGTCTGATCCTGCTCGCCTTTCTCAGCCTTTCACGCGCGCTCCGTGGCGGGCGGAAGCGCGCGTCCTTGCGCAGCCCCTGAACATGGACCGCACGCGGTGAGGCAGCCGTTTCCCCGCGGCGGGTTGCCAACGACCGCCTGATGCCCTTTCTCCGCCAGCTGTCCAAGCCGCGCTGGCGGACACCCTGTAGCGGGAGCAGCATCAAGGGGTATGCGGTGGACGGGGCTCGATAGGACCTGCGGGAAAAGTCAGCCGCAGCTCAGCACCAGGATCGCGGTTGACCACATCGACGCGGCCGTTCATGGTGAGTGTCAGCTGGCGCACCAGGGCGAGGCCGATGCCGGTACCCACCGTCTCCCGGGTGAGCTCGTTGCCCGAGCGGTAGAAGAGTCGGAAGATCTTCTTCATCTGATCGCTCGGGATGCCCGGTCCGTAGTCCCGAACAGAAAATCGAACGTTGTGCGCGTCGGCCATCCGACAGCCGATCTCGACGGCGCGACATTCGGCGTCTCGCGAGAACTTGAGCGCGTTGTCCACCAGATTGATCAGGAGCTGGGCGAAGAAGTCCTGGTCCACACGCACCACGGCGTTCGGCGCCGGACAGTCAAGTCGCAGCTCGAACCCCGCCCGCTCGATCTGGGTCGCGATCTTGGGCCGAAGTCCCTCCATCAGCTCGCCGACGGGCACTGGCTTCAGCTCGACGCGCAGCTCGTTGCGGGTGAGGCGCGCGAGCTGCAGGACGTTCTCGATCAGGCGCGTGAGCCGCTCGCTCTCCGCACAGATGTAGTCATAATAGGTCTGCCTGCGCTCCTCGGTCGCCCAGCCCTCTTTGAGCATCTCCCCATACAGACGGATGGACGTCAGGGGGGTCTTCAGCTCGTGGCTTACCGCGGAGACGAAGTCCTGTTGCTGACGGGTGAGGGCGATTTGCCGCAGTGCGGCGCGGTACATGAGGTAGAACCCGCCCGTGAGCACGAGGGTCAGGGTCACGGCCGTCCAGCCGACGACTCGCCCGCCCGGCCCCACCGGCAGCTGCTTCACGGTGAAGATCAGCTCCAGCGCGCTCAAGGGGGCCGCGAGCCCCCTGCGGTAGAGGAGCGCCCCGCCCAGCTTTTGGGCGCTGGTGAGATATTCACGTCCCTGCTGGGCGCCGAAGGCCGCCAGCACCATCCCATGGTAGGCGACCACGAGGTCGGTTATGCGGGAGAGGTTCGTCTCGCGGAAGAGGGACTCCACGGATTGCTGAAGGAACGGCTTCTGCTCGATGAGTGCCCCCTGGACGTACCGCTGGCCGTGATGCCAGACGTTGCGGAAGAGGACGAACTGACCGCTGTCGAGCAGGCTGAGCTCGTAGGGTCCGAGCTCGTTGTCGAAGATGTGGACCCGGGCGCGGGCGTCGGGTGACGTTTGGCGCCCAGGTGCTGCCGCAACCGAGGCGGCTTGGCGCTTCGGCTCGGCACGGAGCTCGTTATCGAGCGACGGCTGCCGCGGTGCGGCGGTGCTCGCCAAACCTCGGGTCGCAGGCGGCGCCTTCGCGAGCTTGTCCTGAAAGCGCAGGTCGAGGTTGAGGTCTTCGACCCGCCCGAGGGCGCTTTTCCTTTGTTTCTCCAGGGTGGGGGTTGGACGCGAAGCGTTGAGCCGGTCGAAAGCGGCCTGTGCCGAAGGGCGGGGGCGCTTCGCAGCCGTCTCCTGGGAAGCACCTTCGTCGGCGCGCGGCACCTGGGCGGAGGATGCCCGCTCTTTGTGCTCCTCACGCCTGGCCCGGGCGGCCTGCTGTTGCTTTCCAGCGGCCACGCTGGGCTGCGCCACGAGCCGGTTGCGGCTCAGGATGGAGCGGATGCGTTCCGCCAGGGCGGCGCGCTTCTGCAGCTCCGTTCCGGATAGCCCGTAAGCTGCAGCAGGCTTGCCCGGGGGCGGCAGGAGGGGTGTCGTCAAGGCACCTTCGGGGTCCACCTGGAAGTAGCCGAGCAGGCCCGGAATGTCGGACTTCGCCGGAAAGGCGGCGAGGGGGGACCGCTGGAGGAAGGTCGCCGAGGGATCGCCGGTGACGGCCAGGAACCCGTAGTCCTGGAAGGACCGCTCCTCTTCGGCCCGGATCAGCCCGGTGAGTCGGCCGTTGATGCGCGCGGCGAGCTCTTCGGCAAGCGCCTGGTCCTGGTGGAATGCCTCCCATTTGAGCTGGCTGTATGCCTGCCGCACCAGCAGTGCCGTTGGTATGGCCAGCGCAAGGAAGAAGAGTCCCAGCCACAGCCGCAGCCGCTTGCGGTCCGGGCCGGCGAAGGGGGGGGCCAAGTGCATCATTCCGCGAGCAGTCGGTATCCGGCCCCGCGAACGGTGACCAGATACCTGGGGCTGGCCGGATCGGGCTCGATCTTGCGCCGCAGCTTGGCGATGTGGATGTCGACCGTGCGGGTCTCGATGCCCAGATTCCGCGCGTAACCCCAGACCTTCGCCAGCAGCTCCTCCCGCGGCACGGCCCGATCGCCGTTTACTCTAAGGTACTGCAGGATCTCGATCTCGCGGCGGGTGAAGCTCAGGGGCTCGCCCCTTTTGCCTCCCGAGAGGTTGCGGGTGTCCACCTCCACCTCCTCGCCCAGGCGGATGAGGCAGTCGGCGTCCGCGCCTCTGTGAGCGCGCCGCAGAACGGCCTGCACGCGCAGCACCAGCTGGGCGACCGAGAAGGGCTTGGGCACGTAGTCGTCGGCCCCCAGCGAGAGTCCGCGAATGATGTCTTCGTCGCTGGTCTTCGCAGTCAGCATGATGATGGGCTGGCGGGGGTCTTGGGCCCGGATGCGGTTACAGATCTCGAAGCCGTCGATGCCGGGGAGCATGACGTCGAGCAGGATGAGGTCGGAGGTGCCCCCGAGCGCCTTCGTCAGCCCCTCTCGGCCGTCGCCGACCGCATCCACCTCGTAGCCGTGAAACACGAAGACGTCCGTGAGGCCGACCCGGATGGGGGTCTCGTCCTCCACGATCAGAATCCGAATCTTGCGGTGCATGCCAGCGATACCGTGAACCTTGCGCGCAGCGCACTCCGATTCCGCCTCGCCCCTTGGGAGAGGGCCGTGGCAAGGGAAACGGTCATGGTGGCAGCCACTTACATCCTCCGGGGTGGCGCTGACACCATGACCGTTAGCCTACCAGCTCCGTACAGCCGCGTTCTGTAAACCCTTCGTAAATTCTCGCGCCCACCTTTTACCGAGACGTGTCTGGGGCGCGTCGGTCTCCCGCCCTAGACTGAAACGGCAGTCAAGAAGGCAACTTGGGAGGTGCGCCATGACCCTGATCGCACGGTTCTCCAGGCTCTTCCGAGCGGATCTGCACGCAGTGCTGGATCGCATCGAGGAGCCTGATCTCGTTCTCCGCCAGGCGGTGCGCGAGATGGAGGAGGATGTATCCGTAGACCGCCGGCGTCTTGCCCTGCTTCGCGAAGAGCAGCGCCGGCTCGCTGCTCGGGAAAGGGATATAGAGCGGTCGCTCGCGACCCTGGGAGACGAGCTCGACACCTGCTTCGCAGCGGGGAAGGACGACCTGGCCCGGCTCCTTCTTCGCCGCCGACTGGAGGCCGAGTGTTTGGGCGGTCTCATCAACCGCAAGCGGGAGGAGGCGGAGAACGCCTTGCAGCGGCTTGAAGCAGCGGTGCACGACAAGGATGCGCGGCTGGAGGCGATGCGTCAGAAGGCGGAGCTCTTGGCACCTGATGCGCCGCCGCCCGAGGCGGAGCGCTGGGACATCCCCCCGGTGTCGGTGCGGGACGAGGAGGTGGAGGTGGCCTTCCTCCGTGAGCAGCAGCGGAGGGCGGGAAGATGAGCCGGCCCACTGTGCTTGAGGGGGCGCTGGTCGCCCTGATCGGGGCAGTTTCGGGGACTCTCGCATTCGCGTCGCTCGTCTGGGCACTCCCCGGGGGCGCGGCGGTAAGGCTCGTGACCGCGGCTGCGGGCATTGCCTATGTCTTCTACCTCCTGAGCCGCAGCCGGGAGCACGTCGGCCGACTGACCGTCCTGGCCCTTTGGGTCCTAACCGCCGTCGCCCTTTGGATTCTGACGCCGTCCATCCCTCTCTACCTGGCGGGACATCTCGGCGTGCTGTCGCTTGTACGTTCCCTCTACTTCCATCAGGGACCGTTGGGCGCGCTGGCAGACCTCGGTCTGACGGCGCTCAGCCTAATGGCCGGCGCAGGTGCCTTTCTCCATACGGGGAGCCTGTTCCTTGCCATCTGGAGCCTGTTCCTGGTGCAGGGCATGTTCGTTTTCATCCCGGAGCGCGCGAGTCCGAAGGGCGTGGCCTCGACTGATGACGACCGCTTCGGGCGGGCGCATCGCGCCGCCGAGGAGGCCGTCCGCAAGCTTTCCGCATCTCTCTGACCCTGAAGGAGGTTCGACCCATGAAACCAAGACTCATTGCACTGACCATGCTCGCCTTCACGGCCGCCGCCGTGGCCGTCTATCCCGCTTTGCGCGTTACGCCTGCGGCGACTCCGCCGATCGCGACCCTCGCCCCGAACACCCAGCCCCTCGGCAGCCAGCACCCCCGGATCGAGGTTGCGTTTGTCCTGGATACCACCGGCAGCATGGGTGGTTTGATCGAGTCGGCCAAGGAAAAGATCTGGTCCGTTGCGAGCACCATGGCCTCCGCCCAGCCGGCACCGGAGATCCGGATAGGGCTGGTAGCCTATCGAGACCGTCAGGACGCCTACATCACGCGGGTGGTGGACCTCTCTACCGACCTGGACTCCATGTACGCAACCCTCATGGATTTCCAGGCGGAGGGCGGCGGCGACGGTCCGGAGAGCGTGAATCAGGCCCTCTACGATGCCGTCAACGGACTGTCCTGGAGCCAGGACCCGCAGACCTACCGGGTGATCTTTCTGGTGGGCGATGCCCCGCCCCACATGGACTACCAGAACGATGTGAAGTGGCCGCAGACGCTTGAGACGGCACGGACCCGGGGCATTCGCGTCAACGCCATCCAGTGCGGCCGTAACGGGGCGACCACCACGGCCTGGCGGCAGATTGCCCTGGCCGGGAAGGGGAGCTACTTCCAAGTCGGACAGGCCGGGAGCGCCGTGGCCATTGTCACTCCCTTCGACGAGCGACTGGCAAAGCTCTCTGCCGACCTCGACTCAACCCGCCTCTACTACGGCAGCGCCGCCGACCGCGCAAGACAGCAACGCAAGCTCGAGGCGACCGACAAGCTCCATTCCGAGGCGTCCGTGGCCTCGCGTGCCCGTCGCGCTGCCTTCAACGCCTCGGGAAGCGGCAAGGCCAATCTGCTGGGAGAGAAGGAGCTCGTGGAAGGGGTCGGGAGCGGCCGCGTGGATCTGGACTCCGTTCCACGAGCCGAGCTCCCGGCCCCCATGCAGGCGATGCCGGCGGCGGAGCAAAAGGCCTTGATCAAGCAGACGGCCCAGCGTCGGGCGAAGCTGACGAAGGAGGTTCAGGCGCTCGCCAAGCAGCGCGCCGACTTCCTGAAGAGAAAGGTCCAGGAGCGCGGCGGGGCGAAGGACAGCCTCGATGCAGGGATCTACCGAGCCGTCCGGGAGCAGGGCGCGGCCGCTGGCCTTCACTACAACGCAGACGCCCCCTCCTATTGATCGAAATCCTCCGAAAGGAGCTGCCGGTGGCCCGGAGTGCGCAGCACCCGGGCCCAATCGAATAGCTTGGGCGGCCGATTCGGGTGGCAGGAAAAATCGAGCCCGATGGCGGCACCCCCTTGGGCGTCCAACGTCGTCATCATCTCCGCAATCGCCGGACCCATCACCTGCCTGACTTGGTCACGGGGAATAGTGAGGTGAGTGACTGCAGTCAGCTTCTCGACACGAGATCCCGGTAGGCGTGCCAGGTCGCGTGGCCGACCAGGGGCATGGTGACGATCAGACCGATGTAAAAGGTGGCGATGCCGACCCCCACGAACATCACGATCAGGCATGCCCAAAGTGCCATGGCCCGCCAGTTGGTACGCACTGCCTGGATACTGGTCTGGATGGCGGAGACCACATCGATCTGACGGTCCATGAGCACGGGGACGGTGATGGCGCTGATGGTGAAGGTGAAGGCGGCAATGATGCCCCCGGCAAGGATTCCGCAGAACACGAAGAGGGGGTTGTCGCCGGAGAGGAAGACCGCGGGGATGAAGTTCTCCCAGGTCGGCACCGGGCGATCGTAGAGAAGGGCGAACACCACAACCGCGATCAGCATCCAGGCCAGCAGGACCAGGACCAAGGCCACCGCCATGGCGGAGAGGTGGACCTCGTTGCGCTTCCAGGCCGTCAGCGCGTTGCAGAAACGGACCTCCTCGCCCCGCTCGAGGCTGTCGCTGATCTGATAGAGCCCGATGCCGAGCATCGGTGCCAAGAGAAAGAAGCCAGCCGCCAGCGGCGGAACGATAAAGAACAGCTCCCGGGACATCAGGCCCAGGGTCAGCCCATAGCTGACCAGCACGAATACGGCGCCGTAGGACAGGCTGAAGTGTGCGGCGGACGTCAGATCCTTCCAACCCTTGGCGAGCCATTCCCAGGGCTGGTCCAAGGTGAGCTCGTTGACGGAGAGGGGGGTGTTTTCTGCGTGGGTGCTAACGGCGGCGTGGGCCATGGCGATATCTTCCTTTGCTCATGGTGTAGTCAGGGGCTTGATGGCATCTGTAGCTTGATGGCGGCGAACTAATCCATGCCGAACCAAGCCCCCGCCGCGGCGGCAGCGACTGCGACCAGGAAGATCGCGCGCCCGAGGAGCCCGCCGCGCGGCGGCGGGCCTTGGCTCATGACGAATACCTCACCGCGGATGCGGCGGCTGGCTCCATCGCAAGGCTTCGAGCGCCTAAGGGAGGGCTCAGAGCATGGATAAGGGTCACCACGGCGAGCAACAGGAGGGCGGCGCCCCCACTGTGGGCAACGGCGACGGGTAGGGGGAGATGACCTAGGACGTTCGCAATGCCGAATCCGACCTGGAGAAGCAGCGTGCCTGCCAGCACGAAACCGACCCGGAAATGCTGCAAGTGCCGGGCGCGCCTCAGCACGAGCACGGCCAGGGTGCCGACATAGAGGAAGACGGCCAGGGCGGCGGCGCGGTGGGTGAGGTGAATGGCGGTGCGGGCCGCGCTGTCCAACACCCCGAATTCATAGTTGACCCCCAGGCCACGCCAGATGGTGAAGGCCTCGCCGAAGTTTGTCGGTGGCCACCAGAGTCCGCCGTAGCAGGTGGGGAACTCGGTGCAGGCGACGGCCGCATAGTTGGTGCTGGTCCAGCCGCCGAGGAGGATCTGGGCGCAGACGAGCACCAAGGCGACCCAAGCCCAAGGCCGCAGCCGCATGAGCGCCGGGTTCAGCGGCGCGCTGCAAAGCCCCCGCAGCCGCAAGACCAGCCACCAAAGCAGGGCGAGGGTAGCCATCCCCCCGGCGAGGTGGGCGGTCACGATCGCGGGTTTGACGAGGAGGGTCACCGTCCACATGCCGAGCAACCCTTGGAAGATCACGAGGGCCACCAGCAGCGTCGGCACTCCGACCGGCAGCCCCGTGCGGCGGCGATAGCGCCAGGCGATGCCAGCCAGGACGACGATGGCCAGGCCCAGGGTGCTGGCAAGGTACCGATGGGCCATCTCCTTGCGGGCCTTGGCGGGCTCCACTGGACGATTCGGATAGCTGGCGTTGGCCTGCGCCACGGCCTCAGGGGTCGCGGGCGCGGCGGCGCGGCCATAGCATCCGGGCCAGTCGGGGCAGCCGAGACCGGCGTTGGAGAGGCGCACATAGGCGCCGACCATGACGACGATGAGCGCCAGGACGGCCGCGCAGGCCGCGAGGATGGCAAAGGTTGTTCGCTTCATCCGGTATGAGGTCTTCCGAGAATGGCCTAAACATCACCACAAACCATCCATTATACCTAAAGTATCCTACATGACATCAGGGCCTCGAGGGTGGAGCTGCTGGCCCGTGTCCCGAATAGTTGACGTGGATCACGAAACGGCTTAGGGTAGCCGCCTCGTCAGGTATGCCCATCAGCCATGACGTTTTGGCTTCTCGACCCAAGGGGCCGGGCTGCGGGCGGAGGAGGTGTCGGCGGCACGGAGGCTGCCGTAAAGCTACAGTGAAGTATTCAGAGCGCCCCCTGCCGCCCGTAAGCCGGTCCCGGACAATCGAAAGACCCATCTGACACGGGTATCTATTGCCCGAAGGGGCGTTGCGGCGCGGCTTCAGTCCCCGTCGCCGAAGCGGAGGGAAACCGCTCGGGTGCACCCGGGACCACGAGGCTCCCGGGCACTCCGGAAAAGCGGGCCTCTTGGATCGTACAAGCCAATTAACAATGGGCGGAGACATCAGGGGCCTTACCCCCGGGATCTTGGGCGCCACTGCGAGGTGGGCATCTGAGAGGACGTCATGACCGCTAAGGTCGCGGCGCCGATCCCGGCTACCTGATGCGGTCGCCAGGGATGAAAGGGAAGGGCGGAACAGTCACTACGGGAGAGCCACCGATGGTCCTGCGCAGCAGCAACGCCGAGGCGTCCGAGACCGAGTTCGTGCTGATCCCCCACCGCTCCATGGAGTGGCGGGCGGTGCGCCGCCTGTTCTTCGGCTTCGCCCTCTTCTCCGCATGTCTGAGCCTGGGGCTCGCCCTGATGGGCGCCTGGCTCGTGGTCCCTTTCACCGGCGTGGAGGTGCTGGCCCTGGGCGCCGCCCTCTATGTGAACGCCCGCGGCGTACGCCAGCGCGAAGTGGTCCGGGTCTCGCCCGAGACCGTTCAGATTCAGCGCGGCCGCCGCGGCCCCGAACAGGAGTTCCGATTCCACCCCGGCTGGGCTCGAGTGGAGCTGGTGCCGGACCCGCGCGGCTGGTGGCCCAGCCGTCTGCTCATCGGCTCCCACGGCCGCTCGGTGGAGCTTGCCCGCGCGCTGCCTGAGCCGGAGCGCCATGCGCTCGCCCAGTGCCTGCGCACTCTTCTCGAATCCATGCGGCGCTTTCCGGCGCGGCGGCTCCTGCCCTTCGCGGGCGAGGACCACACGCCGCGCTGTCTGCCGCCGCTCTCCGCCGGCTGGGCCGAGGCGCGCTGCGCCGCCCGACCGGGGATCGCGACGCTCTTTCCGGTCCTACCGTTGGATACCGATGCCAGCAACCGTAGCAAGGGGGATGTTGTTCTGTGAATATGTCGAAAAAAGGCCTGCTCGGCAGCCTAGGCGCTGCGGCACTGCTGCTGTGGGCAGGCGGCGCCGCAGCAGGATTTGGCGAACTCAACATGCGCCCGGGCGTCACGCCCATCAGCCACGACGTCTACCACCTGCACATGGCCATCCTATGGGTGTGCGTGGCCATCGGTGTCGTGGTGTTCGGCACCATGTTCATCTCCATCCTCCGCCACCGCAAATCGCGCGGCGCGGTGGCGGCCCAGTTCCACGAGAGCACCCTCATCGAGATTCTCTGGACCATCATCCCTTTCGTGATCCTGGTGTCCATCGCTATCCCGGCCACCAAGACACTGATCGCCATGGAGAACCCCTCTGACGCCGACCTCACCATCAAGGTGACCGGCTACCAGTGGAGGTGGCGGTACGACTATCCGGACAGCGGCATCAGCTTCTTCAGCAATCTGTCCACGCCCCAGGACGAAATCGACAACAAGGCGCCCAAGGGCAAGGAGTACCTTCTGCAGGTGGATCATCCGCTCGTGCTCCCCATCAACAAGAAGGTGCGCTTCCTCACGACCGGCAATGACGTGATCCACTCCTGGTGGGTGCCCGCTCTCGGCTGGAAGAAGGACGCCATCCCCGGCTACATCAACGAGTCCTGGGCGCGTATCGAGAAGCCCGGCACCTACCGCGGCCAGTGCGCCGAGCTCTGCGGCAAGGGCCACGGCTTCATGCCCATCGTGGTCGTGGCCAAGACCGAGGCGGACTACGCGAAGTGGGTCAAGGAGCAGAAGCTGGCCATGGCGCAGGCCGCCGAGGCGGCCACCAAGACCTGGAGCCGGAAGGAGCTGATGGCCCACGGCGAGAAGGTCTACACCACCACCTGCGCGGCCTGCCACCAGGCCACCGGAACCGGCGTGCCGGGCGTGTTCCCGCCCTTGGCCGCGGGCCACCCCTTCGCCGCCTCCGACGCCCTCCTCAAGCCGTTGCGGGAGCGCGGGTTCCTGGACGAGAGCGGCAAGGTGGTGATGGGACCCCTCGAGGACCATATCCAGATCGTCCTGCACGGTATCCCCGGCAGCGCCATGCAGGCATTCGGGGGCCAGCTGAACGACGCCGATCTGGCCGCGGTCATCACCTACGAGCGCAACTCCTTCGGCAACACAACCGGTGACGTGGTGCAGCCCGCGGACGTCGCGGCCGCACGCTGAGCCGAAACGAACGCCCACGAGCAGCGGAGAGACATTTAAAGCGGAGAGACATCCAAATGAGTATTGCAACCACGGCAACCACGGCACCCCATGACGAGCACCACGGCCCCGCCCGAGGTCTCATGCGCTGGGTCACGACCACGAACCACAAGGACATCGGCACCCTCTACCTGTGCTTCGCCCTGGCCATGTTCTTCGTGGGCGGGATCATGGCCATGCTCATCCGCGCCGAGCTGTTCGAGCCAGGCCTCCAGCTGATGCAGCCCACGTTCTTCAACGAGATGACCACCATGCACGCCCTGGTGATGATCTTCGGGGCGGTGATGCCGGCCTTCGTGGGCCTGGCCAACTGGCAGATCCCCATGATGATCGGGGCGCCGGACATGGCCCTGCCGCGCTTGAACAACTGGAGCTTCTGGATCCTGCCCTTCGCCGCCGCCATGCTGCTCTCCACCCTGTTCATGCAGGGTGGGGGCCCGGCCGGCGGCTGGACCATGTACCCGCCGTTGATGCTGCAGACCGGCGAGGCGTTCCCCTTCGTCATCTTCGCCGTCCACCTGTTGGGCATCTCCTCGGTGATGGGCGCCATCAACATCGTCGTCACTATCTTCAACATGCGCGCACCGGGCATGAGCATGATGAAGATGCCCCTGTTCGTCTGGACCTGGCTCATCACCGCTTTCCTGCTCATCGCCGTCATGCCGGTGCTGGCGGGCGCGGTGACCATGCTGCTCACCGACAAGTTCTTCGACACCTCCTTCTTCAACGCCGCCGGCGGTGGCGACCCGGTGATGTTCCAGCACATCTTCTGGTTCTTCGGGCATCCCGAGGTGTACATCCTGATCCTGCCGGCCTTCGGCATCGTCTCGCAGATCATCCCTACCTTTGCCCGTAAGCCGCTGTTCGGCTACAGCTCCATGGTCTACGCCACGGCCAGCATCGCCTTCCTCTCCTTCATCGTCTGGGCCCACCACATGTTCACCGTGGGCATGCCGCTGACCGCCGAGCTGTTCTTCATGTACGCCACCATGCTCATCGCCGTACCCACCGGCGTGAAGGTGTTCAACTGGGTGGCCACCATGTGGCGTGGCTCCCTCACCTTCGAGACGCCCATGCTGTTCGCC
>Ga0307440_1000792_pt1 | contig 15615 bp, 18 predicted proteins | sample SalMarWE160410MG_FD_202150 | JGI IMG/M metagenome (GOLD analysis project Ga0307440, IMG submission 202150) | Salt marsh sediment microbial communities from the Plum Island Ecosystem LTER, Massachusetts, United States - WE1604-10 | ecosystem: Environmental > Aquatic > Marine > Intertidal zone >... | reverse complement strand
AACCGGTCTTCGGAGCCCTGGTGGTTGCGGCACTCGTGGCCGGGCCAGTTCTCGGAGTGTTCGCGGCGCGCCGTTGGCGACAGCGACATCGAGACAAAGGGGAGTAGTGAGCGTGTCACGACCGCTTGCCTCGTTTTCTCGCCGACCGCTGGCCGCACTGCCCACTCCGCTCGAGCCGTGTGACCGCCTCAGCGATCACCCCGGTGGTCCCCGGATCCTCGTGAAGAGCGACGACCTGACCGGCGCGGCGGGGGGCGGCAACAAGATCCGGAAACTCGAATTCGTGGTGGCCGATGCGATCGAACGAGGCGCCGACACGCTGGTGACGATGGGTCAGTCGAACTCGGCCCGCCAGGTCGCTGGGGTGGGTGCCGCGCTCGGCTTGGACGTTCACATTGCCGTCATCACCGATCGCGTCGACCGAAACGACCCTGCGTACCGGCTGGGCGGAAACGCCCTGCTCAGCCGGCTCTTCGGGGCCACGCCGCACGAATGCTCGATCGAGGACGACCGGACCGAAGTCCTCACCCGGCTCGCCGGCGAGCTCACGGCCGCGGGGAAGCGCCCCGCGGTGGTGCCCTACGGTGTCTCTAGTGCACTCGGCGGTCTCGGCTATGTCGCTGCTGCCCACGAGATCGCCGACCAGGTCGACGAGCCTCCCGCCGCGATCGTGCATGGATCGGGGACCGGGGCGACCCAGGCCGGGCTCATCGTCGGAGTTGCCGAAGTCCTACCGGGTACACGGGTGATCGGGGTCGATGTGGACGCCGACCCACACCGTGTCGCACATGATGTGGTGGCACTCGGCGGCGGCATCTCTCAGCTGCTGGAAGTCGACCCGCCAGCGGGATCGCCGGAGGTGTATGTGGGCTGCGCCGGACCGGCGTATGGCTCTGCCCCCGAAGGGGCATTGGAGGCCGTAGAGGTGTTTGCCCGCTACGGCGGGCTCGTGTCTACTCGGGCGTCGGTGCAGCGGGCCTTCTCGAGATGATCCGTGCGGGGCGCTTCGGTTCGGGGGAGACCGTTGTCTTCGTGAACACCGGAGGGGTTCCCGGGCTGCACGCATACCAGCCTGCGTTCACCTCACGCTGATAGCAGGCCCTCGAGCCTCAGCCTGCGACCCCCGATCGGGGAGCCCAGGCGTCGAGGATCAGGTCTATGAACTCCTCCCCGACCGGTTCGCCATCACCAAGGAGCCTTCGAAGGAGGACGGGACCGGTGACCATGTCGAGCGCGAGCTGCACATCGAGGTCCTGTCGAAGTCTCCCGGATTCGATCGCTTGCGCGATGAGGGTGGCAATAAGCCGTCTGGGCGGTCGTACTGCCGCCTCCGCGTAGCGGCGACCCACCTCGGATCCTGAGGCTATCTCTCCGATCAGCCAGGGAAACACCGCCCCGGCGGCAGTACTCGACAGCAGGGCCTGGAGGCGCTTCATCGCAGCTATCAGAACCTCTCGGATATCCCCTGTTTCCGGGAGCAGCACCGGGGTGACCAGCGATGCGATCGCATCGACGATCACATCTTCTTTGGAGGCCCAACGTCGGTAGATGGTTGCCTTGCTGACCCCGGCCCCGCCGGCGATCGCGTCGATCGTGACGGACCGCACGCCCACATCCTCGATCAGGTGGAACACCGCTTCGAAGATGCGGGTGTCGACGGTCTCGTCGCGCGGTCTGCCACGGGGTGTGCTCTCAGCGCTCATCGAGACCAACCCATCACCCCATGGAGGCGATCTTCTCGACGCTTCCGTTCGGGTCGGTGAACGCTTCGATCGGTCGAGCCGGGAGGAAGATCCATGTCACGATCGACCCTAGTAGCGCGATCCCGACGCCAACCCAGACGGCCGTACCCATCCCGTCGATGAATGCCGACTTGGCCGCCGAGACCAGGGGAGCGGCAGCATCACCGACCTGTGCAGCGACCCCCAGGGCACCGCCAATCGAGTTGGAGACGACCGCCTGGGCTGCAGCCGGCAGCCGTGCCACCAGCGGCTCCATGGTCGACGAGTAGGCGGAGGCCAGCACACTGCCGAGGATCGCAACGCCGAGGGCGCCTCCGACCATGCGGGTCGTGTCGTTCATGGCGGAACCCACGCCTGCCTTTGCGAGGGGCAGCGAACCCATCACCGAGTCGGTAGCGGGCGCCATCGCCATGCCCATGCCGACTCCGAGCACAGAGATCATGACCGCGATACGCCCATATCCGGATGCGTCGGTGGTGGTGGCAAGGATGGACAGTGCCACGGCGACGATGAACAGCCCGGCCGCGACGACCCGCTTGCTCCCGAAACGTTCCGTCAGCCGCGCCGACATGGGAGCGGAGATGACCAGCGTTGCGATCGGCATCACTCGTATGCCCGTCTGGAGTGGCGTGTACCCAAGAACGAACTGGAGATACTGCGTGAGGAGGAAGATCGTCCCGAACATCGCGAAGAACACCATGGTGATGGCGCCCGCACCGGCGCTGAAGCGCGGGTTCTTGAAGAAGGCGAGCTGAAGCATTGGGTGTTCGGCGCGAGACTCCCACCACAGGAACGCCGCGAGGAGCACCGCTGCCGCTGTGAACGACACGAGGATCGTCGCGCTGGTCCAGCCGTCGGACGGAGCCTCGATGATGGCATAGACGAGTGCCACGAGCCCAGCGATCGACAGCATCGCGCCGACCGGATCGAGAGGTGTGGCATGGGGATCCTTTGAGTCAGGCACCAAGGTCCACCCGGCCACCAACGCAGCGATGGCGACGAACACGTTGATGAGGAAGATCGATCCCCACCAGAAGTTCTCGAGCAGCCAGCCGCCGAGGGCAGGTCCGATGACGATGCCGAGGCCGGCCATGGCGGCCCAGGCCGCGATCGCCCGGCCTCGCTCGGCTCCCTCGAAGATGTTGGTGATGATCGAAAGGGTCGACGGCATGATCAACGAGCCACCGATGCCCATCACCGCTCGAGCGGCGATCAGATGGGTGGCGCTGCCCGCGTAGGCGGCCCATATCGAAGCCGCGCCGAAGATCACGAGACCGGCGCTCAGTGCCTTCTTGCGTCCAAACCGGTCGCCAAGCGCACCCATCGTGAGCAGGAGCCCTGCGAAGACGAGCATGTAGGCGTCGACCATCCACTGCAACTCGCTCGACGACGCACCGAGGTCGCGGACCAAGGTTGGGAGAGCGACGTTGAGGATGGTGTTGTCAAGTCCGATGATCAGCAGGCTCAGCGAAAGTACCGCAAGGGTGGCCCACCTGCGGCGGTGAATGGTTTCGGCTTCCATTTCGAACGTTCCTCTATGCGATCTTTTCAATACGATACCGTCTCGTTTCGGAAAGCATCACACGCTCGATGACCGTTGTCAACTCAGAGCCGCAGGCTCGCGTGTCGAGCGTGCCGGCAAGCACTCACCCGGGGTGCTCGAGGTGGCGCAGCCGGGCGACCAACACGACGTTCTCCCGCCCGCTGAGGATTTCATCGACGGCGGCGAACTGTCCGGTGAGGCTGATGGACCTGCGCATATCGGCGCCCTAGGTCGTGACGTCGAAGCCGTTGACGCTCACAGTTACCGCGTCGGCCTTGAGCAGCGTCGACAGGATATTCACGACCGTCGTCTTGCCCGCCCCGTTCGAGCCGAGCAGAGCGCTGCCCCACTCCACGTCGAAGTCCACGCCGCGCAGCACCTCCAGGTCTTTGTACGACTTCTCCAAGCCCTCTACGCGAATCGCGGGGACGGCGGTCGTCATGAGCGGGTTCCCTTGTCGCCTTCTTCCGCGCGCGCGATGGCATCGACAAGCCGTTCCCGCTCCCGAGTGACCCACCCGCCCTTCGTGTAGTTCTGGAGGAACGCCTCGACGAACTCGACAGGGTCCTCCCCGACGACCGCGCGGACCGGCGTTCCGTCGGCTGCGGCCTGCTCGAACAGATCGGCGAGGTCCTCGAACATCGAAGCCGCGCTGTCGCCGTCCGCCGGCCCGAAGTACAGCAGGTACCTCTCGATCGCATCGACCGCCGTGCGGTAGTTCTCGGAAAGCTGCCGCGACCGAGCCTTGTACGCCCGCCACCGCCGCTTGTCGCTGATCATCTTCGAGGTGACCTTCGAGATGGACATGGTCATCTACCTCCCTCGTGGAGCTGCTCAAGCCGTTCCGTGAGAAAGCTCCACGTCTTCCAGAACTCATCGAGATACTCGTGTCCCTGGGCATTGAGTGAATACACCTTGCGCGGTGGCCCTTTCTCGGACGGAACCTTCTCCACGTCCACCAGGCTGCGCCGTTCGATCCTGATCAGCAGTGCGTAGACGGTGCCCTCGGCTATGTCGGAGAAGCCCTGCTCCCGTAGCCTTGCGGTGATCTCGTAGCCGTACGCGGGCTGAACGGACAGAATCGCGAGGACGATGCCTTCCAGTGTGCCCTTGAGCATCTCGGTCATCTGCTTGCCCACGGAGTGCCTCTTCGAACTACCTAGCGTTACTGACTACGGGTACATAGTAACACTGAGTAGTCATACTGCAAGCTCCACGTGGGTACGGGAGGTGTCGGCTCTTGCCACCTGAAGGCCAAACGCCAGGGACCGCCGACCACCCGCAAAGGGCCGCCCAGCTCGGAATGCCTGGCCGGATCTACCCGCCGCTGAGCAACGATCTCGCCTGATCGATCAGGTCGCGGGCCTCGTTCACCTTCTGCTGATACGTCGCCAGATCACCGGCGGTCAGCGCGGCTTGTGCCTGGGTGAACGCCTCGGCCGCCTGGTCGAGCAATTCGGCAGCAGTCTGGTTGCCAGGTTGGGTGGTTGTGGTCGTCCCACCACCATTGCCGAGGAACAGATCCTGCAACGCTTGCGCCAGCGTGCCACGCATCACGACCTTCTCGTTGAACACCGCCACCACGCGTTTGAACTGAGGCAGCGCCGCCTCGGACGCCTCGAGGTAGATAGGTTGGATGTACAGTAGCGACGAGTCGATCGGCACCACCAGCATGTCCCCGCGGGTCACCTTCGACCCCTGCTGGTTCCACAAGGTGATCTGCTGCGATACCTCCGGGTCCTGGTTGATCCGCGCCGCCACCTGATTCGGGCCGTCCACGAACGCAGTGCGAGGCATCCGATAGTCGATCAGCGTGCCGTAGTCCTCCGGCCCCGACTTGGCGATCAGGAACGACGCCATGTTCGGCCGGCCCTTCGGATCGAACGGCTGCAAGATCAGGTAGGAGAGGTCCTGTTCCTCCGGCAGGCTCATCAACAGGTAGTACGGCAGCATCGGTCGCTGGTAGCTCGACGCGAGCAATGATCCGCGCAGCACCTCCCGGTTGGCGGCATTCGACGGGTCGAGTGGCTCTTCCCACTCGTCCTCGCTGGCATAGAAGACGTCCGGGTCCGTCATGTGGAACCGCAGATACATGTCCGATTGGACCCTGAACAGGTCCTCTGGGTACCGCAGGTGCGACACCAGGTCGGTCGGCATCTGCGACCCGTCCGTGAACAGCCCAGGGAATGCACCCTCGTATGCACGGATCAGCGGGTCCGTGTCGTCCACGACGTAGAACTTCATCGTCCCGTCGTACGCGTCGACCGTCGCTTTCACCGAGTTGCGCACGTAGTTGAACGTCCGCGGCAGCGTGCCCGCCCCGGTCCCGAGACGAACCGTCGATGCAGGCTCCGCGTACGGATAGGCGGCCGACAGCGTGTACATGTCCACAACCCACACGAGCCGTCCGTCCGCCACCACCAGGTAGGGATCCGAGTCCACCCGCAGGAACGGGGCGGCCGTCAGCAAACGCTCGGAAACGTTGCGGATCATCAACGCCTTCGACTCCGACGTGAGCTGATTGGAGATCAACACGTTCAGGTCCTGATAGCGGAGGGCGAACAGCGCCCTGGTCAGCATGCTCCCCGTTGGCACACCGCCGGCCCCGTCGTACGTGTTGCGAGCGACCGACTGATCCCCTTGTTGCGTCAAGGGGAAGTCGACCTCCAGCTGTTTGGTTCCGACGATCAAATAGCGGTCCGAGTACGTGTCGCCGAAGTAGATCCTCGGCTGCACATCGATGGAAAGACTCGCGTCGCTCGCCTTAGGCGGGACGTCCTGTACCAGGAACGCGGGCTGACCTTCGTCGCCGACCGCATTCGCCGGGCTCAGTACGGCACCGAACCCGTGCGTGTAGACGAGGTGCTGGTTCACCCATCCCGTGATCACGTCGGCGTTCTCGTCCAACTCCCTACCGGCGATCATCGTCTGGGTCAACTCACCATTGATGGTGTACCGGTCGACGTCCACGTTGTTCAACCCGTAGTAGCTGCGGATCTCCTGCAACTGCGTGTACGTCTGCGTCAACACCGCCGGGTCCCACAAGCGGATGTTGTTGACCGTCGGACCGTTGTTGTCGATGTCATCCAGTGTCAGATTCGTCGACGCGTTGAACTGGCGCACCTCTGCACCGTCCAACCCGTACGCCCGGCGGGTGAAGGTGATCCCGTTCTGGATGTACGGACGTTCCAGCACTGCCTCGGCCGGCACGACCCTGAACCGCTGCACGGCCCACGGAATGATCCCACCCACCACGATCGACACAACCAGCCAGCCGCCGACCGCCACTGCAGGCAGGGTCCACCCTCGGCTGCGGATGTTCCACAGCAACAAGGCAGCCGCAAACAGCGAGATCAGCGCCAACAACGTCAACGCCGGCATCTCGGCCTTCACGTCGGTGAAGCTCGCCCCGAACACCACGCCTCGAGGCGAGTACATCAGCTGATAGGTGTCCAGCCGGTAGCCGACTGCCTTCAGAATCGCCATCACCGCCAACAACACCGACACATGGACTCGCACGCCCGACGACACCAGCGGCGCCCTGCCAGGTCGCAACCTGATCCCGCCATTCACGTAGTGCACCGCGATCACGAGCAGCGTTGTCAGCAGCGTCAGTTGGAAGACCCAGTCGAACAGGTCCCGGTACATCGGCAACTGGAACACGTAGAACCCGACGTCCTTGCCGAGGATCGGGTCGGCGATCCCAAACGGGGTCCGATGAAGGTACAGCAGGATGTCATCCCACCAGTTCCACATCCCCAACCCGATGAGCACACCGAGGACGGCCGCTGCCCACAACCGTACCTTGCGGATTCTGGGGTCGATCCATTCCTGGACCCGCTCGATCAGCTCCTCTTCGGGTACCAGATCGAACAGCCGAAACCTCGGAGACAGCCGATCGACGATCAGCATGTTCCCCCATAACACCAGGAATGCGACGGCGGCACCTACCGCCACCGGCACCGCCTTCGACACGATCAGCGTTCCCCACACCGACGTCAGATCGACGGAGCGGAACCACAGGAAATCCGTCCAGAACGTCGCCACCCCTCGCAGGGCGAGAAGAAGAACGAACAAGCCGAGAGCGAGCAGCGTGATGCCCCGCCTACTCCGCCGTGGAATTGGTTCACGGTGGATCATTTGGACACCACTCTAGATCGGTGTCAGCGTGCACTCGCACGACGGGTGCGCGGGCGGCCGAATGGTTTCGCCGCCAAACAACGTTCCGGGTGCCACGGGACCGGCCTCAACCATCGCCCTGCACGTCGTGCACGGCCTGCCCGAGACAACCCACCGCACCGAATCAACTCCGACGTGGGCGAACGCCGCCAGCAGCCCGTCGTGGTACGCACCGAGCGCCAGCGCCCTGACCTTGCGTTCCGCCTCGTCGACCCGCCACGCCCGATACACCCGCGAGATGGCGGCCGCACGACGGCGAGGTCCGTCTCCTGCCCCGTCGAGCGCCTTCCTGACCCCGACACCGATCGCCTCGGCGAATTCGTGGGCCGGTGAGCCCTCGACTTCGACACCGCCCTCGCCGACATCCCGCCCGAGCAGGCGGCCGGCAGCTTCCCATCCTGCCGCGACGCTGCGCTGAAGGACCTCAGCCAGATCATCGTCCAGTGATGTCTCGAGTGCCTCGACGTCCGGCTGCCAAGCCTCCTCCTGGACCCGCAGCTCATCGAGCGCGATGTTCTGGGCCTCTGTGAGATTGCGTTTCACGGTCCGCAGCGTCTTGTTGGTGATGGGCAGCAGCAGCCTGTCTCGCAGATCGAACGGGTCCACACCGGCGGGCTCCTCGAAGACAGATTCGTCTGCCGCCTCCAGGGTCGTCTCGACCTCGGCATCCACCTCGGCATCGGCCTCGGGTTCCGCTGCACCCTCGGGTTCGGGCGTCGTGACGTCCCCCGCCCTCAGACTCGCGAACAGATCCTTGATCGCTCGCACCGGCCCCGCTTCTTCAACAGGCCGAGATGTCACCTCGAGGGCTTCCGCCTCGGGTGCGGGCTCAGGCCGAAACTCGGGCGCGGGCTCAGGCTCGGGTTCAGGCTTCGGCGCGACCGGAGTGGGCCGCTGCTTCGGGACGCGAAGCTGGCGCACCTCGGCGGCCATCTGATCGGCATCCACCACGCCCGACGTAGCCCTCGGCCGTTTCGGAGGGGGCACGATTCGGACCGACTCGTCCGCATCCTCCCATCCAGACGGAGGTTTGGTGGCAGCCACCTCGGTCTCCGGTTCCCCTGTCTCCGGCTCCTCGCCCGGTAGCCGGACAGGCAGGACGCGTACGGTCGTTGTCTCTGCGGCGCGAGCCTTGCCGATGGCCGCCCGCCGATCCTCCAGTTCGCTGCGCAGTTCGACGATCTTTGCCTGGAGCGAGTCGACCTGTCCGAGCAGTTCGTCGCGACGCTGCACCAGCCCGCCGACCCGTTCCTTCGCTGAGGCCACCTCTGCCTCACCCTCCTGAACCAAGGCGTCACGTCGCGCTCGAGCATCCACGACCACCTGCTCGGCCTGAAGCCTGGCCCTGCGGGTGGCTTCCTCGGCTTCTCTGCGTGCCTTCGATCCAATCCGGTGGGCATCTCGCTCGGCTTCGGAGAGAATCACCAACGCCGACCGCTTCGCATCTTCGACGATCTCGTCCGCTTCCTTCTGGGCTGCATCGAGCATCGCGACGCCGTCGTTCCAAGCGTCCTGACGGAGACGGGTCGCGTCCTCCAGCGCCTCACCGGTGATCTGCTCGGCGCCAATCGCCGCCCGGGATCTGATCCCCTCGGCCGTCTCTCTCGCCTCTCGCAGCAAGGAGGAGAGTTCTTCGGAGACCCGATCGAACTCCTCGTGCATGTCGCGGTCGCCGAGTCTGTGCAGACGATCCCGCAGGTGGTCGTTCTCGGCCTCGAGCGCCGCGATCGATGACGATACCTCTCTCAGGAATTCCTCGACCGAGCCCTGGTCATACCCACGCCATCCAGCCTTGAACGACTTGCCGGCTACGTCTTCAGGGCGCAAAAAACCAGGCATGAAGCCACGATACCGCGCTGCGCCCGAGGAAACGCGCTTTACGAGCCGGGCAGACTCGCGAGGAACGAAAGGGCGTCGTCGATGGTGGTCACCGAGACGATCTGCGCGCCTGATACATCAGCAGTCAGCGCGTCCTCGTAGTTGTCTTTGGGGACGAGGATGTACTCGGCGCCCGCTGCGGCTGCCCCTTCGACCTTCTGGCGAACCCCGCCGATCGCGCCGACCGATCCATCAGACGAGATCGTGCCGGTACCCGCGATCCGGTGCCCGTTCGTGATGTCGTCCGGAGTCAACACGTCGATGACCGCCAAGGTGTACATCATCCCCGCCGACGGTCCACCGATGTTCGTCGAGTCGATCTCCACATCGATGGGAAACACGTACCGGAGGTTGTAGGTGGCGGCACCGAACCCAACCATCGGGCGAGTGGCGTCCTGGGTGTTTGGAACGAGCGTCACCGGGGCGTCGATGGTCTGACCGCCCCGTTGAATCGTCAAGGTGATCGTGTCGCCGATCGCATGGGATTGGATATCGGCCACGGCGTCCCTCGCGAGCGAAACGGTCTGGCCGTCGATCGCGGTGATCACGTCACCGACTTGGAGCACGCTCGCCGCCGGCGTGCCTTCCAGCACCGTCGCGACCTCCACACCATCCCCCTCATAGGTCACGTCGTACCCGAGATGTGTGAGCGCCACATACACGGCGGTGTCCTTCGACTCGATCATGTCGTTCTGGGCGACCCGCAGGTACTCCTCCGGGGATTGGCCAACGGGACGGACCGCTGCCCTGTCGAGCACGTCGACTGTCGGATCCGACCATGCGGCGAGCAGCTCGTAGGGGTTCACGTCCTGCTGAGAGACGGTGAGCATGTACAGATTGCCCTTCACCGGGTAGGTCTCGGCCCCGTCGACCGTGATCAGGCTCACGATCTCCGGCACCGGGCCCGGCGACCACACGACATAGGGCAAGGTGAGATTCCATGCCACGATCGCCAGCGCCAGGATCGCCACCAGAATGCCGACTGCCACGTACGGCCAACGAAGGTGCTTCTGTTCACCCATCGCCCGGAATGGTACCGGGCGCTGCGGACTTCGTTCGCAGCGTCGTTTCCTCCCCTCGCGAGCGGAGCGAGGGTTGTGGAAGTTGACCAAAGGCCGAGGACGGAGCGGACCAACACACCGTTTCCTCCCCTCGCGAGCGAAGCGAGTGCTGGGGGAGGTGGCGTCAAGCTGATGCTTGACGCCGGAGGGGGCCGTTCTCGGCAACGTTGTTGGTTCAACACCCCCCTACCCCGGCCTCCGGCTGCGGTGCTTTGCCCCAACGTCGCCCTTCGGGCTCCTGGGGACCAACCGGCGAGCGAAGCTCGCCCTAGGGGAACATCACAACCGGGGCATCCACCAACTCGGCACGAACCACGATGCGTTGCTTCGCGGAGCCTTTCGGGTGGCACGCGAACAGGGTCAGCATTGGAGTGTCCGTCGGATCGACGATCCAGGTGTCCTGCGGCGAGACGATCAGCGTCTCGACCACCCGGTAGGTCGCCACGACACCGTCGGCGCGACTCACACGGATCTCGTCGCCTGGCTCGAGCAGGTCGAGGTTGCGAAACGGCGCCGTGTGAATGGTTCGGTGTCCCGCGAGCACCATGTTTCCTGCGCCGCCAGGGTCGGCGGTTCCCGACCAGTGAGCGACGCCCTGGTCGATCACCGACAGATCGACACCCTCACGAATCGCCTCGTCGACACCGACCGACGGGATCTCGATTCGGCCCGTGACAATCCCGAGCTGCTGTGTGACGGAATCGACCCTCGCCCGGACCGGCACGTCGAGTGACGGCCGGACCGTTGGAGTCATCAGCGAAAGGATCAGCGCCAGCACCACTACCTGCATACCGACATATCGGCATCACCGACGACCACCCTGAGTGGTGATCTCGTCGGTGGGCTGGAGGCCGAACAGTGCATCGGCATCCGGGATCTGAATCGTCACCGGTACGACCGGCAGTGCCTTTTCGAATCGAGCGGCACCCCACCCGAACCCGAAATCGACGTCCCCCAGCTCCGGTCTGGCGCCGAGCACGCCACTGAAAGTGAGATCGTGACCGGCGATCGCCTGCTCGAGCAACAAGTGCATCGTCGCTGCTTGTGTGTAGCCGAGGAACGTCCACACATCGACCGTTGCGTCACCCATCACGCTCCGGAAGAGCGTCATGCCCGGCTCGTCGCTCTCGTACGGGGGCGGAGCACCGGCAACGAACAGGTCTTCTGGCACCGAGTCCAGCACACCGAACAGAGACGGATCGAACGAAGGCGACGTCGCGTAGATCGGTGGACGGTTCCCGAGCAGATCCCAGGTCGCGATGATCCGGCCGAGGTCCGTGCTCGTCACACAGGCGACCAGCACATCCACTCCTTGGAGAATGTTCACCGTTGCCTCGAAGTCGGTCGTGCCGGCCTGATATCGATCCACGATGTCGGGTGGGACGGCGGCGCCGGCAAGGCAGTCGTCGCCATACTCGCCGTCGGGGGCGACGAACCCGATCGTCGAACCGGTGATCTGCGTCGAGATGTTCTCGATCTGCGCGCGGTATGTGGAGATCGCGAGGTCGAACACGACCGTGTCGCTGCGGGTGCTCCACGACCACAGCTGAGAGCCGGCCATGATCGGCATTGGCGAGCCTGCGTCGAGCAGAGCCTCGGTGACCGGAGTGCCGAGAGACGACGAGATCGCGAGAAGGTCGTCCTGGTGCGCGTCGAGTGCGCCGCGTGCCGTGTCGGGGTCGTAGGCGGTATCGACCTGCTCGACAGCAACGCTGAACTGCCCCGCGACGCCACCGAGATCGTCGTTGACGTAGTTCCAGTAGGCCATGTGTCCTGCGAGCACCGATTCGCCGATCGCCTGGAGCGGACCGCTCAACGGGAGGAACGCACCGAGATGGATGGTCGTGTCGACAACGCCGGAACCCGTCTCGAGAGGAGGTTCGGTTGTCGTCGTGCTCGCCGGGAGCGTGGAAGCCGTTGTCGAGGTGGTGCTCGGCGAACCGGTACACGCGGCAACGATCAGAGCGATCGCTGCGGCCGTGGTGATCCCCCTCACTCGTAACCTCTCTCGCCGTCTCGGGGTCGGATCGTGCGTCGCCGAACCCGGAGGTCCGTCGTGTCGACACTTGCTGCCACCCGCATACTGCCACGGAGCCGGATGATCTCCGTGCTGCTGGTCGTTGCCTTCGCGTCACTCACCGCCGTCCTTGCCCAGGTGCGTGTTCCGCTGTGGTTCACCCCCGTCCCATTCACCGGACAGACATTCGCAGTGCTGGCGTCGGGACTGGTGCTCGGTTGGAGGAGGGGCGCGGCAAGCCAGCTCTTGTACGTCACGGCAGGCGCGGTGGGGCTACCGGTCTTTCAGGGTGCGAACGGAGGCTGGGCATACGTGACGGGCCCGACCCTCGGGTACCTGATCGGGTTCGTCGCGGCGGCGTTGGTCGCAGGGTTCGTGGCTCGAAAGGCTCTGTTCCGTGGCGCCGGGCTGGTGGGAGCCCTGGCCGGAACCATCACGGTCTACGTGTTCGGTGTCGCGTGGCTGGCGCACGCGCTCGTAGTCGGCCTTCCGGAAGCGGTCGCGCTGGGCGTGGTCCCGTTTCTCGTCGGAGACGCGATCAAGGCCACGCTGGCGGGGCTCCTGCCGATCCACTGATCATCGATTTCGTCCTCCGCGAAGGCGACGACGACTTCGCCCTCCTTCGTCCCCGCGCATCGCGCCCCTTCCCATGGCTCGCGTCCCCTCGATCTCCGAGGCTCGCTCAGACGCGAAGACGCCGCCCTGCCGATACTGGTAGGGCGGCGCATCGAAGCTCCTGCTGGGCTCAGTACTGGACGGATTCGACCTCTTCGAAGATCTCGATGCGAGGAGCGCTCGTCACACCGGCGCGATCCATCTCGGCCTTGACCGCGGGGTCGGACGCAAACGCCTTGGCGGCCTCTGCGGATTCGAATCCCGCAACAACTGTGATGTTGTTGGGATCATCGACTCCCCGATTGACGCGATGAAACAGCGCGCCGCCCTTGGAGGGTGGGTACTGGTCGAAGACGGCCTTCCACGTGTCGTAGTCGGCAACATCGTGATTGATGGCAAGTACCTTCATTGCCACACTTCCTTTCTCTCTCGTTCACCGGTGTGGTGAGCGTGAAGTTGGTGAGACTCCCCTGGACGATCCAAGGAATGTCTGATATGATTTGAAACCAGATAGTACGATCTCAAATAGTTCACTATCGAACCATATCACCATGACTGACCCCCGTCAAGAGCACAAGCACACCAACATCCGGGTACGGGCCTGGCGGGCCGTCCTCGAGGCCTGCAACACATTGCTCCCGGTCATGGACAGCGAGCTGCGGTCGGAACAACACCTCGACGTCCAGGTTTACGACGTCCTCCTCCACACCTATGAGGCAGGGCCCATGGGGATCCGTATGACCGACCTCGCACGCAAAGTCCTCCTCACCAAGTCGGGGCTGACCGCCAGAGTCGACAGACTCGAAGAAAGCGGCCTGCTCGAGCGTGTGCCCGATCCCGAGGATCGGCGGGCCACCCGCATCAAGCTCACCGATACCGGAGCTGCCGTCTTCAAGAAGTCCGCAGACTTCCATCTGTCGAGCATCGAGCGGCACTTCTCCAGCCGCATCTCGGAAGAAGAAGCGCGCGTGATCTCTGAAGCGCTCGAACGCGTCCATGGCGCGTACGTCGACCCGGTCAGCTGATCACGTCGACCCGGGCCAGGGCCCGCAGAATGGGTAACCTGCCCACCGTGGCACCGATCGCAGTACTGATCTCGGGGACCGGTTCGAATCTCCGGCGGATTCTCGAGTATCAGCACTCCCACGACACCGCATACGAGGTGTCGATCGTGATCGCAGACAGGCCCGCCGACGGCCTCCGGTGGGCCCATCAGTACGGTGTGCCATCTGTCGTCGTTCCGTGGACCGGCGACAGGAAAGCCTTCACCACCGAGGTCTGCGACCGGATCGCCGGATGCGATTGGGTGGTGCTCGCAGGGTTCATGCGCATCCTCTCGGCTGAAGCAATCGACCGTTTCCCGGGCCGGATCGTCAACATCCACCCATCCCTGCTTCCCGCCTTCCCTGGTGCCCACGCGGTAGAGGCCGCGCTCGCGGCCGGAGTCGATCGAACTGGTGTCACGATCCACTTCGTCGTCGAAGCCGTCGACTCAGGCCCGATCATCGCTCAACGCGAGGTCCCGATCCTTCCCGGTGACACCGTCGACTCGCTACACGCGAGGATCCAGATCCAAGAACACGACCTCTACCCGGCGGTTGTCGACGCGCTCGCTGCCGGCCGTATCACTGCCGGGATCACGACATGAAGATTCCCATCACGCGTGCCCTCGTCTCGGTCTCCGACAAGCGGGGCTTGGACGCGCTCGGCCCTGCGCTCGCAGCAGCCGGCGTGGACATCCTCGCCTCTGGAGGGACCCGTCACGCACTCACCGACCTCGGTGTGCCGACGACCTCCGTCGCCGACGAAACAGGCTCGCCCGAAATGCTCGACGGGCGTGTCAAGACGCTTCACCCCAGGATCCACGGCGGCATCCTCGCCGACACCTCCAACCCGGACCATGTTCGAGATCTCGAAGCGAACGGCATCGAGCCGATCGACCTCATCGTCTGCAACCTCTACCCGTTCGCCGAAACGGTTGCGTCAGGAGCCGACTATTCAGACACCGTCGAACAGATCGACATCGGTGGACCGGCAATGATCAGAGCCGCTGCCAAGAACCATGCCAGAGTCGCCGTCGTCACCAATCCCGACGACTATTCGACGATCATCGCCGCGCTCGAGCAGGGCGGGACGACACTCGAAGAGCGCCGGCGTCTGGCAACGGCGGCGTTCGCACACACCGGCCGCTACGACGCACTCATCCACGGGTGGCTTGCCGGTTTCGACGACGAACCCCTCAGTGAGCATCTCCTGTTCGCGTACGACCGTGACCGAGAGCTGCGCTATGGGGAGAACCCACATCAGCGGGCGGCTCTCTATCGCGCCGCCGAGGACACCGGATGGGTGTTCGACGCTCACCAGACACAAGGCAAGGCGATGTCGTTCAACAACATCGCCGACGCCGATGCCACATGGCGACTCGCCAACGACATCGGCCACCCCGGCTGTGTCGTCGTGAAGCACTTGAACCCGTGCGGGGTCGCTGAGCGTCCGTCGGTGGCGGACGCCTTCATCGCTGCCAGGGACTGCGATCCCCTCTCTGCGTTCGGTGGAGTTGTTGCGGTCAACGAGGCGCTC
>Ga0307440_1000791_pt1 | contig 15618 bp, 13 predicted proteins | sample SalMarWE160410MG_FD_202150 | JGI IMG/M metagenome (GOLD analysis project Ga0307440, IMG submission 202150) | Salt marsh sediment microbial communities from the Plum Island Ecosystem LTER, Massachusetts, United States - WE1604-10 | ecosystem: Environmental > Aquatic > Marine > Intertidal zone >... | reverse complement strand
CGCACGGGGCGATTGCGGTCGATAGGGCGCCTGAAGAACTCGGTGAATGCCGCAGGCCCGGTCCAGGGCTTGCCGCTCTGGGTGGAGATATGCCCGCCGTTGGCGTGGCTGGTCTCGCTGGCCGGCTCTCCGCCGCGGTCGATGACCGTGACCTCCGCGCCTGTTTCCGCCAGGTACCAGGCTGTGGTGAGTCCTGCGATTCCGCCGCCGAGTATGAGCGCCTTCATTCCCGTTCGATCAGCCTTTCAATCGTAGTGATGACGGCCCATCATCAAGCTGCGGGCCGTATGTATTCCCCGAAGCGGCTATATCAATAGCCTGCGGCCAGCCCCGCCGGTCGGCGCCGGTCGTTCGCGCCGGTGAGCGTTCCGTCGGGCAGCACTACGATCGCCTCCGCCGCCCCCCAATGAGTCTCGTGTCCGAACCCGGTTCTGAACGTGTAGCCCAGTTTCTCGAGCTTTCGCTTGGCGTCGGGCTTCAACGCATGTGGCTCGAGATAGACGACGTCGGGCAGCCATTGCTGGTGGATGCGCGGCGCGTCCACGGCCTGTTTGACGTTCATCCCGCGATCGATCACGTTCAGGATCGTTTCCAACGTGGTGTTGATGATGGTGGAGCCGCCCGGGCTGCCGGTTACCATGAAGACATTACCCGTTTTGTCGAGCACGATGGTAGGGGTCATGGACGAAAGCGGCCGTTTGCCTCCGGCAATGGCATTGGCCTTGCCTTGCACCAGTCCGTACTGGTTGGCTACGCCGGGTTTTGCGGTGAAGTCGTTCATCTCGTTATTGAGCAGGAAGCCCGTCCCCGGGGCGACCTGGCCGGTGCCGAACCAGGAGTTCAATGTATAGGTCACCGAAACGGCATTGCCTTCGCTGTCCACGATCGAGTACTGCGTGGTGTGCATGCCCTCGTTCGGAACCTCGACGCTGCCCCTGTGCACTTGCGAGGAAGGCAGCGCCCGCCATTCCGGGATTTGCTTGCGAATCCATTGAGCATGCTTGTCGGAAAGCAGCCGCCGGGCCGGATTGGTGATGAAATCCGGGTCGCCCAGGTCCGTATTGCGGTCCGCGTAGGCGAAACGCATGGTTTCGACCAGGTAATGCACGGCGGCAACCGAATGGAAAGCATAGTGCGGGAACTTGGGCCATCCCGAGAGGACATTGAGCATTTCGCAAAGCGTGATGCCGCCGGAACTGGGCGGCGGCGCCGAGATGATGGTGTAGCCGCGATAATGGCACTTGATCGGCGGTAACCATTCCACACTGTATTCGGAAAAATCCTTCAAGCTCAGAAGCCCGCCGTTGGCCTTGCTGGCCTTGACGATATCCTGGGCAATCGGGCCGTCGTAGAAAGCCTTGCTGCCCTCTTTGGCGATCAGTTGCAACGTGTGGGCCAGTTGCGGTTGCTTGAGTCGATTCCCCGCGCGCGGAAGGTGGCCGTCGATCAGGAACGCCTTGCGCGCTGCCGGGTTGTTCTCCAGCTTTTTGCCGGCGGCTGCAAACTGGGCGGCATCGCCCGGTTCGAGTACGTAGCCTTTTTCGGCCAACTGGATGGCCGGCGCCATCACTTGGGCAAGTTTCATCGTGCCGTAGCGTTTCAGGGCCGTGTCCAGTCCCAGGACCGTTCCCGGGACGCCTACTGCCTTGTAGGTGTACAGGCTTTCGTGATGGTCGACTGATCCGTCCGGCTTCAGGTACATGTCCGACGTTGCTGCCAGCGGAGCCCGTTCGCGAAAGTTCAGAAACAGATCGCGGCCATCGGCCAGGTGCAGGGTCATGAAGCCGCCGCCGCCCAGATTGCCGCAGCAGGGATGCACGACGGCCAGGGCATAGCCGACCGCAACCGCGGCGTCTACCGCGTTGCCGCCCTCTTTGAGTATCGATACCCCGACCTGTGTGGCCAGATGCTGGGCCGTGACCACCATCGCGTGTTTTGCCCTGACCGGCGCCGGCGCCTTGGCGGCGGCAAGAGCGGGCAGAGCAAGAAGGCAGAGCAGGAGTGCTAGGCGTTTGAATCCTGGGCGTGTTCGCATGGTTGAGTGCACGGCTTGGGTTGAAACGTCAGTTTAACGTGCTTGCCGAAGTTGGCGAGGTCGGTGGTATGGTTCCGGCCGGTGCAATCCGCCCCGGATGGCCGGTTGGGGCGGGATTGTTACCCGTTTTCGGGCTCGAGCAAAGGCTTTTCGCCGCCGAGGCGGGCCACAACAAGGGCGCAAGTCGCATCCCCGTACACATTGACTGCAGTACGCGACATGTCCAGGATGCGGTCGAACACGAACAAGACGGCTATGGCTTCGGCCGGCAGCCCGACGATATGCATGATGACCACGATGGCGACCAATGATGCGGCGGGTATCCCGGCTACGCCGATCGACGTCACGACCGCGGTTACCACGATAAGGAGCTGTGTCGCGAAGCCCAGGTGCACACCGTAGGCCTGGGCCAGAAAAATGACGGCTACGCATTCATAAAGCGCTGTGCCATCCATGTTAATGGTGGCCCCCAGGGGTAATACGAAGCTTGCAGTGCGCCTGGACACCCCCGCTTTCTCGACGCTTTCCAGCGTGAATGGCAGCGTCGCGGAGGACGAGGCCGTCGAGAATGCGGTCAGCAACGCCGGTGCCATGGGCCTGAATAAGCGGTAGGGTTTGCGGACACGGCCAACCGAAAACGCCAGCAGCGGCAGCACGATCAGCAAATGGGTAAGCAGGCCGGCCAGGACGGTTACGGCGAAAATGGCGAGCGGCCGTACCGCCTCGAATCCGGTTTGTGCCACCACTCCGGCCACCAGGCCGAAAACCCCGATCGGTGCCAGGCGCATTATCCAGTCGGTGATCTTGATCATGACCTCATAAACGCCTTCCCAGAACTGCCGGACCGTGTTGGCTGGCTGGCTGTGCAGGCGGCTGAGGGCGTAGCCGAACAGCACGCTGAAGAAAATGACGGCGAGTATGCGTCCGTTGTCAGAGGCTGCGCCCAGGACGTTGGAGGGGATCATGCGTTTGAAGATATTGGCCAGCTCGGCCAGCGAGCCGGTGGTCTGCAGGTGTCCGGCCACGTGGGCGCCCTGTGCATGAAGAGCCAGGGCCTTGCCCACGGGCAGGCCGCCGGATAATCCCGGCGCCACGAGGTTGACCCACGCCAGCCCGACCAGCACCGCCAGAGTGCTGCTCAATAGATAGAACCCCAGCGTGCGGCCTCCCAGTCGCCCCAGCCCCTGACTCATGCCCGCGATACTGGCGATGATCGAGGCCGCGATGAGCGGCAGCACGATCATCTTCAGAGCGTCGAGAAACAAGGTGCCCAGGAAATCGAACAGACTGGCCCAGCGCATGCCCAAGAGGCTGCCGTGCGGGCCGGCGGCCCAACCGGCGATGGCGGCAAGCACAATCGCGATGAGAATCTGCCAATGCAGGGCCAAGCGGATTTTGGGTAGTGGCATCCGGCACAAATCGACCAAGGCATCGGCAGTGTAGCTTAGAAAAGCCGAACAGGACCTAACCAGGTCTCCTGGCGGTGAGCGTCAGTGTTCGCGGGAAGCCCGGGGCAGGGGGGCGCCCGGCGCTCGGGAGGCTTTACTTTGGGTTGGATTTTTAATCCAGGCCGGGTTTTGGGATTTGAGTGTCAGGTTTTCGCCGTGTCGGGAGACTGTCTATACGAGTTCATAAACAGCCAGTCGACATGCATTGGATTCCAGGTTGCGGACTGATGTCTTCTGTCTCTCTGTCGTATTTGTCGGTATGGCTCGGTCTGTGTTGGTGTTTCCAGGAGTTTATTATGTCCAGACGTCATCTTTCCGTGGTTTCATTTTTCGCTCTGGCAGTGTTTGTGTTTTCAGGTTCGGCAAGCGCGGCTCCGGCTCAGAAAACATTTCTGTGGAAAGTCAGTTCCCCTCATCGGGTGCTTTATTTGGCGGGCGATACCCAGATGCTGGTGCCCGGGAATTATCCTTTGCCCAATGCGGTCATGCAGGCATTCAAGCAATCCAGTGAGGTTATGGTGGAAGGCAATACCGATCCCGGGCCGCGTGAAAAGAAACAAGTGCTTTCACTCGTGGTCGAGGATGGCATGCTGCCTGCCGGAAAGAAATTGACTGATGGTTTGAATGCCGAACAGCGGAAGCTGGTCAAGGACGCTTTTTCGAAAGTGGGGTTCCCTTTCTCACGGGCAGATTCGATGCGACCCTGGTTGGCTGCGATCGTGATGATGCAGCTCGCGCGTAAGAAACTGGGTATCAATCCCGCAGACCAGGAAATAGGATTTTTTATCAAGCGGGCAAAGCAGCGGAAACTGCCCGTCAGGCCTCTGGAGTCGGGCGCCTACCAGATAAAAATGTTTTCCGGGATGGCGCGGACGCAACAAATTACGTGGTTAACCGTAGAGGCCCGGCAGTTGCCCGATCTGTCCGCGTCGCGCGCCAGGATAATTTCGGCGTGGCGCGATGGCGACACGAAGACGCTTGCAAAATGGCTCGAAAATCGGTTCAGAGGGTATCCGAAGCTTTACCAGGCATTGGTGACCGGGCGAAATCAGCGTTGGCTGAAGGTCCTTGAATCGTCCCTGTCGAAAAGCGGGAAACCGGTATTCGTTATCGTGGGTGCGGGCCATCTGGCAGGTCCCGGCAACCTGGTGTCTGCATTGCGCGAGGAAGGATACAAAGTCACCCAGTTGTGACTGACCGGGGGGGGTTAATGGGAGTGGCGTAGATGGCGCCATCGTCTGCTTGCGAAGCTAAACGATCGGAGTTCGCGAATTCCGGTGGATCGAGACAAACAGAGTTGCACGTAACCGATAAAAAGTTCGATGAAATACTCGCGTCGAATGCAGCCATGCTGGGCCGCATTGCGGCGAGCTACGAGGCTCAGCCCGCCGCGCGTGAGGATTTGCTGCAGGAGATTGCGCTTGCACTGTGGCGGGCCTTGCCGCAATGGCGCGGGGAGGCTTCAGTACGCAGTTTCGTGGCGCGTGTCGCCCATAATCGCTGCGTCAGCCACATCGTGGCGCAGCGGAGACATCGCCATGACTGCGTCGAGGAGGATGCGCTCGTCGACCAGCAGGCCGATCCGCACCGTGACGCCGTGAGTCACCAGCGCTACGAGCGGCTGCAGCGGGCGTTACGGCGCCTGCCTTTGGGGCAGCGCCAGGCAGTCACCCTGGCCCTGGAAGGTTTTTCACACCTCGAGATTGCCGAGGCGTTGGATATCAAGCCCAATACGGTGGATGCCCGCATCAGCCGTGCCCGCCGCACGCTGGCCAATTACCTGGAGGAGCAGGCATGAATTCCGGAGATTTCTGGGAAAGCATCAAGGAAGACTGGCAATCGGTTTCGCCGACGGTGGACGTGGCCAGGCTGCGCAGGCAAGTGGAGCGCAAGCGCCGCCGCATGTTGGCGTTTCAACTATTGGACACGATCGTTGCGTTGGTTTTTACAGGTATGGTGGCGACTGTCGGATTCCCCGCGGTCCTGCATATCGGCCCCGTAGAGTCCTGGTTGCTGGTGGCTTTCGTCTGGGTAGTTCTCCTTGCGAGCGGATGGCTGCGGTTTTCCACCTGGAATACGGAGGGCTTGGACGCAGCCGGTTTGTTGCGGGTTAGTGTGCGTCGTGCCAGGGGCGGGATGTATTTCGTCTGGTTCAACATAGTTGCCGTACCCGTGCTCTATGCGCTTCTTGTGCCGGGCTACTGGCATATCTGGTCTACGGGTGACGAAGCGAAACAGCATCGGGTGCTTGCCGGTATCAGCTTCGATATCGCTTTTTATTTGCTGATCGTCGGGTGGTCTATTTGGTACGGGCGGCGTCAGCGCCGTAAAATCCGGCGGGCGCGAGCCATGCTCCGGCAACTGGAACAGGAGAATGGAGGCATCGATGAACACTTATAATCCACACCTTGCAAAGGAGAGATATTCGCATGAGTAATGCCATCAGGTTGGACGGCGTGACCAAGCGCTTTGGCGCCCACACGGCTGTCGATCGGCTTTCGCTGGATGTGTCCGGAGGTACTATCTATGGTTTCCTGGGGCCGAACGGGGCCGGCAAGACCACGACCCTGCGCATGATCACCGGCATCCTTACGCCCGATAGCGGGTCGCTTTCGGTGCTGGGCGGGCAGAATCCCTCGGACGTGCGTGATCGTATTGCGTACCTGCCCGAGGAAAAGGGCTTATACAAGGACATGCGCGTACTCGATGTGGTCAGCTACTTCGGCCAGCTCAAGGGGTTGTCGCGATCCGAGGCGCAACGACGCGCGAAGGAGCGCCTGACCGCCGGCGGCTTGGGCAACTGGATGACGTCCAAGTGCAATGCGCTCTCCAAGGGTATGGGTCAGAAGGTGCAGGTGATCGCCACGCTGCTCCACGATCCGGAGCTGGTGGTGCTTGACGAGCCATTCTCGGGACTCGATCCCGTCAATTCCGAGTTGGTGCTTGATCTGATCAAGCGCTACAAGCGCGAGGGGCGCACCGTGATCTTTTCCACGCACGTGGTCGAGCACGCCGAGCAGATCTGTGATTCGGTGGTGATCATCGACCGCGGTCAGCGCAAGGTGGTGGGTACGCTCTCTGAAGTAAAAGCCTCGGCCGAGCGGACGGTGTTGCTTGACTATGAAGGGGATGCGGGCGACCTGGCGGCACTCCCGGGGGTGGTCGAGGCCGACGATTCCGGTCAGCATGCCGAGCTTAAGCTTGCCGCTGACGCTGATGCCCAGAAGCTGTTGGCTGTTCTGATCGATCGGGTCCGCATACGCCGTTTCGATACCCGCGAAGCGTCGCTCAAACAAATTTTCCTGAATGCCGTAGAGGAGTCCCGCCGTGAAGCTGCGTAACATTCTGCTCATCGCCCGGCGCGACTATCTGGCCTATGTCGCGCGCCGCCGTTTCTGGATCGGGGTATTGGCCATACCGATTATTCTTTCCATGTTCATTTTCGTGCCGGCGTTGATACAAAAATTTCAGAGTGCGCATAGCTACGCTGTCGTAGACCAGTCTGGCTGGGTAATCAACGCGGTCAATAAACGCGTAGCAGCGGGCGATCTGACTGTCTTGTTGAATCTGGCAGCCGAAAATTCCGCTGCCGGCAATAAGTCTTCACTGCCGGCGCCGCTTGCGTCATTGGCGACTGCCGCGGGCAAGCTCGATTCTGCCGAACGCAAAAGGCTTGCTGATGCCATCGCCGAAGGCGGGGCAGCGCCGGAAACTCCTGCGGCCCTGTCCATTTGGAAAAAACGAGCCGGACTGCTCGATTGGTATCAAGGGCTGACCACCGAAAAGGCCCGTTCAATTGACGGAAGTCTCGCGATTTCCAGATATCATTTTGTTGCCGGGAAGATGTCTCCAAGTGAACTGCAAAGCAAGGTGGTTAACGGCAAGCTGTTTGCCTATTTCGTCATTCCCGCCAAACCACTCGATCCGGATGCGAATTTTATATACGCCTCAAAGAACTTAACGGATAAAGGGCTGCGCAAGTGGTTCAACGGCAATCTGACAGAGGTCATACAGGCCCGTAAAGTGAGCGGAGTCGGACTGTCTGCCGAAAAGGCGGCATGGCTTAAGGCGCCGGTAATCTTTCAGGACAAGCTGGTCACCAAATCGGGCTCGCGCCAGGCGACGGCCGCGGAGAAAACCGCGCAATGGCTGCCCGTCGGCTACGTGGTTCTGCTTTATATCGCGATCATCGGTGTCGCACAGATGCTGATGATGTCGACCATCGATGAAAAGTCCAATCGAATTGCCGAGACACTCCTGGCATCTGTAGATCCGATGGATGTGATGGCCGGGAAAACGATGGGCATAGCTGCAGTCGGGGCGACAATGGTTTGTGCCTGGGTCTTCATCGTGCTTGTCGTGATTGCCGGCTTCGGCAATATGTTACCGATTGGCGGTTATGCGCACACGCTGATATCAAGTATTTCGATCTGGAGCGTGGTCTGGTTTGTCGTGTATTTCATCCTCGGGTTTTTGCTCTATGCTTCGATACTCGGGGCTATTGGAGCCGCGGTCAACAACATTCAGGAAGCGCAGCCATTTTTCGCCCCGGTCGTAATGTTTTTGTACATACCCATGATCATAATGGCGTTTGTCGTCAAGGATCCCAATGCAGTCTGGGCGCGTGCGCTGTCTTATTTCCCTCCGTTAACACCGTTTCTTATGGTTAATCGAGCGGCTGCTCCGCCGCCATTGGTGGACTATGTCGCAACCACGGCGCTGCTGGTCGTTACCGCAGCGATCATGCTGTTCGTTTCCGGCCGCATATTCCGGATCGGGCTTCTTAATACGGGAGCGCCGCCCAAGGTCAAGGAATTGCTGTCCTGGATACGCACCCCGTCACCTGACAAGGCTGGGAATTAAGGTGTCAGACATAAAAAAGCCGGCACTGTGCGCCGGCTTTTTTCTGGCGCTGCAGTTGAGGGTTCTTCAGTCCGAAGGAGTTTCTTTCTTGTCCTCGATACGCCGGATCTGGAACGGTGGACTGGCTTCGCCGAAGTAGAACGTGCGGTGCGGGAACGGGATTTCGATACCCTCGGCATCGAAGGCCTTTTTAATGCGTGCGAGGAAGGCGCGGCCCGTCGACCATTGCGCGCCGGGGCGCGTTTTCAGCCGTCCCTTCACCACGACGGCGGAATCGCCAAGCTGGTTGACGCCAAAGATCTCCAGGTCCTCGATCATGCTTGCGCCGAACTCGGTGTCCGCTCGCATTTCCTTGCCGACACGTTTGATGACCTCAATGACCTTGTCCGTGTCTTCCTTGTAGGCGACGCCCAAATCAAAGGTGTAGCCGCTCCAGTCGCGGGTCAGATTGGCCAGGTTGTTGATGGAGCCATTGCGGAAGACATGCAGCGCGCCATCGAGGTCACGCAACAGTGTCGTGCGGAAATTGATCGCCTCGACGACGCCACCGGTCCCGTTGATGGTGGCGACATCACCGACCCGGATCTGGTTTTCGAGCACGATAAAGAAACCGTTGATGACATCCTTCACCAGGCTTTGGGCGCCGAAGGACAGGGCCAGTCCGGCGACACCGGCTCCGGCCAGCAGGGCGCCGATTTTAACGCCGAGTTGGGAGAGCAAGGTCAGGGCGACCGCGAACCAGTACAGGAAAAACGACAGGCGCCGCAGCAGGGCAGTCAGGGTCAGGGCGCGTTTCCGGGCTTCTTCAGGGCTGCTGCCCTTGTGTTCGGATAACTTGATGATACGGCGTTCGACACGTGAGAGAACAAAGCGGATCACTAGCCAGACGATTACGGCGCCGATCAGGATAAGCCCGATCCGCAGGGCATCTTCGAAGAGCAATGTGTAATCGAACTGGGAGAGAAAATGACTGAACTGCTTGGGCATGTTCATGCTCCCGCGCGTAAAAGAGTTAATGGAAAGAGGCTAACGAAAGCCTTGCCGTGATGCAAACCGCTTATGTCAGGAATTTATAGCGCTTCCGTGGCGAGTTTGAGGAGATCGGGATCCTGCCCGGCCCAGGCCGGGTATTCCTCGTGGGCCAGGAAACGGCGCGCATACAACTGTGCGAGCTTCGCGTAACGTTCGCCCGAACTTTCGGCCAGGGCATGGAGTTGGGCCACGCTGCCGATATCGGCAAGCACGCGCAAGGCGCTTTTTGAAATCCATTCGGCGCGATCCCGGTCCTGGGCGTCGGCCAGCTCCTTGAGCGTCGCGTCCAACTGCTCGCGAGCCATGTGTGCCTCGTCGGTGTTCGCCGCTTCCAGCAGATTCGCGGTTTCCGCCACGAATGCCTCGTGGGCTTGTTTGCGGGCCATGGCCTCGAGCATGTCGAGCGCCTGGATATTCGCGGGGCCTTCCCAGATCGGAGTGATCAGGGCTTCCCGGTGCCAGCGGGCGATGGCGTATTCCTCGAGGAAGCCGAGGCCGCCGAACAGCTCCATCGCCATTTGCGTGACCGCGGCCGCGTGGTCGGCAGTGCGGTTCTTGGCGAGATGCGACCAGAAACGGGCGGAATGGTAAGTATTCGAATAGGGCGGGCGCTCGTGCCAGGCGCCGTCGAACGCGGCGACGGCCCGGAATGCCAGGGCGGTGCCGGCCGCGAGGCGTACCGCCATGTCGGTCAGGTCGCGGCGCACGAGCGGATGCTCACCCAACGGCTTGCCGAAGGCATGGCGGTGGTTGATGCGTCCGGCGACTTCGTAAGCGGCCTTGCGGGCAATGCCCATGGCGGCCGTCGCGTTGGTCAACCGCGAGACGGTGAGATTCTCCAGCGTGTAGTAGATGCCTTCCTCGGGCTTGCCGATGAGCCAGGCCTCGGCGCCGTCAAGCTCGACTTCGCCTGAGGGCACGGCGCGCGTTGCGCTCTTGTCCTTGAGGCGGCGCACGCGGAAGTTCAGTTCGCCTTGCGCGTTCAGCCGCGGCAGCAGGAACAGCGCCAGTCCCTTGGGTCCGTCAGGCGCGCCTTCCGGACGCGCGGTGGTGATCGCGATATCGGTCAAGCCTGCGCCGCTGGCGAAGTATTTGTCGCCGTCGTAAATCCGCCAGGTGCCGTTCTCGTTTACGGCACGCGCACGGTTCGCCCCGAGGTCGGAGCCGCCCTGGTTCTCCGTCATCCAGGTGGCGCCGAAGGCGTCGCCCGAGAGCAGCTTCTCTTTCCAGGCGGCGTGTTCGGGTGCGTACTTATGGATGGCATACACGGTTTGTTGCGTGATGGTAAGCACGCAAAACAGGCCGGGGTCGGCAATCAGGTAGCCGAGTGCATAGTGGTGGTGCCAGCTGCCGCCCTCGTAGGGCGGGCGCATGACTGGAGCGAGCGTTCGCAGGATGTCGCGCTCGGCCGGCGACAGGCGCGCGCGATCGATGCGTTCGCCGTCCAGGTTGTGCTGGACGAGCACGGGCGGTGCTTCGTGGTCGATATGGTGGCAGGTCTCATAGACTTCACGCCCTGCCAATGCGCCGTAGCGTTCCAGGTCGGCGCGTGCGGCGTTCCACTGGGGCCAGTAATGTCTCAGGATGTTCGGCAGGTCAGGATCGAGCTGCCAGTGGTTCCGGCCCCAGGCGTAGCTGATGTGCTCGAAGCTCATCGCCCCTGCATGGTGCCGGGAATGCGCACCGCGACCACGTCGCCACGGGCGGTGATTTGGCCGCCGGCGGACAGTTCCACGTCTACCAGCACCTTGCGTTCGCCGACCTCGCGCGCCCGGGCCGACAGCTCCAGCGGGCCGGCCGGCGTGGGCTTGAGATAGTCCACCTTGAGGCTCGCGGTGACGAAGCGCAGGGGCGGCTCACTGCCGGGCTCACGACCCTCGGCCTGGTAGGTGGCCGCGGCCGCGGTGGCCATGGCGTGGCAGTCGATCAGCGAGGCGATCAGCCCGCCGTAGGTGAAACCCGGGACGGACAGGTGCCAGGGTTCCGGGGTGAACGAGGCCACCACGCGGTCGCCCTCGACGCGGCTCTTGATCTGGTGCCCGTGTTCGTTCAGCCGGCCGCAGCCAAAGCAGTGGGAGAAGTCTTCCGGATAAATGTCCTGTATCGCAGTGCCGCTCATTGGTTCTCCGAAGCGATCAGGGCGGCCTTGCCGACTTTGTCATTGAGTGCCTGCATCAATGCGCCGACGGCGTCGGGGCCAGTGGGCGTCAAGCGCCAGATGCCGTCCACCACGATGGCCGGCGCCTGGGTGACCCCATAGCGTTGGGCCAAGGATTGGGCGCGGATAAAACCGTTGTCCGTGACCTGAGCCTTCCATGCCGCACCGAATTCGACATCGCCGATGCCCCAGGTCTTGAACAGGGACTTGAGTCGCTTCTGCGTGGACTGCGGATCGGCGGGGTTGGGCTTGATGTTGAACAAGCCGTCCAGAACGGGGTTGGTGACGCCGAGTGTGCGTGATGTCATGAAAGCACGCGCCAGGGGCCTATTGAGTTGGGTCACGAAGGGCTCCCGGTCAATCACCACTTCACTGCCCGCGTTGGCGGCCCATTGGTCAATTTGTTTCAGCAGTGCATGCGAGGTGCTGCTGAAGTCGAAAAACACGATGACGCCGACCTGTTCCGCACCGGTGCCACTGGGCTGGGTCGGGACAAGGCGGCTGATGTCGACGTTCGGTGCGGCGCCCATTGCGCTGCCGGTGAAGGCCAGGCAGCCGAGCAAGGCGATAAATAAGGTGTAGCGCTTGATCATGAGGAAATAGTACACCAGCATGCATTTCCTGTTCCTCTCGCGGAGGCCCAGAGGAGTCTTGAATTCCGTAGGAGCGACGGTCCCCGTCGCGATAGGCCGTGCCACCGGAAACCGATCGTGGCCGGGACGTCCGCTCCTACAGCAGCGGTTTCCAGAATTCCCCTCCGGCTCTTTCTTCCTTTGCAGACTTTGCGCCTCTGCGAGAGTCCCTTTGATTTACTGCGGCGGCACAACGATGGCGCCGGCTTAGAATTGGGACATGGTGAACGACCCCTCGATCATCGTCGACCCGGCCAATATAAAGGTCAAGCCTATCGCTCCTGGAGCAGTGATGCTGCCCGGTTTCGCGCGCGCGGACGCAGAGACGGTTTTTGCTGCGGTGACTGACATTGCAAATCAGGTGCCGTTTCGCCGGCCTGCGACGCCCGGCGGGTACAGCATGTCGGTCGGGCTGACCTGTTGCGGGCGGCGCGGGTGGGTGTCGGATGCGAGCGGCTACCGCTATGCGCCACGCGACCCGGTCAGCGGCCGGCCCTGGCCGCCGATGCCGGAGCTGTTCCAGTCCCTGGCCAGGCGTGCGGCGGAAAGCGCCGGCTTTCCGGGGTTCGTCCCCGACGCATGTCTGATCAACCGTTATCACCCGGGTTCACGGATGTCGTTGCATCAGGACCGCAACGAGCGTGACTTCGATGCGCCGGTGGTGTCCCTGTCTTTGGGTTTGTCGGCCGTATTCATGTTCGGAGGCCTGAAACGCGGTGATCGCCCGCAGCATTTGCTGCTGCAGCATGGGGATGTCGTGGTCTGGGGCGGGGAAGCACGGTTGCGGTTCCACGGTGTGCAACCGCTCAAGGCGGGACATCATCTGTTGACCGGCGGTCAGCGCATCAATCTGACGTTTCGCAAGAGTCTGTGACGATTCGTCAGTCCGGGTTCAACCTGCGGGCTTTTTCAGCCTTACCACCAGCACGTCGCAGGGCGCATGCTTGAGCAGTGAGCGCTCGGTGCCGCCGGCAAGCAGCGACAGACCGTGACGCTCATGCGCACCGGCGACCAGGAGATCGATGTGGTTCTCCTCGATCAGCCGCGCGAGGTCGCGTGCCGTATTTCCGAGCACGACATGGCGGGGAGCCTTGCCGACGCCGCAAGCTTCGGCCACGTCCGCGAGTTGGCGTTCGGCGCCTTCGAGCAGTTCCGGCTCGAGATCCTGCGTGGGCGGCAACAGCACTTCAGCCGTGGGTTCGACGGGCATGTATTCGACCACGTGCGCGAGACTCAGCCGGGCGTCGTTGCGCGCGGCAATTTCCGCGGCCTTGCGGATCAGGTCCGCGGAATCGGGCATCAGGTCGACGGCAACAAGAACGTTCGAATACAGCGGCATATTTGTGCCTCCCCACTATTCAAGTAAATCCTGCCGTTGCCGGGAATCTTTGTCAATTGGATTGCTCAAGTTTCCCGGCCGCAGGAGATATCCGCAACTACGTCCTATACTGCAAACAAGAAGACGCATAAATGGAGGACGGCATGCGGAGTGTTACGGGGGCGAAATGGGTAGTGGGGACGGCGATGCTGGCCGCGTTCATCGCCACGGCTCCGGCGCGGGCCGCCGGGCCGCTGAAAGTGCTGCGTATTACCCCGTCGGGCGATCAGGTGCCTCCCGGCCAGGAAATCGTTTTCAAGTTCGACCGCACCATGGTGCCGCTGGGCAAGATGTCACGTTCCCCCGGCGAACTCCCGATCACGATCACGCCCGCCCTGCATTGCACCTGGCGTTGGCTGGATACCGACGAACTGGCTTGCCGCCTGCCCGGCAAGCAGCGTTTCCGCCCCGCGACCCGTTACAGCATTCATGTCGGCACGAGCTTGAAAGCACTGGATGGCACCCGGTTGGCGCAACCGGTCGAGCAAACGTTCACAACGATACTGCCTGCCGCAAGCTGGAGTGTTTTCCGCAAGTGGCGCTCTCCCGTCACGCCGGTGTATCTCGTCCGCTTCAATTTACCGGTGACTGCAACCGCGGTTGCACGGAGCATGGCCTTCGTGCCGGACGCCGGAACGACACAAACGCCTGCAAAAGCGGAGCCTTTCAAGCAAACACGTACCGGGCCTCTGCTCTTGCCGGTGCCGGGAGTGCCGGGAGCGGTTGCCTGGATCGAGAACCCGCAGCCCGCCAAGCCCGAAGACGCCGGTAAGCCCGCGTATGCCGCCCGCAAGACCTGGCTGGTCGTCCCTGCGCATCCGCTTGCGGCGGGCAAGGCCTACTCTTTGACGCTGGCTCCGGGACTGACCACGCCGTTGGGCAGTTTGCCAGGCGAAGGAGGCATGAACGGCCGGACCAATTTCGTGACTTTCGGTCCGTTTCGTTTCCGCGGCGTTCATTGCGTGGCCGCCAGTAAAGGTGAGGTAGATATCCGGCCGGGCGGGAAAGGCGCATTGTTGCGTTGTCGTCCGGGTTCGGTGCAGCTTGTTTTCAGTGCGCCGGTAACCGCCTCCACGATGGCGGCGGCACGCTGGAGCCCGTCACCGTTGTCTGCGGACAAGTTGGCCGCCGCGTGGGACGGTTATCCCCGGTGGTGGTTGGGCAGTCTTTCCGACAGCAGTGGTGGCGGCCGCGACTATACCGCAGGGCTGCCGTTCGAGCTGGCGCCGATGCAGGGCTACACGCTGTCCATCCCGGCCGGCGTCAAGGACCAGTTCGGCCGTACGCTTGCCGCCGGGACATCGATGGGGTTTGCAACCGGGCATTTGCGGCCCTCGATCGATACCAGCAACACGAGCGGGATACTCGAGCAGGCCCAGGATACGATCCTGCCGGTTCGGTTCGCCAACCTCGACTACCTGGACCTGAGCTACCAGCGTCTGCAGGCGTCGAATTTGCAGGGTAGCGCGCCTGCCAGCTCAGCCTCACCGGCCACGGCTTCGTTGTTTGCCCCCTTCAACGGAAAACCTCCGGCGGATACTCACCTGACGGTGCCGCTGGGTGTTCGCCAGGCGCTTGGCGATGCCGCCGGTGTCGTGTCCGGCACGTTGAATTGGTCGCCGCGGACCAGCGAATGGGATCCGGGGCATACCCAGGTTTTCGGTGAGATCACGCCTTGGCAGGTGTTCGCCAAGCTGGGGCATTTCGGCAGCCTGGTGTGGGTGACCTCACTGGCGACCGGCGCACCGGTCGCAGGCGTGCAGGTGCGGCTCTACCGTGCTTTCCCCAACGCGTTAAGCGCCATCGCGCCGGTGACCATCTCGGCGCGCACGGGGAGTAACGGGCTTGCCGTGCTGCCCGGTACGGTCGTGTTGGGCCCGGATTGGCGCAACCGCTGGCGCTCGAATCAGAAGGATTGGTACCTGGGTGCCGTGCATGGCGATGCCATGGCCCTGTTGCCGCTGAACGGCGGATATCAGCGCAGCGTCGGCGATGCCAGCGACTACAGCCTGTATAGCAATACCGCCGCTGTGCACGGTCATATGCGTACCTGGGCGCTGACCCCGCAGGGC
>Ga0307440_1000788_pt1 | contig 15635 bp, 13 predicted proteins | sample SalMarWE160410MG_FD_202150 | JGI IMG/M metagenome (GOLD analysis project Ga0307440, IMG submission 202150) | Salt marsh sediment microbial communities from the Plum Island Ecosystem LTER, Massachusetts, United States - WE1604-10 | ecosystem: Environmental > Aquatic > Marine > Intertidal zone >... | reverse complement strand
CAAACGTAAGGCCGACAAGCTCTATGCCGTGATCGATGGCAGCGATTTCTACGCCAGTCCTGTGGCCAACAACGCCCGTTCCTGGATGAATGTGCCGTTCACGCTGGCCAACCCCGATCTCGATGCGAAGTTCCTCAAGGGCGCTGCCGAAAGGGGGTTGCTGACGCTCAAGGGGCACCGTTCCGTCGGCGGCATGCGCGCCAGCATCTATAACGCGATGCCGGAAGAGGGCGTGGATGCGCTGGTGGCATATATGCAGGAGTTCGAAAGCAGCCGGTGATAACATGGGATGCTGCTTTGAACATTTTCCGTCCGATTGACCGCGAACCGGGGCCAAGTGTCGTTGGCAGGATTCCCGGTCGTTTTACGCTGTTTCGGTTCCGCCCGATTTGACCTAAAGGGCAGCCCCTATAGTATGCTTGCGCACTCCGGTTGCGGGTGCGCGAATGACCGTTTGGAGTGCCTCCCGTGACTGAGCAGCGCGTTCTCTCTACCCGCCTGGCGATCGTTTCAGAACGCTCTCTGAAGCCTGTCCAAACGATTCTGGGAAATCGTTTCCCCAAAGTCCGATAAAGAATGCGGAGCGAATGTGGAACGAAACGGGGGAGTGTCTGATGCCTAAGGTGTGGATTGCCGACAAAATGAGCGAGCGGGCCGTCGAGGTCTTCCGTGCCCGCGGCATTGAGGTCGATTACCGGCCGGGGCTGTCCGATGAGGAAAAGCTGGCAATCGCCGAAAACTATGACGGTATTGCTGTCCGTTCCGCCACCAAACTGAAGGGCAAGCTGCTCGATGCCGCCGGCCGTGTGCGCGTCATCGGTCGCGCAGGCATCGGCGTGGACAATGTCGATGTGCCAGCCTGTTCTCGGCGCGGCATCATCGTGATGAACACACCGTTCGGCAACACGGTGACCACCGCGGAACTGGCCATCGCGCACCTGCTGGCCGCTGCCCGCCAGATTCCGCAGGCCAGCACCTCCACCAAGGCCGGCAAGTGGGAGAAGAACCGCTTCATGGGCATGGAACTGACGGGCAAGAAGGCGGGCGTCATCGGTGCCGGCAACATCGGTGCCATCGTCTGTGACCGGCTCAAGGGCCTGCACATGGCGGTCCATGTCTACGATCCGTTCATCAGCAACGAGCGGGCCGAGGCCATGGGCGTGCACAAGGTCGAGTCGGTCGAGGCGTTGGTCGAGATCGTTGACGTGCTGACCATCCATGTCCCGCTCGTCGATGCGACGCGCAACCTGATTGATGCCGATATCCTCTCCCGCATGAAAAAGGGTGCTATCCTCGTCAATTGCGCGCGCGGAGGCATCGTCGACGAGACAGCGCTGTTCGAGGCCTGCCAATCCGGGCATTTGCGTGCCGCCGCCCTGGATGTGTTCGCGCAGGAGCCGGCGAAGGAGAATCCACTGTTCGCGCTCGAGAATGTCAGCTGTACGCCGCACATCGGGGCCTCGACCGACGAGGCGCAGGAAAACGTGGCGGTACAGGTGGCCGAACAGATGGCCGATTTCCTGTTGCAAGGCACGGTACGCAACGCCGTCAACGTTCCGTCCCTGAGTGAGGAGGAGACGAGGGTGCTGACGCCGTACCTTCTTCTTTGTCGCCGTCTGGGCCAGTTGCTGGGTCAGATTCTCAGCCCCGGCTATACACGCGTGGCGGTGCATTTCGAGGGACAGGCAGCGGGCTTGAACCGCAAACCACTGATCAATGCCACGCTGCAGGGCTTGCTTTCCGAGAGCATGGAGGATGTCAATGCGGTCAACGCCATGATGCTGGCCAAGGAACGCGGTATCGTCGTGGATGAATCGGCCAGCGAGCGTTCGGAACATTTCCATAGCCAGATTCGTGTCGAATTGGAGGGCGATGCCGGCCGTCACAGCGTGGCCGGCACCGTGTTCGATGGCGTGCGTCCGCGCCTGATCAGTATCGATAGTTGCGAGATCGAAATGGCACCGGAAGGCCGTATGTTGTTCGTGAGAAACTACGATCGCCCGGGCGTGGTTGCCGGTATCGGGGCGGCGCTGGCGGCCTCTGAGATCAACATTGGCGATTTCCGCCTTGGCCGCAATCCGGACATGGCTTCGGCCATTGCCCTGGTCACCGTCGATTCGCGTCCTCCGGAAAAGGTCATGGGGACCTTGCACGAGTTGCCGAACATCATCGATGTGCGTTATCTGGAGCTGAAGGCATGAACGGCCCGGACATGCGGCCGATCATCGGTGTCACCGAGGCCTTCGGCGAGCGGGCGAAGGCCCTGCGCCGACTGCAGCGACGATTGCTGGATCTGTTCGCCGATGCCGGATTCGAGGAGGTGATTCCTCCCCTGGTGGAGCGGCCGGCCACGCTGAATTCGGGTGCGGGCATGTATCTGGGCGACGAGATGATCGTGTTCTCCGATCCGGCGGGTGCGGGCGTGCTGGCCATCCGCCCGGACATGACGCCGCAGATCGCACGCATCGCCGCCACGCGTCTGATGCATGAGAAGGTATTGAGGTTGTGCTATTCCGGTATGGTGATGACGGCACGCCCCGACAGCGGCACCGGGGCACGCCAGCAGTGGCAGACCGGCCTGGAATTGATGGGGGAGGCGGGGGTCGACGCCGATGTGGAAGTGATCCACCTGGCGGCGATGGCCATGCGCGTGGCCGGTTTCGCACGACCGGTGATCCAGGTCGGACACATGGGGCTGATTCGGGCGCTGCTTGCCGGCAGCCGCCAATCGCTGGACACCTGGGCCAGGTTGCTGGCACGGCGCTCGCCGGAGGATATCATGCGACTGTTGGCCGATGATCCGCTGCCGGAAACGCATGTCAGGGCCCTGATGGCCCTGGCCACCGGCGAGGCCGGGGATGCCTGGTTGCAGGATGTTGCCCGGCCGCTGGGTGGTGACGTGGCCCTGGCCGTCGATGAATTGCTGCATCTGGCACAGGCGGTGCGCGCCCGCCTGCATCAGGAATTGGAGATCCGCGTGGATGCGGGACTGGTGCCGCACTTTCTGTATCACAGCGGCATCGTGTTTGCGGGGTTCGCCGCCGGTGCGCCCCGGGCCCTGATCGATGGCGGCCGGTATGATGACATGATGAAGACGCATGGCCGCGACATGCCAGCGACCGGATTCTCATGCGATTTATGGCGCTGGCTGGATACCGGCGCCCTGCAGGAATAGGGGTTCGTTATGGCCAATATCGTGGCAATCGGCATCCAGTGGGGTGATGAGGGCAAGGGCAAGATCGTCGATCTGCTCGCACCACAGATGGATGTCGTCGCCCGTTTCCAGGGCGGCCCCAATGCCGGGCATACGCTGGTGATCGGGGGTAGGAAAACCGTGTTGCACCACATCCCTTCGGGCATCCTGCATGCCAATGTGCTGAGTCTGATCGGCAACGGCACGGTGGTGGATCCGCAGGAGTTGGTCAACGAGATGGATACACTGCTCGATGCCGGTGTGCCGGTGAACGAGCGCCTGCGGATCTCCGATCGCTGCCAGCTGATCCTGCCCTATCACAGAGCCCTGGATGCGGCCCGCGAGGCGGCGGCCAAGGGCAAGGCCAAGATCGGCACCACCGGCCGCGGCATCGGCCCAGCCTACGAGGACAAGGTGGCCCGTCGCGGCATCCGCCTGATCGATGTGGTCTCCCGGGACCTGGACCAGCGCATCCAGGAGAATCTGCATTACACCAATTTCCTGTTGACCGAACTGCTCGGGGCGGTCGCGGTGTCCCACGAGGACGTGGATGCCTGCCTGAAACTTGCCCGTGAGCGGTTGCTGCCGATGGCGGCCGACGTGCCGCTGATCCTGGACCAGAAGGCACGCCAGGGTGCGCGCATCCTGTTCGAGGGGGCGCAGGGGTCGATGCTGGACGTCGATCATGGCACGTATCCTTACGTCACCTCATCGAACACCCTGTCCGGTGCCGCCCTGGCTGGGCTCGGCGTCGGCCCGAACCGGGTCGACGAAGTACTGGGCATTGCCAAGGCCTACACGACGCGCGTCGGGGCCGGGCCGTTCCCGACCGAGCTGTACAATGGCATCGACCTGCTCGATCCGGCCGGCAAGCATATGGCCGAGGTCGGGCAGGAGTTCGGTTCCACGACCGGGCGACCACGCCGCACGGGCTGGTTCGATGCCGTCGTGGTCAGGCATGCGGTGCGCATCAGCGGCGTCACGGGTCTGGCCATCACCAAGCTGGATGTGCTCGACAAGATGCCGGCGGTGAAGCTGTGCGTGGGCTACGAGCTCAACGGCTCGCGTGTGGAGTCGATTCCCGCCGATGCCCAGGTGCTCGAATCCTGTGAGCCGATCTACGAAACCCTGCCGGGCTGGAATGAGTCGACGTTCGGAGCGACCGATTTCTCTGACCTGCCGAAAAACGCCCATGCATTGTTGCAGCGGATCGAGGAGGTCTGCGAGTGTCCGATCAAGATGCTTTCCACCGGGCCGGACCGGGAGCACGTCTGTCGCCTGTAAGTCTGCGCTAGGTGGCAGGCAGCTGCGGCTGTCTGCGATGGAACAGGATGCCCAGGGTGGCGATGACGGCGAAGCCGCCGCCGGCGATGAACGTGGCGGCCGGGCCGATCAGGTCCCACAGTAGCCCGGCCAAGGCGCTTGCCAGCAACAGGGCCAGGCCGTTGATCAGGTTGTACAGGCCGAAGGCCGTACCGCGCAAATCGCCCGGAGCACTGTCGGCCACCAGCTTGGCAAACAGGCCCTGGGTGATGCCCATATGCAGCCCCCACAGGCTCACGCCGGCAAACACGGCCAGCGGCGTCGTCGCCAGGGCCAGCACCAGATCGGCCAGGATCAGCATGGCCAGCCCCGTCAGCAGCAGGGTACGGCGGGGCAGGCGATCGGCAGCCAGACCGGCCGGATAGGATACGGCGGCGTACACCACATTCATGATCACCATCACCAGCGGTATATAGGCCAGGGCCAGATGCACGCTCTGGGCGCGCAGGACCAGGAAGGCCTCGCTGAAACGGGCCATCGTGAATACCGATCCGAGCAGCACCACCAGCCAGAAATCGGCAGGAAGGCGGCGGATTTCCGCTGCCCGGATCGGCGCTTTTTGCACGTTGACCGATGCCTTTCGCTTTCGTTCAGGCTCGCGCACGGCGAAGATCAGCAGCAGTACCGCGATGACGGCCGGGATGACCGCGATCCACAACACCGACTGGATATGGTCGGCCAAGAGCAGCATGCCCAGCAGCGCCAGCATGGGCCCGAGAAAGGCGCCGACCGAATCCAACGCCTGGCGCAATCCGTAGGCAGCCCCACGCAGCCGGGCCGGCACCAGATCCGCGACCAGGGCATCGCGCGGTGCGGTGCGGATGCCCTTGCCGACCCGGTCGGCGAAGCGAGCGCCGAAGACCCAGCCGATGCTGGTGGCCAGCGGGAAGATCGGCTTGGTCAGCGTCGACAGACCGTAACCGAGCACCACCAGGGCCTTGCGCCGGCCAAGCCAGTCGCTCAACACGCCCGAGAAGATGCGGGTGATGGCGGCGGTCGCCTCGGCCACGCCTTCGATGATGCCGATGGTGGCCATGCTGGCGCCGAGCACGGAGGCCATGAAGACGGGCAGCAGGCTGTGGATCAGCTCGGAGGAGGTATCCATGCACAGTGATACGAGCCCCAGCGCCCAGATGCCGGTGGGCAGGCCGTTGCGCTGCCCATCGCTGTGATGTCGGGGGGACGGCGTCCCTGCATTTCGGTTGTGTCGACTCATGAGATGGTGCATGGATAGCGCATGGGGCCTTCACGTTCAATGCATTTGTTTGGTAGCGGCCGAATCACCGTCCATGCATGCGCGAGGTTTGATATACTGTGCAGCAAGTCGTTCCCTGAGGTATAGCCATGATTGCCGAATTCCGCTTTGCGGCTAGTCCGCACATCCATTTCGGTGCCGGCATGCGGGCCGGACTTACCGGCATTCTGGACGGTTTCGGTCCGCGCGTGCTGTTGGTGACCGGGGCCCGTTCCTTCGATGACTCGCCGTTGTGCCAGTCCCTGCGGGAAGGGCTTCAATCTCGGTTTGAATTGCAGCAACTGCGCATCGAAGGCGAGCCTTCCCCATCGGTGGTGGATGAGGCCGTAGCCGAATTCCGGGGTTTTGGTGCGGATGTCGTGGTGGCCATCGGCGGGGGCAGCGCCGTGGATGCCGCAAAGGCCATCGCTGGCCTGTTGCCACTGGGGCATTCCGTACTCGAGTACCTGGAAGGCGTCGGCCGTGGCAGGAGTTTTGGCGGTCCGTCGACCCCGTTCGTCGCCGTGCCGACCACGGCGGGGACGGGAGGGGAATCCAGCAAGAATGCTGTGCTTTCCGAGCTTGGTGAGGGTGGATTCAAGAAATCCTTCCGCCATGAACTGCTGGTGGCACGCCATATCATCCTCGATCCGGAACTGACCCTGTCCTGCCCGCCGGATGTTACCGCGGCCTGTGGCATGGATGCTTTCACCCAGTTGCTGGAATCCTATGTGTCCAACGGGGCCAGTCCGATGACCGATGCCCTGGCGGCAAGCGGCATGGCCATGGTGCGGGGCAGCTTGCTGCGAGCGGTCAGGCATGGCGATGATCTTGAAGCGCGCACCGGCATGCTCTATGCGTCATCACTTTCCGGTTTGACGCTTGCCAATGCCGGCCTTGGTTCGGTGCATGGCCTTGCCTCGCCGCTCGGGGCCTTTTTCCCGATCCCGCACGGAATGGTCTGCGGGACCCTGGTGTATGAGGCAAGCCGCATGAACATCGCTTGCATGCAGGCACGTGATCCCGGCAATCCGGCCCTGATCAAATATGCCGAGGCCGGGCGTATCATGCTGGATAATCCCGACCTGGATGACGAGAAGGCGAGGCGGTCTTTGCTGGATATGCTGGACGACTGGACTGAGAAACTGGCGATGCTGCGCCTGTCTTCCTATGGTGTCACCTCAGCGGATCTCCCGCGCATCGTCAAAGGCAGTCGCGGCAACAGCATGCGGACCAATCCGATCCAACTGGACGATGAGGAGCTGTCCGAGCTCGTGCAGCGCCGGTTGTAGGCAGACTCCCCAATTTGAACGAATGCGATAGGATGTATGCCATGCATGACGAACAGGACGACGAGCAGTACCGGTCGGCGGCTGAACAGGCTGTTGAGTTGGCTAACGGGCTGGCCGAGTCCAATCCGGATGCCGATCTGTGGGATATCGCGGATGGCATCCTGGCCGGCGCCGTGCAGTACTGGCTGTATTCACGCCAGCCCTGCGACGATCCTGACTGCGAGGATTGCGCCACCATCCGCACCGCAGAATCACGGATGGCTGAGCTAAGGCAACTGGTGGAACAAACCGCGAACGAGAGCGAATATTACCATTCCCCGCATGATCGGAATGTTGGGCGCGCCTAGGATCAGGATGGCGGGGTGTCCGAGGTTGCAGGTTCGCCGCGGGGCCTGATCAGTTCCGGCCAGGCATCACGCAGATACTCATAGGCGGACCACAGGGTCAGCAGCACCGCGACCCACAATAAGGCCAATCCAACCGTTTCCGTCGGAATGCCGGCGACGGGGATATGCAGCAGCAGCAGCGTGATGGCCATCATCTGCGTGGCGGTCTTCCATTTGGCGAGGATCGACACCTTGACCACCGAGGCATGCTGGGCCAGCCATTCACGCAGGGCGCCGATGGCGATCTCGCGCCCGATGATCACCAGGGCGAGAATGGCTGGTGCCCGTCCTGCCTCGACCAGCCATACCAGCGCTGCCGTTACCAGCAGCTTGTCGGCCACCGGGTCCAGAAAGCGACCGAAGGGCGTCACCTCGTTGCGCTTGCGCGCCAGGTAGCCGTCCAGCCAGTCTGTAAATGCCGCCACCACGAACAGCAGGGACGATACGATATTGCCACCTTCGCCGGGCAGGTAGCAGACGGCGACAAACAACGGGATGACGACAACCCGTGCCATGGTAAGGCGGTTGGATATGGTCCACTGCATGATGGGAACGAATCTAACGCGTATTGACGGGCCTAGGTAGAGGGGGATATCCGGTACAATGCATCTGGGGTAGGGCCTATCCACAGGTTCTGTGGATAACTTGGTGGATAAATCCGATGTTGATGTGTTCTTGTATGGGTTCGATGGCGCCGGGCTTTATTTGCCTAAAATATAGAAATTATAAATAAATATTTATTATTAATAACTTATAGTGTTTTTCTTATGCGTCGCGCCAGCTCATTAAAGAAACTATGAATGATTTTTCATGATCATCGTTGATGTTGAATAACACCTGCGGATCGATGATATAACGGCATTATGAAGCCTTGATCTGACGCATGGCCTCATAGACGGCAACGGCACAGGCTGAGGACAGGTTAAGGGAGCGCACCTGGGCATCGGTGCGCATCGGGATGCGCACTGCCTGAAGGCCAGTCAGGACGGTATCGGGCAGACCGCGACTTTCAGGCCCGAACACCAACACATCACCGGCAGTGAATGTCACGTCCCATAGGTTTTTGCTTCCCTTGGTGCTGAAGGCATACCAGTGCCCGGTGTTTGGCATCGTAGCGACCAAGGCGTGCCAGTCCGGGTAATGACGGATATCGAGGTGCTGCCAGTAATCAAGGCCGGCCCGCTTCAGCTGACGGTCGGAGATATCGAAGCCCAAAGGATGCACCATGTGCAGGACGCAGCCGGTACAGGCACACAAGCGCGCGATATTGCCGGTGTTTGGGGGTATCTCGGGCTGATAGAGGACGATATGCAGTACGACGCCGTCCATATCTGAGTCTTTAGCAAGAAAAAAGGCAGGGTGAAGACTCGCCCTGCCGCAGGAAATCGGTAAGAATCAGTTCAGGTGCTCGTCGATGAATTCCACGAGCTTGCCCTTGCTGACAGCGCCCACCTTGGTGCCCTGGACATTACCACCACGGAACAGCATCAGGGTGGGGATGCCCCGCACGCCATACTTGCCAGGCGTATTCGGGTTATCGTCGATGTTGATCTTGGCGATGGTGATTTCGCCTTGCTTCTCCTCGGCAATTTCATCCAGAATCGGGGCGATCTGTTTGCACGGCCCACACCACGGTGCCCAGAAATCGATCAGCACGGCTCCGCTGGCTTTCAGGACATCTTCTTCGAAGCTGTCGTCAGTGACATGGATAATGCGTTCAGATGCCATCGATATTCCTCATGGTGTCCAGGATGGATGCCTAAGTTAGTCGGGAGGGATAACAGCGTCAACCATGCAGCAGAGACCCACATTACGATCCATCATGCGCCAGCGCATCGCCGACGTCGGCGGCTGGATTCCGTTTGATCGCTATATGCAGGCAGCCTTGTACGAGCCCAACCTCGGCTACTATGAATCGGCGGATGTGTTCGGCGCCGAAGGGGATTTCGTCACCGGCGCCGGTCTCGGGCCATGGCTGGCAAAGGGCTTTGCCGACCTCGTCGCCTGGGGCTGGCAGGCCCTGGGTCGGCCCGGCGAATGGACATTGATGGAGCAGGGGGGCGGAAATGGGGCACTGTTGTGCGGTGTGCTGCAAGAGCTTGCGGCCAGCGATGTGCCGATGCCTCGGCGCATGATCGCCGTCGAGGCCAGTGCGCGCATGCGTGAGCGTCAGTCACGTGCTTACGAAACCGCAGGGATTCGCGTGGACCAGGTGGCCTCATTGGACGCAGTGGCGCCCTTGGATTCCTGCATCATGTTTTGCAATGAGTTGCCCGATGCCTTTCCGGTGCGCTGTCTGGTCAAAGATCGGAGCAGGCTGTTTGAACGAGGGGTTGTCTTGCGAGACGATGCCTTTGCGTGGGATAACGGTCCTCAGCCGCTGGACGCGTTACCATCGATTGATGCGCAGCTTCAGCAGGCGTGGCCGGAAGGGTATATCACGGAATGGAATCCAGGCCTTGATGCCTGGCAACAGGCGCTTGCCCGCGTGATCAAGCGTGGTCTGATCTTTTGTGTGGACTATGGATTCACGCAAAGGGAGTATTATCGTCCGAACAGGGTCCATGGCACCCTGCTGGCCCATTACCGGCACCAGGCAAGCGAGGACGTGTTCAGCGACTCCGGTGGCCGTGATATCACTGCCCATGTGGACTTCACGGCTCTTGCCCATTGTGGCAGCAAACACGGCCTTCACAGCACGGGATTCATGAGCCAGGCGGCCTGGCTCGCTCAGAGTCCGTCGGTGCAGGCACATATCGCTGCGCTGGCGGCCTCGCCTGGGATCGAGGCCATGAAGCAGATGACGCATGCGAAAAGGCTGTTACTGCCCTCGGGCATGGGAGAGGTTTTCAAGTTGTTGATCCAGCGCACAGATCGTCTTGAGCATCAAAGGACACTACCATCGTTTCTTGGTCGCTTTGACCGACTGGGGGATTTGTGATGGCAAGCGCAGCATCAGCTTGACATCCTACGGGGGGGATTAACAATCTCTAAGCATATGCAGTGTCCTTCATGCGGTATACAGAATCCAGGTCATACGAGCTTTTGTGTCAACTGCGGTGTCGCCATTTTTTCAGATGAAAACAAACCTCATCTGGGGCACTACAGGCTGGAATCCAAACTCGGAGAGGGGGGCATGGGCGTGGTGTACCGCGCCATCGACGAAAAGTTGCGTCGGGAAGTGGCGGTCAAGGTCCTGCATCCCCATCTGCTCAAGCATGAAAATCTGAAAGAACGCTTCCGTCGGGAAGCGCGGATGCATGCCAAGATCATCCATCCGCACATCGTGACGTTGTTATCCCTCTACGAGGATGGCGACCACATGGCATTGGTCATGGAAATGATCCATGGCAAGAACCTCAAGGATTACCTGCGCGAACATCCCAGGCTCGATTTGACCGATATCGTGCGCATTTCCGAGGCGATCCTCTCGGGCTTGGATGCCGCGCACCGGCAGGGCATGGTACATCGGGATCTGAAGCCGGCGAACGTGATGCTTGCGACCAACGGCGGCATCAAGCTGATGGATTTCGGTTTGGCCAAACCCAACCAGGGTGATGATGACCTGACACAGAGCGGCGCTACGGTCGGTTCCTTCCGTTACATGGCTCCTGAGCAGATTCTCAACCAGGCTGTAGATGCCCGTACCGACCTATACTCATTCGGCATCCTGCTTTACCAGATGCTGACTGGCCGGCTGCCCTTCGATTCATCATCCAGCGGCGGTGAGTTTGAGATCATGGAGAAGCAGGTCCGTTACGATCCCGTGCCTCCGATTGAAATCAATCCAAATATTCCGGCGGAACTGTCAAGTCTCGTCGTCAGAATGCTGGCCAAGGACAAGGACAGTCGCCCTACGAGCTGTGAGGCCGTGCAGCTGAAGCTGCTGGAGATTCTGCGTCAGGCGGAGCGGCGCAGCCACAGCTCGCAGATCATCAGTCGTCCCGCCATCCAGCCGGAACAGAGCAGTGGAGAAATCGCCCGCGGGTTGATAAGGGCCTGGAGCCGGCAGTTTGTGCGCTTGTTGCGCACCATCGGCCTTTATCTCCGTCCATGGGTATGGGAAAAGCCCGTGGCTTACCTTAAGGGCATTCTGCCGAGCACGCTGTTCCCAGCACGCATATTCGTGGAAATCCGGCGTTTCATCGCCACCAAATGGCAAGGGCCGGTGGTCTGGGGTGGTGTGGGAGTTGGCTTGCTTGTCCTGGGCTGGGTGCTCGTCAGTGTCATCCATGTGGCAGAACGGCAGGTCAACCACAGCCCTGTCACATCTTCGGCGAAGGCCGTACAAAAGCAGAAGCCGGCGGAACAGGAGGTCGCCAAGGCGTCACCTCGGCCAGCTTCGCCTGCAGGTTCGGCTAGATCCGCAATGCCGATAAAGAAGCCCGCGAAACCGGCATCGGCGAAGGCCAAGCCGAGAGTGAAACCGAGAACGGAGCCGAAACAAAGACACAGGGAGGTCAGGAGAAGCAGCAGGCCGAGAACGGATCGAAAAATTGCATCCAGCAGTGCGGCTTCGATCACCTACAGGGTCGCCTACAGGGTGACAAACAGCCAGGGCGATCATATCAATCCCCGCGATCCCAATGAGTTTCGCGGAGGCCACCGCGTGTATTTCAAATCGCTGAAAGATAACAGGACGGATATCTACCGCTCTTATGCTAAGGGCTGGATTCTCCTGTTCTTTGACCATGCCGAGCATCTGTCCACTATCAGAATTCACAGGGTCAGTGCGGGCAAAGCCAACTTCAAAGGCGGCTCGATCGAACTGGCAGTGCTGGACAGACGCGGGCACTGGACAGTGCTTCTGCATCGCAAAAACAGGGATATAGACTCCCCCTTGCTGTTACGGGGTTCCGGCGCGGCCATGGCCGAGGTGAAGGGGGTGCGCCTGCGTTTCCGTTCACCCGCACCCCTGACCGTGGGTCCCATCGATCTGTTGCCCTAGGTGCCGGGGCCTGTTGAATCCGGGGTAGTTGAGCGGCTTCTGCCAGGCGGGGAGGCCGCTGTCCGCATTCCTTCCGGCATCTGTCTCGTGCCCAATGCCGTACCAGGTGATCTTTTGGACATCCGCATCGGGGAACGCAGACGGGGAGCGTACCGGGGCCGCATCATCAGGTTGAAGGCCCCTTCCGGGCAGAGGTTGGCCGAGCCTGGCTGTCCGACTGCCCTTACATGCGGCGGCTGTGCCCTGCAGTTCGTGCGTACTGCATATCAGGCGGAAACCAAGAATGGCTGGGTCAGGGATGCCCTGACGCCGCATCTCACGGCCCATGTCGTTTTCCAGGGCATCATCCCCGATGAGGTCGTGACCGGGAGCAGACGGCGTGTCCGTTGGTGGCAGGGAAGCGACGACCGGGGTGCTTTCTGGGGCTTTCATGGCCGTGCGAGTCATGATGTGATGCGACATGATGACTGCATGGTTGCCACGCCAAACATCCGGATGCTGCACAGACAATTGGAGGAGGTGCCATTGCCGGAGGTGGATTCCTTGCAGGTGACCGAATTAGCGGATGGCATGCATGCGGTTCTGGATAGTGGACATCCGGGCTCACTTCCCCCATTGCCCGAAAAGGTCGGGGAATTTCCGGTGCAGTGGTGGCTCCGTTCCGGGAATGAAATCAACCCATTGCACAAACCAGTTCATAGATTGCATGAACTGTTGCCGGCGGGTGGCGAATGGATCAATCTGGATGTTGGCCCGGATGATTTCATCCAGGCAAGCAGAGCCGGAAACGAAGCCATGATCCGCCAGGTGCAGGTATGGAGCAAGGGAGCCAGGCGGGTCGCCGACATGTTCTCCGGCTTTGGCAACCTGTCACTACCCCTGGCGGCTGCCCTGAAGGTGAGCGTCGTCGGTGCGGAGGTGCGTGCGGCAAGCGTGGCAGCGGCCAACCACTCGGCCCGCGGTCTGGGGCTGGATGCCCGCTATCTGCAGGCCAACCTTTTCGAAGATTTCGACCTTTCCCCGTTTACGGGCATGGACGTGTTAATCCTCGATCCGCCGCGCCGGGGGGCCAGCAGGATCTGCAAGGTGTTGCCGGTACTGCTGCCCAGGAAGATCGTGCTTATCTCGTGCGATATCGCCTCTGGCGCCCGTGATGCCGGGATGATAGCTCGGCAGGGCTATCATCTGGAGGCCGTACGGGTGCTGGACATGTTTCCGTTTGCCGGCCACGTCGAGGCCATGAGCCTGTGGTCACTGTAATTCGCCTCGGCATGCTGTTGCTGGCGATGCTGATCGCCGGTTGTGCACCAAACCAGCCGCAGGCCGGCGAGATACGGGTGGGGCTGGCCCAGGCGCCCATGACGCTCGATCCTCGCTATGCCACCGATGCCGCCTCGGTACGGGTGCAGGAACTGGTGCATCGTGGGCTGGTACGCCTGGACGATCATTTCGTGCCACAGCCGGATGTGGCGCGTTCATGGGAGCATCCGACGCCGCTGCTGTGGATTTTTCATCTGCGTTCCGGCATCCGTTTCCACGACGGCACGCTGCTGACGTCCCGCGATGTGGCAGCGACACTGGAATCCATTCTTGATCCCTCCAAGGCCAGCCCCCTGCGCAGCGGGTTTGCGGCCATCAAGGCCGTGGATCCCACCGATCCCCTTACCCTGAAGATCCGGCTTTCACGACCCGATGCCTCGCTGTTGACGCGCTTGTCGGTGGGTATCCTGCCGGCATCCCTCGCCCATGGCCCCCAGCTTGCCCGCAGAACCATCGGCTGCGGGCCGTTCATGTTCAAATCCTGGGAGGGGAATGATCTGATCCTGGAACGCGCCGGCGCCCCCGCACCACCAGGCAGGGTGCAACGCATCCGTTTCATCGAGGTCAAGGATCCGGTGACGCGCTGCCTGAAACTGGTGAACGGCGAGATCGATCTGATCGAGAACGACCTGCCGCCCCGGTTGCTGCCCTATCTGGCGTCGCACACCAAGCGTGTGACGCTGGAAAGCGAACCGTCCACCACGTTCAGTTATCTGGGCATGAATTTGCAGGACCCGCCACTGTCCGACGTGCGTGTGCGCCGGGCGCTGGCCCTGGCCATCGACCGGGAGAAATTGAAGAAGGCACTGTTCTCCAATATGCCGGTTCTGGCCGAAACGATCCTGCCGCCACAGCACTGGGCCCATGCCAAGCTGCCGGTACGGCCCTATGATCCGGCCGAGGCCAGGCATTTGCTGGACGAGGCCGGCCTGCGTCCCAACAAGCATGGTATCCGCCTGGTCCTGAACTACAGCACCAGCACCGATCCGACCCGCCTGAACATGGCCACCGCCATCGCATCCATGTGGCGCAAAATCGGCGTTGAGACCCACGTCCGCTCGATGGAGTGGGGCGGGTTCTACGCCCGCATCAAGCAGGGCAATTTCCAGGTGTATTCGCTGTCCTGGGTCGGCATCGTGGATCCGGACATTTACCGCTGGGTGCTCTCATCCTCGATGTGGCCGCCGAAGGGCGCCAACCGCGGCCGTTACAGCAATCCCGAGGTCGACCGCTGGCTGGACGAGGCGGCGGTGGACGAGAACCGCCAGCAGCGGGCTGCGCTTTACGCCAAGGTGGAGCGGAAGATGTGGCAGGATGTGGTCTATATCCCGTTATGGTACGACCCGGTGATCGTAGCCTACGGCCCGCGCGTGTTGGGGTTCCGCATGCACCCCGACGGCAGCCTCCGCAGCCTGGCCGACGTGCACCTGAAAGATTAAGGACCAGCACCCCTTATCCGTACTGGCTGCTTCATGGCGTGAGCCGCGCCGCTGCTGAACCGCAACCGGGTATAAATCATAACCGCCAGCTTCCGGCCACTTTCGGTCATTCGTTCGAATCCTGTTTGGCACGCCACCCCGGTATGATGTCGGGCAAAATATCGAGCTAAATCGACCTGAAATGCAGATCATTCAGCTACGATCTATGATGAATTACTTGGGGGAGCGGGGTTCATGTATCCGTAGGCCCCGTGTTAGTGAAACGGGGGACATAGAATGCAGCTCTGGAAATTATCCGTCGTTCAACCTGATTCTGATGATTGGCGTGCAAGCACCTACAAGGGAAAAGCCATAATTCGTGCGCCTGACAAAAGCTCTGCTCGTCGGCTAGCAGGAATAGCATTCAGCATTGCTTCTAAACGAATAATAGGACAGCCAACACCGGTAGATCCTTGGATACAGAAAGACCTCGTATCCTGCGAACCCTTTGAAAGCAATGA
>Ga0307440_1000787_pt1 | contig 15641 bp, 15 predicted proteins | sample SalMarWE160410MG_FD_202150 | JGI IMG/M metagenome (GOLD analysis project Ga0307440, IMG submission 202150) | Salt marsh sediment microbial communities from the Plum Island Ecosystem LTER, Massachusetts, United States - WE1604-10 | ecosystem: Environmental > Aquatic > Marine > Intertidal zone >... | reverse complement strand
GATACCGGCCGCCTGGGAAGCGGCGGCCCGGCGAGTCCCACCGGCGGGGGATGGATGATCGAGCTGTGGGGTGATACGGGCGCGATTCTTCAGGATCAGGTGCTCGACGACACCTGACCCGCCGCTCGTCCGTGTCGCCTGTTTTCTACGTTGCCAAGCACGAACAGCAGCCCGCCGCCCATGCAGGCGAGAACGAACGCCATTACCCAAGCGATTCCAATGGGATGATGCTCCATGAGCGCACCCACGATGGGCGCGTTGACCGCTCGACCCGTTCCCCAAACGATCGGCGCGAATCCGTTCATCCGACCGCGGTGGGAGGCGGGAGTGTGGTTTGCAAGGTATACCGTCATGTTGGTCGCGTTGATGACCTCTCCGACCGACCAGATCAGGACGGAAAGCACGAAGAGCCAGACCTGATGTGCGAAGAACAGCATCCCGAAGCCGATCGCGTAGAGCACAGCGACGGCGAGGAGGTTCCTCACCGGCCGGAACCTCCTTGTCAAACTGATGATCGGTGCCGTGAGCAGAACCACCGATACGGCGTTGATCGTCATGATAATGCCAAAGTAGACCGGACCGCGCGATGCGAACAGTTGCCCGAGTTGAAGCGGCAGCGTGAAGCCCGATTGTGCATAGACGAAGTTCAGGATCAACGCGGCGACGAGGAACATCAACAGGAAGGGTCTGCGCAGGAGCACACGAACCAGGCCGCCCAGCTCGGGGCTCTCCTCCGGATTGATCTCCGCGGCGCGAGCCATCTCGTCTGGGCCGGGCGTGGACTCACGCACGAAGATGATCGACAATACGACCGCGATGAAGGTGCTCACCGCATCGCCGACGAAAAGAAGCGGCGCGTGCTTCTCGAACAGGAAGCCGGCGAAGAGCGGGCCGACAGCGTAACCGGCGTTGAAGCCGAGGTAGAGCAGCGAGAAGGCGGCCTGCCGATTCTCGGGCGCCGTACGGTCGGTGACCAGCGCCGAGGCCGCCGGGCGCGCCGCGCCATTGAAGAAGTTCGCGATGATGATGAGATAGGCGATGACGACGTGGTGAATCAAGAATGCACCGGGCAGGATGAGAAGCGCCGTTGCCGCCTGCATGATGACGAGAATGCGTTTGCGGCCGAAGATATCGGCAAGCTTTCCTCCGATCAGGGCGCCCGGAATGACGGCCATCGCGGCAAAGAAGATCAGGGTCCCCGCCTCCGTCGTGGACAGCCCCATCCGCTTGGTCAAGAGCAATGCCAGGAACGGGTAGACGAAGCGTCCCAGCCCACTGACGAAGCGGGCGGCGGCAAGGGCATGCACGTCGGAGGGCAGGTGCGAGTAGATCGAAAGGGTGCGTACCGATCGGTACCAGAGGCTGTGAAAGGTCATGCGTAGCTGCTTCTCTTCTCTTTGCCGGGCGGGCACCTCATACTACACAGATTCCCCGGCAGATGAAAGCAGAATGCCTGCCGTCCCGAACCGAAATCGGACGAAATATGCGTCGGTTACAAAGATTGACTTCCCCCCATATTGGGGTACAATTCCGAAAGGCTGTGAGCTTCGCAGATGGAACAACGAATAGAATTACGAGGAGGCCGGCGAAATGTCAGAAAATGGGAAACTTCCGGTTCGGACGAAACTAGGGTTCGGTATCTGCGACCTAGGAGGCAACCTCTTCTTCACGATGATGGGCCTCTACCTGCTGTTCTTCATGACGGATGTTGTCAAGCTCGCGGCCGGCCTCGCGGGTACTGCGCTGATGATCGGAAAGATCTGGGACGCAGTGACCGACCCGGCGGTCGGCGCGATCTCGGACCGCACGACCACTCGTTGGGGTCGCCGCCGCCCCTACATGTTCGTCGGCGCAATTCTGCTTTTCATCTTTATGATCGTCATGTTCGTCAATCCTCACATAGCAACCCAAGGCGGCCTGTTCGTCTGGGTGGCGATCATGTACTGCCTGCTCAACACCGCGTACACCCTGGTAAACATCCCCTACGGCGCGTTGACCCCGGAGCTTACTGAGGACTTTCACGAGCGCACTTCCCTCAACGGCTTCCGCATGAGCTCCGCGGTAATTGGGACTCTCATCGGGGCTGCTCTTGTCCTTCCTCTGACGAAGGTTTTTTCGAATCCGGATGCCGGGTGGCCTTTCATGGGAGCGGTAACCGGTGGAATCATGATGGCCGTAGCTTTCATCACGGTCTTTTCCATTCGCGAGTCCTCGGTTCGGAAGAAGGCCGAGGCCAACGCGGGAATTTTTAGGTCCTATTTCCAGGTTCTCAAGCAGAAGGTCTTCCTCCAGGCTCTCTTCCCGTATGCGCTTCATATCACCGGAGTCACCATCATTCAAGGGGCGCTGCTTTACTACTTTCGCTACATCTACCACAACGAGGCTGCATTTCAGATTGCGTTCGTGCTTCTGCTCGTCTCCAGTTTCGTGTTCATTCCCATTTGGGTCCGGGTTTCCAAGCGGATCGGTAAAAAACTCAGCTACAACCTCGGCATGGGGCTCTTCGCGTTTCTGGTGGTCGTCTTCTTCGTGTTCGGCCAAACGCTGGGAATCGTCTTCGCCTACGTCATCTTCGCAGTCATCGGGATCGGACTGGCCACGCACTATGTAATGCCCTTCGCGATCATCCCAGACGTCGTCGAGAACGACTATGCGGAAAACGGGACCCGGCGAGAGGGAGTCTTCTATGGATTGTGGACATTCACGAGCAAACTCGGTCAGGCGTTTGCTATCGCCCTCGATGGCTGGATTCTGTCGGCGTTCGGCTACGTTCCGAACGCTCCACAATCTTCGATGTCGATCCTCGGCATTCGGCTTCTCGTCGGCCCGATGGCCGCGCTTTTCTTCCTCGGAGGAATCATCATTCTCTCCTTCTACCCGATCAACCAGAAGTACTACGAGAAGATCGTAGCGAAGGTGAAAGAGAGAGATGCCTGAGCATGCGACGGTTCAGCCGCCGCTTCGCTATGTTCCCCCGCGCTTCAATCGAGCTCTGTTTCGATTCGTAGCTTCAATCTACCGAGTCTATCTGCGACTCGCCCTCGACATTCGCCACGTGCGGGTCGAAGGAATCGAGACGCTTGTCGAACACTACCGGCTTTTCAAGGACAGGAAGATCCGGTTAATGGTCGCCTTTCGCCACCCGCACCTTGACGATGCCGCGTTGATGGCCTGGCTGCTCGGCGGCATCGTACGCAAAGCATCGAGAAGGGACGGCAAGCGCGCGGGGAAGCGGACGCTCGCCTTCCCCACCTTCGCCTATTTCGTCTACGACCGCGGCGTTCCCTTGTGGGCCGGATCTTTCATCGGCTGGTTGCTCCCCCGCATGGGCGCGATTCCGGTCTTCCGCGGCAAGCTCGACTCCCACGGGCTCCAAGAGATACGCAGCGCCCTCCTCAACGCCGATCAACCCCTCGCGATCGCGCCGGAGGGTGCGGTAAGCTACAGCGAGCGTTTTGCAGCTCCCCTCGAAACAGGGGTTGCCCACTTTGCGTTCTGGTGCGTGCGGGATTTGCACGCCGCGACGCGCACCGAGAAGGTCGTCATCGTACCGGTCACCCCCTCTTACAGCCACGGCGCGGACGCACTGAAGGGGCTGCGGCGTATTGCCGCCTACCTCGAGCGGGAGTGCGGCCTGCCTCCGGCCCCCGACCAACCGATTCCCCGGCGCCTGCGCGTCGCGGCGCAGACGCTGTTCACAACAACCGAGCTCTTCTACAAGCGGTTCTACTCAGAAACCTCCACGGCGATCGAAGAGCCCGAAGCGGCGACGAAGGACCGCGAGTGCGGGGGCGGGCAGTTCCGCACTTCCGAGGCACGACGCGTAGAAGCAATCGTCGATGCGGCCCTGTCAGCGGCGGAACAGCGACTCGGTCTTCCGTCGATCGGCGATCCGATCTCCCGTGTGCGAAAAGTGGAACAGGCGTGCTGGGACCGAGTCTATCGCGAAGACATCGGCGACATCGCCTCGCTCTCCCCTCTCGAGCGCGCGCTCGCAGATCGAATCGCGCAGGAGACCTCTCTCACCATGCGCCATTTGCAGCTCGCCGATCTCATGGTCTATCTCAGCGAGCTCGCGATACCCGACGACGCAACTGTCGATGAGCTCGCGGAGACGGCATCGAACCTCACCGGAGTCGCTGCGCGGCTCAAGGGCGGTGATATCTCCGCCACCCCAAGAGTCGGATCGCGCACGGTCACCTACCGAGTCGGTCAACCGATATCAGTCAGCAGCCGATGGGAAGCATATCTTCAGAATAAACAGGAATCGGTAGAAAAGCTGATGCGAGAACTGCGCGACGAATTCCAACGCCTCTGCGACAACGGTAGCGACAAAGGGGTTGCGCTCGACGCAGAAGCGGGTAGATAATATCTGCAAAATCCAACTCAAAAACGAAGGTTTCTCGACACGTGCGGATATGGGGAAAGGAGGCTTTCCATGAATATCGGTCTGCCTGAGATCCTTCTCATCGTCTTTATCGCTTTTCTCCTTTTCGGAGCAAGGAAGCTGCCTGATGCGGCACGCTCGATCGGCAAGGCACTCAACGAGTTCAAGCGCGGTTTTCGCGAGCCGGCCGACGAGCTGAAGAACGAGGTTTCCGGGACGAGAACGAGCGACGAGGACCATGCTACGCCGAAACCCGGAACTTGATTTCTTCGACCACCTTGAGGCGCTGCGCCGGAGCATCCTCTTCGCCGGCGGGTTTTTCCTCCTCGCCGCAGTGGTGATCTTCATCTTTGCCGATCCCATTGCCGGCTTTGTGAGACGCCCCGCAGACCATATGGGAGTTCCGCTCTATTTCTTTCGGCCGCAGGAGAAGTTCCTGGCGTACGTCAGACTGGCCCTCTCGAGCAGCATTTTGGCGACGGTACCGGTCGCCGCCATTCTTGCCGTTCGGTTCGTCTCGCCGGCGCTCACCAGGACGGAGAAACGCACGCTCATACCGGCCGCCGTTGCAGTTGTCGTGCTCTTTGCAGCGGGAGCATCCTTTGCTTTGCTCGTCATCGTGCCAGTCGCACTCTCGTTCTTCGCCGGTTTTCGCTCAGGCGATGGTATACGGCCGCTGTGGAGTATCGGCGAGTATCTGCGTATCGTGTCCTCGCTGGTCTACGCCTTCTGTTTGGTCTTCGAGACGCCCATCGTCCTTCTGCTCCTCCTCAAGGTAGGCGTCCTGAGAATTGAAACACTTCGAAAATACCGGCGACACGCGTTAGTCCTCATTCTGCTTCTCGCAGCTCTCGTGACACCTCCCGACGTCGTTTCCCAGGTGCTGCTTGCGGCCCCACTCTACCTTTTGTACGAAGGGACGATCCTTGCGGCCCGCCTTCTGCTGCGGACGGACTCACGCGACCGTCAGATTACCAAGGAGTCAAATCATGGATAGGCGGGAGTTCTTGATACGTTTGGGACGCTATGGTGCCGCAGCCGGGGCGGCGTTCCTGGCGGGACGAGCAGGCCTCTTCGCCCAGAGCGGGAGGGGTCGGAAGACCTACGACTTGGTCGCCGTCAAAGGAGGTGAGCCTGATCTCATGTTCGATCGCGGGATAGAGGCTCTTGGTGGGATGGGTCAGTTCGTCCGCACGGGGCAAACGGTTGCCATCAAACCGAATATCTCGTTTGGTTCGGAACCGGGGCCGCGAGGAGGTGCCAACACGAATCCGCTGCTGGTCAAGCGAATCGTCGAGCATTGTCTGAACGCCGGCGCCTCCCGAGTTTATGTTTTCGATAATTCCATTCAGTACTGGAAGACCTGCTACGACCGCAGCGGCATCGAGCGTCTGGCGAAGGCGGCCGGAGCAATCGTCGTCCCGGCAAACTCCGAAGGGGCCTACCAGACCGTGCCGGTCCCGGGTGGCCGCGCACTCAAGAATGCGAAGGTGCACGAGCTCTACCTCGGTTCGGACGTCGTCATCAACGTACCGGTGCTCAAGCACCATTCGAGTACCTCGATCACCGCCGCCCTCAAGAATTTGATGGGCACGGTGTGGGACCGAACGACCTGGCACTTCATCGATCTCCATCAGTGCATCGCCGACTTCCCGCTCTTTCGGCGGCCTACTCTCAACGTGATCGACGCATACCAGGTGCTCATGAGCGGCGGTCCTCAAGGATATTCTACTTCTCGCCGCCTCAAGATGCAGATGCAGATTCTCTCTGCGGATATCGTAGCAGCCGACGTTGCCGCCGCGAAAACATGGGGCATCGAACCCGAGAAAGTCGCCTACATCATGAAAGCAGCAGACCTAAGGTTGGGAGTGGCGGACCTCGACCGACTGTCGATCGGTCGGATCTCGCTCTGAAGGAGCCTCGGCGTGCCCGGCGAGTCGGCTTCCCCCAAGACAAGAAGACCCTCTCCGCTTCGAGCGATCCGCATTTTCGTGTCGACCGCCGTGCTCGTACTGGTGGTGGTCGGGGCATTCCTGCGGGACCCCCGCGCGGCAGAGGTGACGCTCGTCGTCGCTCGCGCCCAACTTCTTCCTGCGCTCATACGCTGGCGCGTCTTTCTGAGCTCGGGTCTCGGTTCGGCACTTTTCGTCTTGCCCGTCCTCCTAATCTCCGCATACCTTTTCGGACGCGCATACTGCTCCTCCCTCTGCCCCCTTGGGACCCTCCAGGACGGTGTCCAATGGCTCGCGAGACGGGGGTCGGCCACAAGATTCCGCTTCCATGCCCCCCGTTTTTGGCTTCGCTTGGGATCGTTCGTCCTGGTGATGGGGTTGTGGGTGGGAGGCATTTCAGCTCTCGTTTCACTCGTCGAACCCTACAGCCTCGTTCAGCGAGTCGTCTCCGTCGAGGCCGTCAGATTCGACCGGCAAGCGGGCCTGCCCGACGGCACAGCCGCGATTCCGCAATGGAGGGGGGAAACCGCAGCCATCGCGATTGTCTCCTCCGTTCTCTCCTTTCTGCTGCTTCTCACCGTGCTCGCGACGGCGGTTGCGAAGGGCCGCCTCTTCTGCAACACACTCTGCCCCGCCGGCGCCGCCTTGAGCCTACCGAGTCGCTTCTCGATTCTTCGAATACGACTTTCCCGCTCCCGCTGCACCTCCTGCGGTCTCTGTGAGCGCATGTGCAGCGCACGCTGCATCGACGCTCACGGGAAGAAGATCTACGCCGGAAGCTGCGTTCTCTGTTTCCGTTGTATCGACGCGTGTCCCTACGGCGCAATCAGCTATTCCGTTCGGGAAAAGAAAGAATGACGCGAAGAGCTTTCCTCGGGCGACTTCGAGAGCTCGGGAGCATCGGTGGCCCTCTCCTATTGGGAATTCCATGGCTGACGAAGACGACGATCGGGCGACGGAGCCGCGATCCGGGCGGGGGCCCCAAGGCGCCGGTTACCCCGCCCGGCTCAATCACGTTGCGTCACTTCCGTTCGAACTGCACCGGCTGCCATCGCTGCGTGGCCAACTGTCCCACCGGCGTGCTCCAACCCTCACTTCTCGACTACGGAGTCACTGGCCTTCTCAAGCCGGTCCTCGACTTCTCGAAGGGGTATTGCGAATACCCCTGCACGATCTGTGGCGGAGCCTGCCCAACGGGTGCAATAAGCAAGCTGTCGGAAGAGCAGAAGTCGATCACAAAGATTGGCAGGGTCTACCTCGTCAAAGAGGACTGCATCGTTTTCACGAGGGGGACGCCGTGCGGCGCCTGTGCCGAGATATGCCCGACTCAGGCGATTCGCATGGTCGCCTATCGGCCCGGCTTGACACAACCGCTCACCGACGAGGCAAGCTGCGTCGGTTGCGGAGGATGTGAGTTGGTCTGCCCGGCGCGGCCGAAAAAGGCCGTCTACGTCGCGGGAATCGATCCGCACCGGGCCGCGAGCATTCCGAACCGCCCCCCCTCGCCAACGAAGGACGCTTCGCCGCCGCCTGAGGAGTTCCCGTTCTGATGAGAGGATCTGGCGACTAGGAAACCGTGATCTCTTTCACACTTTCCCACAGGCCGTGGATATTACAGTAGCTCACGGCGTGAATCGTTCCCGACTGCTTGAGCGTGACGGTAGCGACGATCGCCGGTTCGGTGAGTGCGGGCCCTTCGCCGGAGCCCTTTGCGGATGCGCCGTGCGCGACGAACTCGTTCGCAGCGAGCTGCTGGGTGAACTTCTCGCCTTCGGGTTGGAAATAGAGCTCTATCCAAGCGATGTGGTGCTCGGCTGTGTTCGGATGGGCTATCTCCTTGCCCACCGACGCGCCGATCTGGAACTTGGCTCCAGCCTGCACGCGGTCCGGGCACTCGATGACGGGAGCGTGTTTCTCGCTCTTCCAGTCGGCCGATTGAACGTACTCTCCGAGTCGTTTCATAGTTTCCTCCTAGCTTCCCGATCTGTTGGACCGTCTCAGAATAGCGCCGAAATCGATCGGCGACAAGTGAGCCCCCCGCGCAGCCACAGAGACATTGACCCTCCACGGGGAATACGATATCGTTAGACCAATTAACCAACAATTTCAAAAGCCTCACCAAGCGCCACGTGCGCGACGTCTCAGAACAGGATCTCTGCGTCCTGTGTAAAAGGTGGTCTCGAGATGTCTGCATTCGTGAACGCCTTCGTTCTGCCTGAACGTGCGTTCGGCGATGAGAGAACCTACCACATTTCCCGGGTCCTCATCCTTCTGCTTCTTTTCGTTTTGTATGCCACGGGAAGCGCGCTCGTCGCTCGGTTCTATGCAACCCCGTACGTCGCAGGCCTCGTCATGCAGCAGCGAGAGACCGCCAACGCACGCTTCGCGTTCGGTCCCCCACCGGGTCGTGGTCCCGGCGGCCAATCGACACAGAACGGTCGCTCTGGACTCGCGACGGCTGCCGCGACCCCCAGCCCGGTCGTACGCTCTATCGGTATTGTTGTTCGCTCATTGCTCTTCCTTCTCTCCCCTCTGCTCACCTGGTGGCTCCTGGTGATCTTCGTACAGTTTCTCGGAGGAGAGGAGGAGAAGACGGAACAGGGACCCCATCGCAACAGCCGGTACCTCCTGTGGTATGCGTGGATTCCGCTTGCACTCCGGAGGCTGGCGGAAGGAGTGCTCATCCAATTCCAGGATCCGGCCGCCGCTTGGAGCGCGTTGAATCTCGAACAGTACCGACGCCAGAGCGCCGTCAGCTTCAGCCTCCTTTCCGTGATCCGTTTGCCGGATCTTCCGCAGATTGCCTCATACCTTCTCTACAACCTGACCGATCCTTTCTTCCTCTGGTTTCTTTTCATCATCGCCTACGGCGGCAAGACCGTTTTCCGAATCTCACAGAAAAAGGGATACGTCATCGCGGGTTTCGTCCTGACAGTCCTCTATCTCGAGCGAGTGGTCTTTGCTGCAGTCGGAATTTCGACGGGAGTATGATTCGATGCGACACGGACCGATTTTCGGCTCAATTCTCTTTGCTTTGACCGCTGCAGGTCTTGGCGCACAAGGGACCGGACCACCGCTTACACTCGATATGGTGGTTGCGAAGCTCCTCGAACAGAGCCCGCAGGCAGTGATCTCCCGGCTGAGCGTCTCCTCTGCGTACAACAGCTACCGAAGCCAGTGGGCACAAGCACTTCCTCAAATCACCCTCAACCTCGATCCGGCCTACTCCGTAAATCTGACGAAATACCCGGACCTCACCCTCGATACTTCCGGTATTCCGTATAAGATCGTGACCCAGAGTGAGGACCAGACCAATCGACAGATCGGCGAGGGTGTCTCGATCACTCAAGCGCTTCCGACGGCGGGGAACCTTTCGTTATCGCTGCGCAACAATACGACCATCTCCGAGACAAGCACGGGAGGCACGACGACGAGCGTGATTTCCCAGGCTCCAAAGCTCAGCCTGACGATATCGCAACCGGTCTTCGTCAACGACAAGCTCATCGACATGGAGCTTTTCCCTGCCTCCCTCAAATCGACGGAACTCCCCTACTTGAAAACTCTGCAACAGGATGTCTCGGTGCGTAACTCGGTCGTGACACAGGGCGTATCGACCTACCTCACTGTCGTGGGACTTCGCAAACAGCTCGAGCAGATGAAGCTCTACAAGTCTGTACTCGAGGAGAGTCTTGAGCGCAGCCGCCTCGCTCAGGCGAACGGAAGTGCCACAGAAAACGTGGTTTGGAGCGCCGAGCTCGCGGTAGACCGGCAGGCTGAAGCGATTCTCGAGCTGCGTTACTCGCTCCTCCAATCGGAACGCGCTCTCGCGCGTTCGATCGGGTCGACGAGCACCCTCGCAAGCACCCCGTTTTCCGATGCGATTCCCTCTATTCCGATCAAGGAGTCGCCGAACCAGCTCTTTGCGAAGGTAGCGCAGGAGAACCCCGAGGTGGTACAGGGCCGCCTCGACGTCGAGAACGCTCGCATGCAGTCGATCATCGGGGGACAAACCTATGCACCAAATCTGATGTTGTCGCTTTCGGTCTCGCCGCAGTACGGTGACAACCGACCTGACAGCAATCTCTTCGAGAACTCGATCTCACAGCTCTTCGACAAGAGCGCCGGTGCCTACAACGATGTGACCTTTTCCGTTGGGATGCAGGTTCCCGTCTACAATGGCGGCCGATACAAGAAGGACAAGGCGGCACTGGATGCCTCCGTTCGAGTGGCCGAGACGAATCTCGCCTCGAAACTGGGAACGCTCAGGGACAACCTCGATTCACTCTTCCTGAAACAGCAGTATCTCTCTGAGAAGGTCTCACTTACCGAGGGAAACCTTCGACTCGAGGAACGCCGTCTCGCCGATCAGAATCGGCTTCTCGGCCTCTCCCGAGCAACGGACCTCGATGTGAAATCCGCCGAAGCCGAGCTCGAAGCCCGCCGCAACGACTTGTGGAACGTGCGGGTGGATCTATTTCTCAATTCTCTCGATATCCTCTCGATTGCCGGAAACGACCTCTCCAAGCTCATCACCAAGGACGGAATCCGATGAAACCACGTGCCTTTCGAATCATATTGATAGTCGTTGGGGCTGCCGCAATCGCTGCAGTCGCCCTGACCTTGATCAACCGAGCAAACAAGGCGGGACAAGCGCTGCCAATCGAGACCTACACAGTCCAAAGTGGCTCGCTCGTGGAGCAGATTACCGGCACCGGAACCTTCAAACCGCAGGTCGAAGCGACGATCACAGCTCGCGTCACCGGCCAGATCGTGTCGATTCCCGCACAGGAAGGGGATCGAGTCTCGCCCGGGCAGATCTTGCTCCAGATCGATCCGAGCGACTATCGTCTGGCCGTCGAGCAGGCTCAGAGCGCTCTCGAAACCACGAGACGCAACGTGCGGCAGAGCCTCGTGACCCTCCGCGCCTCCTACCGAAGCGCCGTCACTGGATTTGACCAGGCGAAACGGGCGTACGAAAAGAACAAGGAGCTCTTCGCAGGCAAGGCGATCTCCGGTGACGAGCTCAAGATGTCCGAAGACTCCTTCACGAGCGCGAGCGTCAACCTTCAGTCTGCTCGGGAGCAGCTGAATCTCCGGCTCGCTCGCCCCCTTGCTTCCGAGCCGATTCTCGATCCTTCCGGCGACAATGCGATCATCGAGGCCTCACCGGAGGTCGTGCAGGCCCGACTCAGCCTGAAGACCGCTCTCAACAATCTCGACAAGTGTACCGTCCGCTCGCCGGTCGAAGGAACCGTGACGGCCGTCACCCCGAGCCTCGGTGACATAGTTGCCCTCAACTCCCCCCTGGTGAAGGTCGAGGATCTCTCCAAGATGCTCGCCGAGGTCCAAATCGACGAGGTGGACATCGGCAAGCTCGGCACAGGAAACGTCGCAGAGGTCACGAGCGACTCTCTTATAGGACATACCCTAAACGGGCGGGTGGTAAGCGTAGCACCCACGATCTCAACAGTCGGCAGCACGAGGGTGAGCACCGTTAAGGTCTCGATCGATCCGGCCGGCCTCCAGCTGCGGTCCGGTGCCTCGTGCTCGGTGAAAGTCACCACCCAAACCAAGGAAAACGTCCTGAACATCCCGATCACCGGATTCATCTCCCGTGGCGGCGGCGAGCGGGTCTACGTCCTGAAACCTCTCGACGCGACGTCGCAAGGACGGGATCGGCCCGGGGCACCGAAGATCTACCGTCTCGAGGAACACACCATCACCACAGGCATCAGCACAATCAACTCGATCGAGGTGAAGTCGGGGCTTGTCGAAGGGGAGATCATCGCGAACGGAACTCTCAATCAACTTCGGGTCGGAATGCTCGTCACCCCGAAGGAAAAGCTGTGATTTCGGTCTCTGCGATAACCAAGATCTACATAATGGGCGAGACTCGCGTTGAGGCGCTTCGCGGAGTCGACCTGGCGATCAATCGTCGGGAGTTCGTTTCGGTGATGGGTCCCTCCGGGTCCGGGAAGTCGACGCTCATGAACATCATCGGTGCGCTCGACCGCCCCTCATCCGGTCGCTACTTTCTCGATGGGGTAGACGTATCCAAGATGAGCGACAACCAGCTCGCAGAGATCCGCAACAAGATGATCGGCTTCGTCTTCCAGACCTTCAACCTCCTGCCGCGTATGACCGCCCTTCGGAATGTAGAGCTCCCCTTGATGTATGCCGGGCTTTCCACCAAGGATAGGCGGACAAAGGCACAGAACGCCCTCGAAATGGTAAGCCTCGCGGACCGCATGTATCACCGACCGGCCGAGCTCTCCGGCGGTCAACGGCAGCGCGTCGCAATCGCCCGAGCCCTCGTCAACGATCCCGGCTTTGTGTTCGCCGACGAGCCGACCGGCAACCTCGACAGTCGAACCGGGGCGGAGATCATGGAGATCTTCCAACGACTCAACGACGACGGGGTAACCATTCTACTCGTAACCCACGAAGCCGATATCGCGAAGCATGCGAAACGACTCATTCACCTCAGAGACGGACGAATAACAGGAGATGAGCCGATAACCGAACGGACAACCTACGGCCTCGACAACGGCTGGGCAGGATCAAACCAATGAACCTGTCCGAAGGATTCCGCGAATCCTGGGATATGATCCGGCACAACAAGCTCCGCACGTTTCTTACGATGCTCGGCATGAACATCGGCGTTGCCGCCGTCATCGCGGTGATGGCAACCGGACTGATGGCGCGTGCGGCGGTGATGGAAGGCGTCGAGAGCATAGGGACGAGCCTCATCTGGGTTCGCGCCAACACCCGGGTCTATGAAGACCGCAGCAATGCCATCTATATGAAACCCGAAGATCTCTCCGCCCTCCAGACCGAGGTTCCGGGCGCATGGCTCTCGCCACTGCTGCGCACGCGATCGGAAATGGGCTACCGCGGCTACCAGGATATCGCGAGTCTCTACGGGGTGTGGCCCACCTACACCCGACTTTGGAATATCCCGATTGCATACGGACGGTTCATCACCCAGCAGGATGGAGATCAGCGGAACAAGGTAATCGCCCTCGGCTACAACACGGCCCGCCTATTCTTTCCCGATGAGCCAAATCCCGTCGGCAGTATCGTGACAATCGGCGGAAGGGCTTTTACGGTCGTCGGAGTTGTCGCGCAGCGCGAGCGGTCGGCAATCGGCGACGGTTCGGATGACGATACCTCCTACCTCCCCTATGAGACGGCTCAGAACATGTTCGACTGGACCCGGTACGGCGGGGTGAGGGTTCTCAATCTATTCTTCAAGGTGCACGACCTCAAGCAGCTCGATGCAATCGCGTTCAGCATCAGCCAATACCTTTACGCGCAGTATGGCAGCTACAAAGGGCAGCCACGCTTTCTCGTGCAGAAGGCCGAGGAGAACATCAACACATTCAACAAGGTCTTCGACATCCTGACGATCGTCATTTCTCTTATCGCCGGAATATCGCTGCTCGTCGGCGGAATCGGGATCATGAACATCATGCTCGTCGCAGTGAGCGAGCGCACGCGGGAGATAGGTATTCGAAAAGCCGTCGGCGCCAAGCGGGCCGACATTCTGGCGCAGTTCCTCGTCGAGGCCGTCATCATCTGTCTAGTCGGCGGGGGCATCGGAATATTCGTCGGGCTCGGAGTCGCGTACGCGATAGCGGCGGTTCAGAAATGGCTCTATGTGTTTCCGCTCGTCGGAGTCACCCTCGGGGTCGGGGTGTCGATCGGGATCGGCCTGTTCTTCGGCATCTATCCTTCGATGAAGGCGGCGCGCCTCGACCCGGTGGTTGCGCTGACGAAGGAGTAGTCGATGCGCTTCCTTCAGCTCCTCGCCGAGGCGATCATTTCCATCCGTGCAAACCCATCTCGAGCAGCACTGACGGTGCTCGGGATCGTTATCGGAGTCGGCTCGGTGATCTCGGTCGTAGGGATCGGGGACGGCGCGGCGACCGTCATCCGACAGGCGCTCGGAGAGTACGGCTCGACGTCGCTCTTGATCCTACCGAACTTCCCCGAGCTCCGCGCATCTCAGGGACGGTTCCGGCCCGAAGAGCTTACCCGCGAGGACATACGCGACATCAACACCGAAGCGGAGGCCGTGAAGGCCGTTACTCCGCAGATACGACTCGATGTGAAGGTTTCATACGGCAGCACCAAGGTCGATTGCACCCTCTTCGGGACCATGCACCAGTACCTCGAAGCGGGGGGTATGAAGGTCCATTCAGGGAGGTTTCTGAGAGAAGAGGACGATACCTACCTGCGCAAGGTCGGGGTTCTCGGGTACGACCTCGCCCGAAGTCTCTTCGACAACGAGAACCCGCTCGGCCGGTATGTCGTCATCAACAACTCGATTCAAGTCGAGGTAATCGGGGTCCTCGCAAAAGAGGAGAAGTCGTTCATCTCCACCGTCTCCGATTTCGACACATCCTCCAACAACACCCTGTTCGTGCCGGCAGGCACCGTGGAGCGCGTACAGGGACGAACTTTCATCTACTTCGCGATCGGGGACGCGGTTTCCGAAACGAAGGTCGAGGAGGCAAAGCTTCAGATCGCCTCGATACTCAACCGAAATCACGGGAAGTGGGGAGGCAAGACCTCGATGTTTATGGTCCAGGAGCTTGGTGCCATCCTGAGCACGATAGACATGGTCACCGGCATCATAACCGCCTTCATTTCGATCATCGCAGGAATCGCGCTTGTCGTGGCGGGAATCGGGATCATGAATATCATGCTGGTTTCGGTGAAGGAACGCACCCGAGAAATTGGAACCCGCAAGGCTCTCGGAGCCAAGCAGTCGAGCATCCTCAATCAGTTTCTCCTCGAAACCTTGATGCTCTGCGGCGGCAGTGGGCTTCTCGGGGTAGGGTTCGCGTCGATCGTCGTGCAGGTCGTCTCGAGACTGTTCAATTGGCCGGCGCTCATTGCGCCGAGTGTCGTTGTGCTGGCGGTCACGCTTTCGCTCGCCACGGGGATGGTTTTTGGCCTCTACCCGGCGAGCAAGGCGGCACGCATGGACCCGGTCGAGGCACTGAGATACGAATGAACAAGGAGGTATGTCGAGATGAACAATCTGCCTGAGAAACGGGAAAACCGGATCGGCACCTACATTTCCTCACTCGTCTTCGGGGGAGTAGCGCTTTGGGTAATGAACAAGCTTCCGAGCTGGAACATTCCCTATCTCCTCGATTCCTACCAGAATGCGCTTCCAGCGATCAATCTCTCCCTCTATGTGCAAATCGCTATGAATCTGGTGCTGCTCTTCTACCACCCTCGGTTCTTCCATCACTTGAGCCAGGTGGTTACGGCCGGGTTCAGCATCTTCG